>Ga0213827_1000013_pt1 | contig 311997 bp, 271 predicted proteins | sample MC6MC0898MG_FD_180669 | JGI IMG/M metagenome (GOLD analysis project Ga0213827, IMG submission 180669) | Enriched soil aggregate microbial communities from Iowa State University, Ames, United States - MC6-MC0898-MG | ecosystem: Environmental > Terrestrial > Soil > Unclassified | place: USA... | reverse complement strand
AATTTCTTAAGGATAAAACCTGGCTGAGCAACTTGAAACTAAGATACAGTTGGGGAGAAAACGGGAATAATAACATTGGAGATTACCGAGCTTTTGGAACATTAGCCGGAGGTAATTATTCATTTGGCGGAGGCTTGTCAAACGGTTTAGTACCAAGTACGATTCGAAATCCTAATCTGACCTGGGAGAAAACACAGTCTTCAGATTTTGGTTTTGAATTAGGATTATTCAACAGAATAGATTTTACGGCAGATTATTACATCAAAAAAACCAATGATCTTCTTTTGCAACAGCCAATTCCTTACGTAACTGGGTATAATATCATGTGGAAGAATGTTGGTTCAGTTCAAAATAAAGGTTTGGAATTCGATCTTAGTACAAAAAACTTAACGGGAGCATTTAAATGGAATACTTCGGCGAATATTGCCTTCAATAATAATAAAGTTTTGCAATTAGGAAGTGATAATGCGCCTATTTATACAGGTTTTAGCAGCAGTACCAATATTATTAAGGTAGGAGAAGAGCTCAATTCATTTTATTTATATGAAGCGATTGGTGTGCTTTCTACTGCAGATATTAATAATTCAGCAGTTGCCAAAACAACTGGAGCGATTGCCGGAGACGTTAAATACAGAGATTTTAACGGTGACGGTAAAATTGACGAAAATGACCGTCATATTGTCGGTAGTCCTACTCCTGATTATTATTGGGGTTTTACCAATACATTTTCTTACAAAGGATTTGATCTTTCTGTGTTTTTCCAGGGTCAGAAAGGAGGATATAGCTATGCATTGCTTGGGCGTGCGATCGATCGTACCGGAATGGGAACTACAACTAACGTAATGGGGAATTGGGCAAATCGTTGGCGCTCTGACGCAGATCCGGGAGATGGTAAAACACCAAGATTAGACGGTACTACAGGAAGCCTTTTAGATACAAGATGGTTGTATGATGCGACTTACATTCAGCTGAAAAATGTGACTTTAGGATATAATTTTGAGCAGGAATTAGTGAAAAAATTAAAAATTTCTAATCTAAGAGTGTATGTCAGCTTAGAAAATGTCTGGAGAAAAGATCATTATTACGGTGGCTACAACCCAGAATCTGTACAATCAGACGGTACCGATTACGGAGCATATCCTAATGCAAAAGTATATATGATGGGCTTAAACTTTAACTTCTAAATTTTTAAAAATGAAAATCACTTATAAAAAAAATACCTCTTTCTTAAATATGAAATCTCTCACAAAAGCGTTGGTATGTGGAACGATGATGTTGGGAATGCTGAGTTGTGAAGACGATTTAAAACTCGAACCGGAAAATAATATTACTCAAAACTCTTTTTATACCACAGAATTACAGATTCAGCAGGCGTTGTCTGGAGTATATTCTGCGATGATAAATTCGTCATCAAGAGGGGGCTATGATGTTAATTTTTATTTATTGGCGTCAGAAGTTCGTTCTAATAATTTTAATGCAATTTCACAAAACGGAAATAGAGATTATTACGCTATCAACCGTTTTCAGGATACTTCTTCTACAGAAGAAATGGAAATTCTTTGGGAAGATGCTTATCAGCAGATATCTTACGCGAATATGCTTTTGTCAAGAATTGATGCAGTACCTTTTGCAGTTGCGGCAACAAAGGAACAGTATCGATCTGAAGCCCGTTTTTTAAGAGCTTATGCTTATTTTGAGTTGATGCGAAGTTTCGGAAAAGTTCCTTTAATAGATCATCCGGTAAGCCCGGAAGAAGCGGCCACTATTCAAAGAACAGATTTGGTAACGCTTTATAATTTCATCACTTCAGAAATTGAGTCATCTATTGGAGGTTTAAAAAATGTGTATGATAATGCAAATAAAGGAAGGGTAACAAAATCAGCAGCTCATGCCATGTTAGGAAGAATTTATCTTACCGGATCTGGCTATCCGCTGAATAATGGAGCGTATGTTGCAAAAGCAAAAGACCATTTGTTTACAGTTATTCAGGGAGAAGGTCAGTTTGTCACATTTGCACCTAATTATGCAGATTTGTTTAAAAGTGCAAATGACAATAAATACCATATTTTCGAAATTCAGCACATTAGCGGCGGTTTATCGCAGGGTTCTTATTTACCGAGTTATGTTTCACCTAATTTTGGTGTAGCCGATCCTTACTACAATGCACAAGGAAGTCTGTTTAGTTCTGCGGAATTGGGTGTTTCGCAATCATTGATTGACACGTACGAATCTGGTGATTTAAGGCTTCCGTTAACGATTAAAACCAGCTTCATTGCCCAAAACGGTCAACCTGATCAAGCTAAATTTTTCGTGAAATTCCGTGAAAAAGGAATGGTTTTAACCAACCGTTATGACTGGCCTATCAACTTTCCAATTATACGCTACGCAGACGTTCTGTTGATGTATGCAGAAGTTTTAAACAGTCAGGGAAATACAGCAGCTGCAGTTCCATATTTAAACAGAATTCGCCAGAGAGCAGGTCTTACAGCAGTTTCTACATCTATATCAGCAAATGATTTTACAACTGCGCTTCGCAAAGAAAGAAGAGTGGAGTTTGCCGGAGAAGGTATTTATTGGCACGATTTGGTACGATGGAATACAGGAGTTGCTGTTATCAACCAGGCTGCGGCAAGCCTTAATTATAATTTCACCATTACAACTAATGATTATCTGTATCAGATTCCTTTGTCTCAAATTCAGGTAGCGGGATATGAACAAAATCCATAAATAGATATTTTACAAAAAGTTGATTGATATTCTTACTTTTTTTTGAATGTGAATATCGGTCAGCTTTATCTTCATAAAAATAGAAAATCCCGAAGCAGTTTTGCCCCGGGATTTTTCGTGATATATAATTTGATTTAGTGTCTTTTAAATAAGATTTCGTCCATTTTTGACTGCTTTACATAAATCTTCTGAAAATTCACCGGCATATATTGATATAACATATTCCATTGGTGGATGTCGGTTTGCTTTTTAAAGCTTCTGAAAGATCTTACAAAAAGATTCTCAATAATCTGTTTCACGTTTTGTGTTCCGTTTCTGTACAACCAGTCCATCATTTTGATGTTGTGATTTACAATGTTAATCTTTGATTCCTGCAATAGGTTTTTTAGGTGATCTACCGTTGTCTGAATGATTCCTGCGAAATTATCTTGTGCTGAAAGTTGCACGATTTCCTTTTGTAACGAAGGATAGAATACTTTTAAATGTTCAATTGCCCCATTTTCATTAATTACTTTCTTCTCAATATTTTTCATTTTAAATATTTTTCAAAACATTCTTGTATTAGCTAAAAGCGTACCAATTTCTCAGTCGAAATGTTAAAAAATTGCTCTTCATGTTAATTTTGTTTTAATTTTAAATCTTTTGATAATCCTTTTATTGATAGTTGTTTCAATGAAATTTTATTTCTTTGTTTAGTGATTAAATTTATAATCAATTGATTTTAATACGATTAATTGATATTGGTTTTTATTGTTTTAAAATGAAACATTTAAATTATGTAATGAAAATTTTTAATTCAGATTTTGATAAAATTTTTAATTTCAGAATTAAAGAAAAGAAACAATTTGTAGTTTTTTAATTTTCAGAATAAATATATTTGCAATCCATAAAAATCAAAGATGTTTACAAAAATCGTAGTTCACAGAGTCGGAAATAAAATCAACGGAGAATCACTTATACTTTCACAAGAAGAGCTTCAATTGGATGAAGGTACAGTAGAGATGCTTGAAAATTACTTTTTAGGCTCCTTTAAAACGGAAGAAACCTACCAGTTTTACAGTGATTCTTATTTGGTAAACAATCCGGTTTTCAGTTCGGTATCTGAAATTTTTGAAGATAAAGCCAAGTTCCTTTGGGAGGCAGAAAATATTGCAAAACATCTTTTCGAAGCCGCAGAAAATCCGAGAGTTCAGGGTGGAGAATTATTTATCGTATTCTTTGAAGATGAAAGAGAAAGTGAAGAAAGAGTAGATAAAATAGGGATTTTTAAAACCGAAAAAAGAGATTCTTTCTTAAAGATTTTCCCTAAAAACGAATCTTTCGAAATTGAAAAAGATCAGGGAATCAGTCTGTCAAAAATCGATAAAGCTGCCCTAATTTACAATAATAATAAAGAAAGTGGCTATGTACTTTCCGTGGTTGATAACAACAAAAATGGAGATATGTACTACTGGTTTGAAGATTTCTTAAAGGTAAAACAACGTGACGATGAATATTTTCACACTCAGGAAGCTTTGATGGTTTACAAAGATTATATCACAAAACAGCTTCCTCAGGAGTTTGAAGTTTCACGAGCAGATCAGGCTGACTTTTTGAACCAGTCTATTAATTTCTTCAAAGAAAAAGAAGAGTTCAAACTGGATGAATTTGCTGCTGAAGTCTTGAAAGACGAACATGTAATTGAAAGTTTTAACAATTATAAAACCGATTACGAACAGGAAATGCAGATCAACATTGCCGAAGAATTCCCAATCAGTGAAGCGGCAGTGAAAAAAACTCAACGACATTTCAAAAGTATTATTAAATTAGATAAAAATTTCCATATTTACATTCATGGTGATCGAAAAATGCTTGAGCAAGGGCAGGATGAGAAAGGGAAATTTTATATGCTTTATTTTGATAAAGAAGTATAGAGATTAATTTAAAATAAATTTCGATCATTTTATGGAAAAAAACTACAGATTTATTGCCATCAGTTCGCTGGCAATATCCCTCATTGGTATTTTAAGTTGCTTTTATTCGTTTTTCAGGGTATGGAATGGAGCATCGCAGTTTAATACAATTCCTGAAATTTTTCGAATTTTATTTTCATTCAGCACATTAAATCTAGATTTCACCAATCGATTTGAGCATCTTGATATTTGGAATTTTGTCTTTTATCTGTTGCTGTTCATTGGTTCGTTGCAGTTCATAAAAACTAAAGGAAGAGAAACCCGCTTCATTGGTTTTGTATTTTCTGTGATTTTTTTTAATGCTATTATTGTGCTTTTACAAAGTACATTTTATAAATTTTTCATTACAAAATGGCAGGATGTAACGTCTCTGCAAATATTTTCTATAATCATCGGTTATCTTGCCTTAATGGTCGTTTTGTATGTAAGTTATCGAGTTTTAAAACTGATTAAAAGCGAAAAAGAAATAGACGTAATAATAACTGAGAACAAAACGATCGTTACAGATACCGGAAAGTGGCAGCGTTTTTTTCATTGGGTTGTCGACTTGGCGGTGATGTCGTTAGTCGTGATTCCTGTGATTATAAGTTTAGGATATTGGCTTGCAGATTCGGGTATTTTAGAAGGAAATGAAACGCTTCAAAAGTTTTTTAGAGGAAGATGGTCTTTGTACACTATTATTTTCGTACTCATTCTTATTTATTACCCGATTTCAGAGATTCTATTTGGGTCATCACCCGGAAAGTTTTTAACGGAATCCAGAGTTGTTAATTCAAAAGCAGAATCTCCCAGTTCTTCTACGATATTTTTGAGAACTTTATGCAGGAATATTCCTTTTGATGCGCTGTCTTTTTTCTCAAAAAGAGGATGGCACGATTCGCTTTCAGAAACTTATGTGGTGAAAGAGAAAAGAACCGGCTTTAAAACCAATAAACTGCTTTGGATTTTGCCTGTTTTAGCAATTTATCTTTTGGTAATGTATTTCGGGAAACGATTTTACACTGAATACAAAGCCAATATTGAATTTAATAATACGATGTCTGAAAAATTAAACTTTTTGGAATCTGAAATTAAAAATCCAAACACCAATCAGTTTTTTGTAGTGAACGATGTTGATTATTATGGAAACATAAAGAATTACGGTTTTAAAATCGAGAAAATTGAAGGCAGCAAAATAACGATCAAAAGAATTATTGGCGAATCTCTGTCTGAATCTAGCTTTGCTCAGGCAAAATATCTTTATGAGCAACAGAAAGATACCGCAAAAACATTTGTCATCAGAAAAGATGAGTTTGTAAATGTTTTCCCAAAAGCTCAGGATGAAATTTACCGTCCTGTAAAAACATTAGAACTTTTCGAACCTGGAATTCGCTACGGAATTGAAAATGTTTATCATTTTAATGCACCTTATTTAGAAGTATCCATTGGTCAAGACAGCAAAGATTACAGTAATCATAATGCATCTGTTTATTTTCAGAATCTTGGTGGAAGTGGAACCATAGTTAATATAAAAAACGTCAATAATGATATTAAATGGAATACCTCTTTTCCTTTAAAAATAACTAATGACATACAATTTTCAACAATTGTTCCGGTAGAAAATTTTAAAGCAAGTGAAAGAAATATTTCACAAATTGAGATTTTAGATTCTTTAAAACAAAAACATACATTTCTTTTGAAAACCAATGGTTTGCAGGCTGAGGTAATAGAAGTGAAATAAATCAAAAATAAAATAATTATTTTTTATAATGTTAAGTAATATGTTAACGATTATTAATTATGAATAGATTTTAATTAGATTGTTTTGATATTTTTTTTAATAAATCATAATTTTTGTTAATTATTGTTGAGGATTTATTGTTGGATACCACACGAAGGTTGTCCTGGGAGATTATTTAACTATCTTTGATTTTTATTAGCATATTATGAATTTTGTTGAATGTCATGACGAGCCCATTCATATTCCGGGCTATATACAAAGTTTTGGATATTTGATTGGCATCGAGACAACTTCTCTTACCATTTCTTTCTTCAGCGAAAATATCTCGGATGTTTTCAAAATAGAACGTTGTGAGGATCTTTTTGGAAAAAAACTTTCACAGTTTCCTGAAATTTTTCAAACCGTGATCGATTCTGATATTTTCAAAGACTCAGGATTTCTTTCAAAAAGAGAAAACGAAACTTATTTCGACAAAATTATAATTGCTGAAAAGCAATATCATTTTTCGGTTTTCAGAGCAAATGATTATATTTTCTTAGAGTTTGAAGCGGTTTATGAAAACCCAAACAAACGGATTACCAATAAATATGATAATTTTTATATTATCGATAACGAACAGGAAATTTGGGATCAGCTTCTCAATACAATTTTCAATATCATTAGTTATGACCGAATTATGGTCTATAAATTTATGAATGATGGTTCCGGAAAGGTAATTTCAGAAAAAACAAACAATCATCTTGAAAGTTATTTGGGGCTTCATTATCCTGAACACGATATTCCGAGACAGGCGCGTGAGCTTTATAAAAAGAAAAGAAAAAGAATATTTTCTAATGTTTACTCAAAGCCGGTACGCATTCTGAGCCGAAGCGGTAGAAATATTGATCTTACTTTCGCAGCTTCCAGAGCAATGTCGCCTATCCATGGTCAATACATAAAAAACTCAGGAGCCTCATCAAGCTTCAGTATTTCAATTATCATTGATGATCAATTGTGGGGATTGGTAACCTGCCAAAATTCTGAGCCGAAACATGTGGATCTAGAAGATCGTGTACAGGCAGGAATTTTCACTGTTTTGGCATCAAATGCCTATTCTTCTTTTAAATCTAAAAAAGAATTAGAATACAGAATTGATCTTAATGCAAAATTGTATGCTCTTAAATCTGAATTTTTAGAGCACGGTACTTTATTCGAGTCGCTAGAATTTAATAAATCTGAATTAAGATTGATGCCAAAAGCTGACGGATTGGCCATTATTTCAGATAATGAGATTGTTACAGACGGAGTTACACCAAATAGGGAAATTATCAATAACATTGTAAACTGGGCGTATGAAAATACATCAGACAATGTTTTTATCAGTAACTGTTTTCTGAAAGATTACGGATATGAACTCAACTTAAATTCTGATACTGCAGGAATCATCATATACTTTGTTGAAAGAAGTAAAAAAGAAATTTTGATATGGTTTAGAAAAGAATTTGACGAACATATCAACTGGGCAGGAAATCCAGAGAAAAAGATTGAGATATTTTCGAAAAATGGTGAAGAAATAAAAACAATTTCACCAAGAGAATCTTTTCAGGTTTTCACGGAAAATATAAAAGGAAAATCAAAAAGATGGAGCTCTAAAAACCAAATTGCAGTACATCTTATTCGTGATCTTATTTTTGAAACTTCGCATAAACAATATATTACCATAAAAAAACTGAACGATCAGCTGAAAAAAGTAAACGAAGAACTAGACAGTTTTTCGTATACTATTTCTCATGATTTGGGAACTCCGCTTACGGTGATGAAGCTGAATGCACAAATGTTGCTCAACAGTTTAGGAGATATTGCAGACAAGGATAAAAACAAAATCAATTCTATTATCGGAGAAATCGATAATATGGCAGAAATGATGCAGAATGTGCTTCAGCTTAGCCGTGCAAAACATAGCGAAATACAGCTTGAAACGATTGAAACCAATCTCACCATTCGAAAAATTACCGAGAACGCAAAAATCACCTACGACAGTCAGAAAAGCATGGTAGTGATTAAAGAATGCCCGGAAGTTTTGGCAGATAAAACGATGCTGCATCAGGTATTTTTAAATATAATTAATAACGCCGTAAAATATTCGTCAGATCAGGAACGACCGATTATCGAAATAGAAGGTACAGAAGAAGGAGATCAAATTATTTATCGAATCAAAGACAACGGTATCGGAATTCCGGAAGAAAATAAACATAAAATGTTTAAAATCTTCAACAGAATGGATAATGCCAAAAAGTTTAAAGGAAATGGAGTAGGTCTCTCGATTGTTCACCGAATTATGAATAGATTGGGTGGAAATGTAGATTATGAGAGTAATAAAGAAGGAACTTGTTTTATTTTGACGTTTCAAAAACCTAAATTTGTGAAACTTTAAAACAAAAATATGGTATCTGAATATCTTAAAAAAAATACAGCGGAGTATCACGATGCTGCCGAAAAGCTTTTTAATTCTGAGAAAATTTTTAATAAAACTTTCACCTTAGAAGATTATAAGAAAATCATTAATACCAATTACCTGATGCTTCTTCACAGTGAAAATAAAATATTCAATAATCTTTCTGAAAATTTCTCAGAAAAACTTCAGTTAGACCAAAGAGTAAAACTTCCTTTGATTGAAAAAGATTTGGCTAGTTTAGCTTTAGAAAACCAAACTGCTTCTCACGATTTTGAATTGACAAATGAGCATGAAGCTTTGGGAGCTATGTACGTGATTGAAGGTTCTACTTTGGGTGGAAACGTTATCGCAAAGCAGCTTTCTAAAACTGAAGGTTTTGATAATGTGACGTTCAACTTCTTTGGATGTTACCAAGAAAATACGGGACCGATGTGGAAGAACTTCAAAGAAATTTTGGATACTGAAGTGACGGAAGAAAACTACAACGAAGTACTGTCTGGAGCAAAGAAACTATATACGTTTTTACTAAACGTTAATTAATTTCCTTAAATAATAATTAAAATTCCCGAAAGATTGCTCAATTTTTCGGGAATTTGTACATTTGGGAGGCAAAAATTAAACTAACAAAATAAATAATAAAAAATAGTATTATGAAAGTAACTGTAGTAGGTGCAGGCGCTGTAGGTGCAAGTTGTGCAGAATACATCGCAATGAAAGACTTCTGTTCAGAAGTAGTTTTAGTGGATATCAAAGAAGGTTTTGCTGAAGGAAAAGCAATGGACTTGATGCAGACTGCATCTTTGAACGGATTTGATACAAAAATTACAGGTACAACAGGAGATTACAGCAAAACAGCAGGTTCTCATGTAGCAGTAATCACTTCTGGTATCCCAAGAAAACCGGGAATGACCAGAGAAGAATTAATCGGTATCAATGCGGGAATCGTAAAAGAAGTTACTGAAAACTTAGTAAAAAATTCTCCGGAAGTAATCATTATCGTGGTTTCTAACCCAATGGATACAATGGCTTATTTGGTACACAAAACTTCAGGTCTTCCTAAGCACAAAATCATCGGTATGGGTGGTGCTTTAGATTCTGCAAGATTCAAATACAGATTGGCTGAAGCTTTAGAAGCTCCAATTTCTGACGTAGACGGTATGGTAATCGCTGCTCACAGTGATACAGGAATGCTTCCTTTATTGAGCAAAGCAACAAGAAACGGAGTTCCTGTAACTGAATTCCTTGACGAAGCAAAACAAAAATATGTAATTGAAGAAACTAAAGTTGGTGGTGCTACATTAACTAAATTGTTAGGTACTTCAGCTTGGTACGCTCCGGGTGCGGCAGTTTCTGTAATGGTTCAGGCAATTGCTTGTGATCAAAAGAAAATGATCCCTTGTTCACTAATGCTTGACGGAGAATATGGCGAAAGCGATATCTGCTTAGGTGTTCCTGCAATTATCGGGAAAAACGGTGTTGAAAGCATCGTAACGATTTCTTTAACTGAAGAAGAGAAAGCTAAATTTGCTGAAGCTGCACAAGCAGTAAGAGAGGTGAATGGTGATTTGAAGTTTTAATTGATTAGACTTTATATAAATGGAATCCGCGCCCGAAGGGCGCGGATTCTTTTGTTTATTCCTAATGTGAAATTAAATCTATTTTATAAGATTTGATCTGTTTTTATTTCTTATGTTTTAAAGATAAGTAATTTTAGTTTTAGAGAATCTTAATCATTTGTACAAGTCAAGATCAAGAAAATTATTGTTTTTTACCAGATTTTTCCTTGCCTGTTCTCTTCCTGCTTTTTTAAAAGCATTTGTATCTATTTCATTCCCGTTTTCGTCGTAGGATTTAAAATTAGTAATCTGTGGATTCATCAATAAAAACTGTTCATTTGAACTAATTGGATTTTTTCTGAAGTCATTCCATTTTTTATTGAACTGCTTCCTGTTTACCTCATAATTTTTCAATAAATGAAATGGTTTGATAACGGAAGTTCCATCAATGGTTTTATAATTGGCAATGAGTTTAAAAGAGTGATGCTTTTGGGAATCTTCAATAGCCACAATTAAACCCGGAAGTTTTCTGAATATATGCGGACCGTCCTGAAATGGTAGTTCAGTTGTAAACCAAGCTGTCCATTCTCGCTTTCCAAACTTTAATACTGCTTTCTGACAATTGTAATTCTGAATTTTTTGAGTTTCATTGATGAGTTCCCAGTTTAGATCTGTCTCATTAATTACTTTGTAGGATTCCATCCCGATGAATTCTGTAGAATAATTTTTGATATTATTTTTATTTTTCCAAACCATCGAACGTATATTTCCTGGCGAAAGATTAGTTCCGATTTCTCTATTACCTTTTTGTGAAGATCTTAGAATTGTAGAATCTCTTTTTGCTTTCATCTCACTCAAAAACTCCGAGTGATCTTTAAAAATCGTGAGACGCATGTTTTCTGTTAAAATACTATCTACTTTTGTAGAATCGGGAACGTATTTGTATTCATAAATAAATCTATGATTCTGCGCATTAAATTTTGAAATGACAAGGAAAAATAGAATTGTGAAAATTTTATTCATTTATATTTGATATATTAATCAAATCTACAAAATTGATTGAATAATCTGTCTTTTTTTCTAAAAACAATCCGTTACCAATTCCATATTCACCATTGCTCCGGCTACATTTCCGGTCATCACCGCATTCGAAACCGAGCGCATCATCGAAGAATTATCACCACATACAAAGAGCCCGGGAACATTTGTTTTCTGAAACTGATCAGTTTTAATATGACCAAATTCTGTAAACTCACAACCTAAATTTTTTGGAATATCAGAATGCTGTTGAAAAGGAAAAGCTCCGTAAACTGCTTCAAAATTAATCTCCTTTCCGCTATTAAAAACAATACTTTTCACATATCCATTTTCATTTTTCAACTCAGAAATTTCGGTTTCGATGATTTCAATCTGATTGTTTTTCAGTTTTTCTGATTGTTCGGGAGTGAATTGAGCTTTTCCTCTGGTCAGAATGGTAACATCTTCCGTTAAGTTTTTCACCAAAGAAGAAATGTGAACGGCTTTGTCTCCATTGGCAATAATTCCTGTTTTCTTGCCTTTGTATTCGTAGCCGTGACAATACGGACAGTGAATCAGTGAAATTCCCCAGGATTCTTGAAAACCTTTGATGTCTGGAATTTCGTCAATAATTCCGGTAGCAACAATCAGTTTTTTTGAACTAAATCTTTCGCCGTTTTCTGTTGTAATTTCAAATCCGAAATCTGTCTTTTGAGCAGAAACAGCCTTTCCATCACAAAACTCAACCGTGTCATATTCTTCAACTTGACTTTTAGCTAAAGTTGAGATTTCTTTAGGTGTTTTCCCATCTTGAGTCAAGAAGTTTTGAGAATGTGGGGTTTGCTCATTGCAAGGTTTTCCACTGTCGATGACTAAAATGTTTCGGAGCGAACGTCCCAAAGCCATTGCTGCAGAAAGTCCCGCATAGCTGCCGCCAATAATGATAACGTCGAATAAATTAGGCTGTTTCATATGATGTAACTGATTTTTTTGTTTAAATTCTTGCCAAAGTTATAATAATTTTTTATTATTGCAATATAATCGCATTAATAAAAATGAAACGAAGAAGTACACCAACCAAGGAAGCTGTTCTTACATTGCTCACCAATACCCGAAAAGCAATGAGTCAGGATGCTATCGAAAAAAAGATTGAAATGAATATGGATCGTGCTACGATTTACCGTGTGCTGAATCGTTTTTGCGAAGACGGAATTCTCCACCGCATCGTTGCAGAAGACGGGAAACAGTATTTTGCAGTCTGCATTAAATGTGAAGAAAAAAAACTGGCAGACCATCATTTTCATTTTCGATGTACGAATTGTCAGACGATAGAATGTCTGCCGGTTCCGGTGCAGTTTTCTTTGCCACGGGGCTATCAAGTAGAAAGTGTAAATTGTGTTTTGACGGGAGTTTGCAAGGATTGCACATAAAAAATCCTCTGCAATTAATTATAGAGGATTAATATTTTATTGAGTAGAATTACTTTTTCTTAGTATCTGAAGAATCGGTTTTCGGTTTTTCTTCTATGATAGACATTTTATTTTCAAAAGGTTTAGCCTCAAGAATTGTGATGCTGGTTTGTTCACTTCCAAGATTGTATTGTACGAAAACGTTTTTTTCTGCAGAGCGGATGATGTAGGTGTTTACGTTTTTCCAGTTGTTGCAGGAGTGCATGTACCCTAGGTTGTAAGCTTCCGGATCTTCTTTTTTCAGACGTTCCTCTTCACCGTCTCTTAATGGTTCACCGGTATTTATTTTTACTCCACCCACATTTTTTATCAACTCATCAAAGCTTTTCTGAATTTCAAGCGGAGAGAATTTTTTGTCTTTGAATTTTTCTGAAATCCTAACCTCGGCTTTGTACGTTTTACCTTCCATTGATGTGTACAAACCATGATCATAGAAATATTCTTTATCAAAGTCTTTAGTTTGTCCGTCTCCGTGATAAGAATTCGGATCTGTGAAAGTATACCCTTCGGGAAGTTGAAAGTAAGGAAAAGTTCCATGGAACTTATCAGTTATTGGGATTTTGCTGATATTATAACCTGTATCTGAAATCGCTTCTGATGAATTTTGATTTTTATCAGAGTTTGTATTTTCTGTTTGAGTAACTGTTTGATTCTGATCTTTCTTATTGCACGACCACAAGGTAAGCACTGCCAAAGCACTCGTTAAAAGCGTATTCTTCATAATTCAATAGGTTGAGAGGTGTAATTCTGCGTTTTTGTGGTAGCAAAATTGGTGCTAAAGAAGATGAAGAAAGTTTAAAATTATGTTAAATTGTAAATAGAAAATAAGACAGCAATTACTTTAAAGCATTTAAAACTCTTTCAAATTCCAAATCTTTTTTGTTTAAAAAATCCTGATCTTTATATTTAATCAATTCATCAATTCTGACTCCTGTTTGCTGGGTTTGAGAATTATCCGGATAAAAAATTCCGTTACCGGTAAATTCTAAAAGATAATCACCTGGTAAATTTACTTTCACAAGATCTCCGTCTGCACCGGCAGTTTGCTGGCCAATTGTTAAAGATTTCGGAAAAATTTTCTGAAGATTCATAGTGTACCATTCGCTTGCACTTTGCGATTCAGGATTAACGATAATGAAAACTTTACCAGGGTATGACATCGTCTTCATATCTTTAATTTCAGGGAAATAATGATAAGAATCTTTCAGGTAAGCAAAAGTGCCTATGTTTTTTAAATTAGGGGCATAATATTTATAAAAATAATTTTCGGATGGTGAAAAGTATTTATACACATAATGAAAAATAAATCCGCCCCAATCCGGATAACCTCTCATATCAAAAACCATTGCTTTTTTCTTTGATGCATCTACCAAAATACTGTCCATTACTGCATCTATTTTATTGTCATCCACATCATTGATAAACTGAAGGGTCTGATTGATTTTAAAATAAGCAATATCATCATGTACAATTTTACGGTTTTCTCTTTTCTTGATTTTCTCTTGTAGATAACCAACAATAAGATCATATTTTTCCTTATTGGAAGCGTCGATCATATCAATTTTTATAGAAAATTTCTTATTGTTTTTGTTAGACTTTATTTCTAAATTCTTTTGCGCATGATCATCGGTCCAAATCAGATTGTTTTCATATTTTGAAAGAAGATATACCAGCTTTTCAGTATTTGAAGTAGATAATAATTCTCCTTTCTCTTTTATGATTTGAGGGATGCTTTTGCCATTAATGGAAGTGATTTTGTCTCCAATATTAATTTGAGCTTTAGAGCAGATTTCCGGAAAAATAAGATGAGTAACCAAAATGTGATCGTCAACAATCTGAAAATCAAATGGTGCAAGATAACTGCCATGAAAAATATCTTTCTTATAATTCAGCTGTTTGTAAAAACTAAATGAATGACTATCCTTCAATTTTGAAGCGAATTTTGCCAGTAGGATTTCAAAATCTTTTCTTGATGTCATTTTTGAGTTTTCATCTAAACTGTTTTTAAAATATTCTTCAAAACCTTTATCCATAATATATTTGTGAGGAAAAAGGTAGTCTACAACTCCCTGTATTTTTGCTAAAGCCAGCAAACGATATTCAAAAGGAAGGTTTTCGGTTTTAGGGAATGGATATTTTTTTTCGTCACTCACCAATTTTCCTTTTGGAAGATTTTCAAAATTGTATCGATGCTTGTAAATAGTATTGAGTAAATCTTTATTTTCAGAGTTTAGTTTTCTGCTTTTTTGAAACCAATCGAAATTCTGATTTTTTGTAAAAAGATCCCGTGATGTTTCAGTAGGAGCAGAAGTTGTAAGTTTTTTACTGAGTTTTGCCGTTAATTTATCAACAATAGAGTTAAAATCATCTTGTGAACTGATGTTTTTTATGTTCACCAAAAACAAACTGTCGGCATCAATTTTTCCGCTTGCGACATCAGGATGATAATATTTAATGAAATTCCAGGTTTTGATTAAATTGTAATACTGCTCTTTCTGAGCGAAGATGTATTGCTGAAATAGAAAAAAGATAAGAAGAACTGATGTTTTTTTCATGGTGAAAAGTAATTTTTAAAGATAATAGATATTTGCGAATTGAAAATATTTAAAATCAATAAGTTGAAATTTTTGTCTTTATTGCCATCAAAACAACAATCATATTAATCTTATGTGTAAAAATTCGAAAAATTTTCTTTATCAGATTACAATTATACCTCATTAAATTTAATTAAAATTTCACACACCAAAACTTTCAAAACCCGTAAATTTGTGATCACTAAAAAGTTATTCAATGTTTAGGAAAATTTCAATTGCTGCAGCTGCATTGCTGTCTGTAATTACAATCAATGCTCAGAAAAATAAAAACAAACAGGTTGATAGACCCAAATTAGTAGTAGGTTTGGTTATCGATCAGATGAGATGGGATTATCTTTACCGATATTACAGCAAATACGGAAATGACGGTTTCAAAAGACTTTTAAATAAAGGATATTCTTTAAATAATGTACATATTCCTTATGTTCCTACGGTAACGGCTTTAGGACATACTTCTATTTATACAGGCTCGGTTCCAGCGATTCACGGGATTGCCGGAAATGACTGGACAGATAAAGAAACCGGTAAAAATGTCTATTGTACAACCGATGAAAATGTAAAGCCTGTCGGTACAGCCAATGTAAAAGTAGGAAGCCATTCTCCGAAAAATCTTTGGTCTACAACCGTTACAGACGAATTAAGATTGGCAACCAATTTTAAGGGAAAAGTTGTGGGAGTTTCTCTGAAAGACAGAGCTTCGATTCTTCCGGCTGGTCACACGCCAAATGGTGCATATTGGTTTGACGATTCTACCGGGGATTTTATCACGAGTACTTGGTATATGAATGATTTACCTCAATGGGTGAAAAGTTTTAATTCTCAAAACCTTCCGGATCAATTGGTCGCAAACGGTTGGAATACTTTATTACCGATTAACCAATACACGGAAAGTACACCGGATAATTCGCCTTGGGAAGGACTTTTAGGTACCTCAAAAACACCAGTTTTCCCTTACAATAATTTGGCTGAAGATTATAAAATTAAAAAAGACAACATTCGTTACACTCCTTTTGGAAATACTTTAACCTTAAAATTGGCCGAAGCTTCTGTGGAAGGTGAAAATCTGGGAGAAGATGAGATTACTGATATTTTAGCGATCAATTTAGCCTCAACAGATTACGCCGGACATAAATTTGGTCCGAATTCTATCGAAGTTGAAGATGTTTATCTAAGGTTAGATCAGGATTTAGCTAAATTTTTCAAATATTTAGACGGGAAAGTTGGAAAGAATCAGTATACAGTTTTTGTTTCTGCAGATCACGGTGGAGCACATTCTGTAGGTTTTCTGAAAGAACATAAAATCAATACAGGGTTTTTCGGTGAAGGAATGGAGAAAAGCTTAAATGAAAAACTGAAAGCTAAGTTTGGAGTAGATAAATTAATTAACGGAGTAGATAACTATCAGATTTATTTCGATAGAAAATTAATTGAAGATAATAAGCTTGAGCTTGAAGATATTAAAGATTTTGCGATTCGCGAATTGGAAAAAGATCCAACAGTTTTATACGCTGTTTCTACGACAGAAGTACAGAAAGCAACAATTCCTGAACCAATAAAACAGAGAATTATCAACGGAATCAACAGACAGAGAAGTGGTGATATTCAGTTAATTTCTCACGATTCTATGCTTCCTCCGTATTCAAAAACGGGAACCACACACAGTGTTTGGAATTCTTATGACGCACACATTCCTTTGATTTTTATGGGATGGGGAATTAAGCATGGCGAAAGCAATAAGGAATATCATATGACCGATATTGCACCGACTGTGTCTGCTTTGTTACACATTCAATTTCCAAGTGGAAATGTTGGAAATCCGATTACAGAGGTTTTAGGAAAATAATATTTTGGTATTTATATAAAGACTCGGGCGCAGCTTTGCTGCGCCCGAGTCTTTATTATGGATTTCAGCGATGCGAAGCATCGCTGAAAATTCTTTAATTTTTTCTCAAATTTTTACTCCTCATCAATTTCCTCCTCTTCATCTTCGTACTGCTCAAGATAGTAGTTGAAAGTAAAATCTTCAATTTCTTCTTCTGCATCTTCCAAAGTGGTTAAAAGATCTTCAAACATTTCAAGCTGATCAACACTCATATTGACAAACTCTATATGTAAAGGCATTTCCAATTCTCCAGAAATCACATCTGAAAGGGCATCTAAGTTATCTCCGAAATGTTCAGGAAGTTTTATCTTTTCTTTGAGCTGAGTATAAAAATCTTCATAATCTCCGATTTCTGTAAAATCGATGTATATTGTATTCATAGTTTTATTTAAATTTCTAAAGTACAAAGGTAGGAGTTTTCATTAATTGTTAAAGGGGCGTTTTTTGTCATTGCGAGGAGCGAAACGACGAAGCAATCCCAAACAAAGCAATAAAGATTAATTAAACTTCCAATTTTTAGTTTTTAAAAAGTTTTTGCACTTATTACAAAAGTCAGTCTCTTCATCTGTGGGGTTTTTACCTTCTGCATCTCTCATAAAGCAAGATTTTTCAGGACAATGTTTAAGACCTTGCGTATGTCCAATTTCATGTATTGCGACTTTAAAAAACTGTTCATTTTTATTGCCTTTGCTTAATCTGAAGTTTGATGCAATACAAGATTTTCCAGGTTTAAAACCTAATCCCATTACACCAAAATCTTTAATTGCACCTTTTGTTGTGCTGATGTCTTTTGCAGTTAAACCTATTGTTACAAATCCTTCTGTCGTATTTTTACTTAAATATTTGATAATGGAGTCTGCCCTATAACGGTTTCTATCTTTATAATAAGCTTCTTTGGGTAAATCGATTGCTTCTAGAGTTTTTAAATGAGGATAAATTTTTTTAATCTCTGAAGCTAAAAATATGGTAGTCTCAGAATTCATATCCTTGAAAGGTTGAATCAAAATAGTAACCGTTTTGTCGTCTTTTATGGTTGAATCTTTTTTGTCATTACATGAGCAACACCATAAAAACATGATAATTATAAATAAAAAATTACTTCTTCTCAAAACTTTTATAATGATCTTTAGTTAAATAAACGTCACCATTTTTAGTGAAAACAATTCGATCACTCTTTCTGTTTCCGCAGTCGTAATTAACATCGGCTTCGAAATATTTTTCACCCTTCGGAAGTTTTCCTTCCCGGTTTCCAAAATAATCTCCCCCAATTGCTTTTCCGGGTAAAACTTCACAAAGATTTCCCTGAGAAGGATTCCAGCCAGATTTCTTAGCATCGTTTTTTGTGATGTAATAACCCGGAAGTTGATGGTTTTGTTTTACATAATTAATGACAGTATTTTCATTAGTAAGTTCATCAATAGATTGTTTGTCAGATTGATTTACTGATGCTTCTGAAATGTTTTCAGTTTTGATTGGAGCTTTTTTCCCTGCAATAAAATTATTATAAATATACATCACAGACATTCCGAAAAGAAGTCCGAGACATGCAAAAAATAAAGAACGGATTTTAGGATTCATAAATAAAAATTTAAATGTACCAATCTAGCAATCTAACAGTTTACCAATTCATTGTTCCATTAATTAATTTCTCCATTCTTCAGGAATGTCACAAATCGGAATAGGAACCATTTTATGTTGAGCTGCTTTGTGCATTCTGTCAAAAATCAAAAATACTTCTTTATCTCTTCCTTCATAATCTTCTGCCGATTTTGTACCGTATTCTTTCTGGATTTTTTCCAGTTCCGGATACGTTGCGCCAATTTGATCTTCATCAGTTCTTTCCGCATCCCAAAGTCCATCTGTAGGAATTGCATTTTGGATACTTTCGATAAGATCTAAATCTTTTGCCAATTGGTAAATTTCAGTTTTATAAAGATCAGCGATCGGCGAAACGTCTACACCGCCATCGCCATATTTTGTATAAAAACCAATCCCGAAATCTTCCACTTTATTTCCTGTTCCACAAACTAAAAGCCCGTGAAGCTGTCCGAAATAATAAAGATTCAACATTCTGAAACGCGATCTTGTATTTGCCAACGCAAGATTATTGCTCCATCTTCCTTCCACATGATCTTGAACAGCATTTTCAAAACTTTCAAAAACAGGAGTCAGATTGATCATTTTTCCCTGAACATTTGGAAATTTTTTCTTTAAATCTTCAATGTGATCCTGCGCACGGTTGACCTGATCTTCTTTTTGGCGAATCGGCATTTCAAGAAGTAAAACTTCAAGTCCTGTCATTGCGCAAAGTGTAGAAACCACTCCGGAATCTACACCCCCGGAAACTCCGATTACATAACCTTTTACATTTGCTTTTACAGCATAATCTTTCAGCCAGTTGACAATATGATCGATCACTTTTTTTGTCTGCATTGTTTATTTCTTTTTTATAATTTAAAATTTTCTTTTTTTAATTCGTACCAAAAACAGATTCCGTCCGGTTCGGTAAATTCACCAGTTTTCTCAAATCCAAGTTTTGTTAAAATGTGATTTGAAGCCTGGTTTTCAGAATGAGCATACGCATAAATAATTTCGGCTTTCAAATCATTAAAACCATAATCTAAAGATGCCTTTCCCGATTCTGTAGCGTAACCTTTTCCCCACGTTTCAGGTAAAAAACGGTAACCGAGTTCATAGAAGTTTTGGTGTCCGTTTACTTCGGAAGTGTTTAGTTTTAGTCCGCTCCAGCCGATAAGAAGTCCGCTTTCTTTTTCGATTACGGCAAGTCTTCCCACACCATTTTCTTCATATTGTTGCATAATCATTTTTACCACTTCTTTCGATTCTTCAACTTTGGAAAGCGTAGGCATTCCGATATATTTCATGACTTTCGGATCGGAATCGAGTAGATAAAGACGTTCGTAATCTTCCTCCACAAGATTTCGGAGAATGAGTCTTTCGGTTTCAATATAAATATTCATCATTTGTCTAGTATTGTTTTAAAGATTTTAATATGATTCTCATAGCTACAAAAAAATCCTTTTTCAGCATAAGTTTATATTTATATCCTTATTTTTGTAAACTTAAATTTCATGTAAAAATAATGAAGATTTTTAGAATTGCAGCACTTTCATGCCTTTTAGTTTTAAGTTTAAACTCTTGTAAAAAAGAGCAGGAAACTGATTGGAAAGTAGAAGTGAAAAATCCTGCCGAAAAGGTAGAAGTTACTGATATTTCAAAAGAATTTTACGATGTAAACATTCCTTTGGATCAGTTTAAAGCTAAATTTCCATGGTTTCAGGGAACGGTTTCTGATGCAGATTTTGCCAAAAACAGAGTGAATCCTGATGAAGTGAGGATTTACAAAGAAGCAATTTCAAAAATTGATCAGACAAAGCTTCAGAAAGATCTTCAGGATTTATTTTCGCACATCAAATATTATTTTCCCGACTTTAAAACTCCGAAAGTATTTCTGTTTTCATCAACATTACAGATGATTCAGGATCCTATATTTTTTGATGATAAAACCAATTTCCTGTTTATTGATGTAAGTGGTTTTATGGGAAATAATAATCCTAACTATAAAGGTTTGGAAGGTTATTTTCAGAAATCGATGAATCCGAATAATATTGTTCCTAAAGTTTCAAGAATATTTGCAGAGCAGTTTGCTCCTTTTTCCCCAGATCATCAGAAATTTATCGATCTTTTGGTGTATAACGGAAAAATAATGCTACTTCAGGAGGCTTTTCTTCCTGAAACTCCCGATTATTTGAAAATGGATTACGATAAAAAACAATATGATTGGTCTGTTGCAAATGAAGCCAATATTTATAATTATTTTGTTGAAAATAATTTAATTTTTGGAGACGATCACCGCTTGGTTGACCGTTTTATCAATCCGGGACCGTTTTCAAAGTTTTATACTGAAATTGATAATGAATCTTCACCAATGGTAGGAGTATATGTCGGATGGCAGATTTGTAAAGAATATTTAAAGAAAAACCCTGAAACTAAACTGATTGATTTCCTTAAAATGGATGCCACGGAAGTTTTTAATAAAGCAGAATATAAACCGAAATTAGAAGAGTAATAAATTGAGTGGGTGATACTTTGTTGATAGTTGATGGAAATTAAATTTTGTAATTAAACGATCAACTAACAACCAAAAATGATCAACTAATTAAAAAATATTAGAAATATAGAAAAATGAGAAAGACTCAAATAACGATAGATGTAGAGCTGGATGAAAATCACATTCCGGAAAAAATGACTTGGAATGCTCAGGATGGAGGAGTAGAAAAAGAAGAAACAAAAGCAGTAATGATTTCCGTTTGGGACGAAAAAGCATCAGAAGCTTTAAGAATCGATCTTTGGACAAAAGAAATGCCGGTTGACCAGATGAAAATGTTTATGCATCAGATTTTAGTGTCTATGGGAAACACGTATCAAAGAGCAACAGGAGAAGATGATGTTGCAACATGGATTGAGCAAATGGCAGAAGAATTTGCAGTAAAATCAGCAATAAAAATGTAAATATTGACATTTAGTTCTATTAAACCATAATTGTTGAAAAGGATAATTGTTTGGTTATCAATATTTTTTTATTAATTTTAAGTCTAATTTTAATTTTGAAAAAATGAGAAAACTTTACTTTTTAACAATTATGGCTTTTTTGTGTTCAGGATTCATGAAGGCACAATTTGGAAGCTGTGCAAATGCTCGTCCTATCACAAATGGATTTACAGAAGCTAACATTACAACAGCTGGAACAGGTACAGCTCCGGAATCTTGGGTAACCAGCTTCAGCAGCCAATGTCTTACAACAAGTGGTGGGCAATATTACGGAAGTGTATTTACTTCTACAGGCGGAGATTATCTCTTTTCTTACACATCAGGAAGCGTTGCTGGTGAATCAATTTCTATTACAATTCAAACTCACACTCCATATCAAGGAGTTGCAATGTTTACAAGCTGCAACGGAACTTCTATTGATGGTTGTGTTGCATGGAAATATAATGCACAAGCAGGTACAGCGACTTTAACGACAAATAATTTAGTTGCCAATCAGACTGTTTATATTGCAGTGGGAATCTGGGCATCGCCTAATAATTTAAATTTTTCAGTAACCAATTTTACAGTAACTCCTTCTTCTCTATCAGTAGATGAAAATGAGCTTAAAAACTCTTCAAATGTTTATCCGAACCCGGTTAGGGATATTCTTAATATTTCAAATTTGAAAGAGAAAACAAATGTAGCTATAATTGATATGAACGGTAAAGTTGTAAAAAGAGAAACTGTATCTGGAGAAGGAAAAATTAATGTTTCCCATTTAGCTCCTGGTGTTTATATAGTTAATGTCGGAACAAAAGAAGAAGGGAAGTCTTATAAAATTATTAAAAAATAACAATTTTTAGGATAATTTATAGCGGAAAAGCAATTGCCTTTCCGCTTTATCTTTGCCTTGGTAAGGTATATTTATTAACTTTGAAGTTTCTTTCAAAAAATACTTAGAAATGAATTTCAATACAAAAGTTATACACGGCGGACAACATCACGAATCTGCTACAGGTTCTGTAAATGTTCCGGTATTTTTAACGTCTACTTTCGCACAAAAAAGTCCGGGAGTACATTCGGGATACGAATATTCAAGAGCGGCAAACCCTACAAGACAGGCTTTGGAAGACTCTTTGGCAAGCATTGAAAACGGAGCGAGGGGTTTAGCTTTCGGTTCTGGTTTGGCGGCAATCGACTGTGTTTTAAAATTATTAAATCCAGGTGATGAGGTAATTGCAGTTGACGATTTGTACGGAGGAACGTACAGAATGTTTACCAGGCTTTTCGAAAAATATCAGCTGAAATTTACGTTCGTTAATTTTGATGATGCTTCAAAAATAGCAGACGTTATTACAGATAAAACTAAATTAATCTGGGTTGAAACTCCAACAAACCCATTGATGAAATTGGTGGATATTAAGGCAGTTGTAGAAATTGCAAAAGGAAAAGATATTCTGGTTGCTGTTGACAATACTTTTGCAACACCATATCTTCAAAGACCAATCGATTTGGGAGCTGATATTGTGATGCATTCTGCAACAAAATATTTAGGAGGTCACTCTGATGTTATTGCAGGAGCCTTGATTGCTAAAGATGCTGAATTAGGAGAAAAGCTTCATTTCATTCAGTTTGCGAGTGGAGGAATTTTAGGACCTCACGATTCTTATTTGGTGTTGAGAGGAATTAAAACATTGGCATTAAGAGTTCAGAGACATTCAGAAAACGGAATGGCTGTAGCAAAATATCTAGAATCTCATCCTGCAGTTGCACAAGTAATTTATCCGGGATTAGAATCTCACCCGCAATACGAACTGGCAAAATCTCAGATGAAAGATTTCGGAGGTATGGTTTCTTTCACTTTTAAATCGGGTAAAAAAGAAGATGCGATTAAATTCTTAGAAAAAGTAAGAGTTTTCACATTGGCAGAATCTTTGGGTGGAGTAGAGTCTTTGGCAAATCACCCAGCTTTGATGACTCATGCTTCAATTCCTGCAGAAAAACGTGCAGAACTGGGAATCACTGATGATTTAGTTCGTCTAAGTGTTGGAATCGAAGATGCTGAAGATTTGATTGCAGATTTGGAGAAAGCATTCTCTTAAAATAAATGAAAATAAGCATCCGTTTTTATAGCGGATGTTTATTTTTAATTAAATTTCGTACATGAAAAATACAAGAAAAGCTACAATTCAGGATGTATCTCAATTAGCTAAATTGTTTGATGAATACCGAATTTTTTATCACAAAGAATCTGATATTCCTGCAGCAGAAAGTTTTCTAAAAGAAAGAATACAACACAAGGATTCTGAAATTTTTGTTGCTGAAAGTGAAGGGAAGCTGACTGGTTTTGTTCAATTGTATCCAATATTTTCATCGACAAGGATGAAGCGTTATTGGCTGTTGAATGATCTTTTTGTGAATGAAAATTGCAGAGGAAAAGGCTTTTCTAAAGAATTGATCGAAGAAGCTAAGCAATTAGCAAAATCTACCGATGCTTGCGGAGTTCTCCTTGAAACAGGAAAATCAAACGACGTCGGAAATAAATTATATCCATCTTGCGGATTCGAGATTTACGACGAAGTAAATTTCTATGAATGGACGAACAAAGATTTATAAATGATTATTGATAAATGATATTCGCAGACTTGAATTAATCATTAATCCTTTATATTATTACTCATTACCAATTACTTATTACTCATATAATATGACTGATTTTCAAAAATACATTCAAAGATATTTAGATTTAATTCCATCTGAAAACTGGCTGGAAGAATTGAAAAAATCGGGAGAGAAAACTGTTTCTTTATTTTCATTTTTAACTGAAGAGCAATCAAAATTCGCTTATGCAGAAGGAAAATGGACACTGAAAGAAGTGCTTCTTCATTTATCAGATACAGAAAGAGTTTTTCAATACAGAATTCTGGCTATTGCAAGAGGTGAACAAAAAGATCTACCAGGTTTTGATGAAGAATTGTATGCTCAAAACTCTTTTGCTAATGAAAGAACTTTAGAATCTTTGTTGGAAGAATATCAACTGGTGAGAAAATCTTCTCAGATTTTATTGGACACTTTCAATACATCTGTTTTAAATAATATTGGAACAGCCAATGGTAACCAAATTTCTGCCGAAACCATTGGTAAACTGATTGTTGGTCATAATCTTCATCATTTGAATGTGATTGAGGAAAGGTATTTGCCGAAACTATAATATATGAAATTATTTAAAATTTTAGTTTTATCATTTTTAATTTTTTCAACATTATCTTTTTTATCAATTGTTGATGATCTTGCTCAATCTCTATATAGGAATGATGCTCCAAACATAGATTTAGGTTTTCCTTTTACATATTACGAACTTTTTTTCGTTGAGCATCCTGATTTTAATTATGGTTGGAATAGGAATATTATTTGGGATTACTTAATTGCTTTGATTTTAAGTATTATATATTATAGATTGAAGAGCTTGACACTTATTAAAAATTACAAAAATTAAAAAATGGAAAACATCATCAACATATTAAAATCCGGAGGCACAATTTTATACCCAACAGATACAATTTGGGGAATCGGTTGTGACGCAACAAATATAGACGCCATTAATAAAATTTTCGAAATCAAAAAGCGTGAAAAAAACAAATCCATGATCATTTTGGTGGAAACTGAAAAAAGACTGCAGGATTTGGTAGACGTTCCGGAAATGGCATGGGAAATTATTGATTTGAGCGAAAAACCTGTAACTATAGTTTACGAAAACCCAAAAGGTTTACCCAAGGAACTTCTTGCAGAAGACGGAAGCATCGGAATTCGTTTGGTGAAAAATGATTTCTGTAAAAAATTAATTACAAAATTAAATAAACCATTGGTTTCAACTTCTGCCAATTTTAGTGGAGATAAAAGTCCGTTGAAGTTTTCAGATATTTCAAAAGAGATTATTGATCTTGTAGATTTTGCAGTAGAAGAAGATCGTGAAAAGGTTTCGCAATATTCAGGATCTTCTGTAATAAAAATCTGGAGTGATAACAGAATAAAAGTTCTTAGAGAATAAAATTTATATTTAATTATCTTTGCAAAACTTCATAGCCATTAAGGAGTCAGAAATTTAGTTTTTAAACCTAAAAATCTGATTTTTTAGTGGTTTTACATTAGATACAAATTAACAATTTTAAATTAATTGTAAATCTAATATCTAACATCTAATATCTAACATCTATCAAAAAATGTTCATCAACCTCAATCAAAATCAAAATTTAAAACTTTTCAAAATTATTTCTGAAGTTGCCGCGGCAAACAATCAATCGGTATACATCGTTGGTGGTTTTGTGCGTGATCTTTTAATGAAAAGAAAAGCATCTACTGATATTGATTTTGTGACCGAACAAAGCGGAATTGAGCTTGCCCAAAACGTAGGAAAAGAAATTGATCCTAAAATGAAAGTTTCGGTTTTTAAAACCTACGGAACAGCGATGATCAGATACAAAGACCTCGAACTGGAATTTGTTGGCGCAAGAAAAGAAAGCTATACCGAAAACAGCCGTAAACCCGAAGTGGAAGGCGGAACGATAGAAGATGATCAGAAAAGAAGAGATTTTACCATTAATGCAATGGCAATTTCTTTAAATAAAGATAATTTTGGTGAATTAATTGATCCTTTTGATGGAATTGGAGATCTTGGAAAAGAAATTCTGAGAACACCTTTAGAACCAGCTCAAACGTATTCTGATGACCCTTTGAGAATGATGAGAGCAGTGCGTTTTGCTTCGACCTTAAATTTTACAATTGAAGAGAATTCTTTAAATGCAATAAGACAGGAAGCAGAAAGAATCAAGATTGTTTCTATGGAAAGGATCATGGTTGAGTTTAATAAAATCATGCTTTCACAGAAACCTTCTGTTGGATTAAAATTGATGGAAGAAACAGGATTGATGAAGCTTATTATTCCTGAGCTGATTGACTTGAAAGGGGTAGAAGAAGTAGAAGGACAGACTCATAAAGACAATTTTTATCACACTTTAGAAGTGGTTGACAATATTTCTGAAAACACAGATAATTTGTGGCTTCGTTGGGCAGCTTTGCTTCACGATATTGGAAAGGCTCCGACAAAAAAATTCGTCGAAGGAACAGGCTGGACTTTTCATGGACATGAATTTTTAGGTTCGAAAATGGTAAAAACATTGTTTCAAAAACTAAAATTACCGTTGAATGCTGATATGAAATACGTTCAGAAAATGGTAAAACTTTCATCAAGACCAATTGCATTGATTACCGATGATGCTTCAGATTCTGCACTGAGAAGACTTTTATTTGATGCTGGAGAAGATATGGAAGATTTGTTCACACTTTGTAAAGCAGATATAACGACTAAAAATTCTAAAAAACAGGAAAAATTTAAAAAAAATTTCCTGTATGTTGCCGATAAAATAAAAGAAGTTGAGGAAAAAGATCAGGTAAGAAATTTTCAACCACCGATTTCAGGAGAAGAGATTATGGAGATGTTTAATCTAAAGCCCGGTCGAGAAATTGGTATTTTAAAGGAAAAAGTAAAAGAAGCAATCCTTGAAGGCGAGATTGGAAATGATCATGAAGAGGCCAAAAGCTTTGTAATTGTGGAAGCTGAGAAATTAGGATTGACTTTAGCTTAAAATTACTTATTAAATAAATTATAGGCAGCAGATGAAAATTTGCTGCTTTTTTTAGCTTGATATTTAGTCATGATTAAATCTTAAAGTTTTGTTAATGAATTTTCAAAGCTGAACGATTTTTGTTATTACATTTGCTAAATGTTCCAACTCAAACTTTTTTAATATTAAAAATTTTATTGGTGAAAAAAATCTTCTTATTTCTGTCTCTTCTTTTTCTGATTTTTTCCTGTGAGAATACAAAAGTAGAAAAAGTGGAAAACGCTTTCTATTATTGGAAATCCAATGATTATCCTACAAGTTCTAATAAAGAAAAAGAAATTTTGGTTAACCAAAATATCAAAAAATTGTATGTGAAATTTTTTGAGGTAGATTACACGGATGCGATGGGAAATTTTCCTATCTCTAAAACGAGTTTTTCTTTGAACTCTTATTGTGATGTAGAAAAACCAAATCCATATGAGGTTATTCCAACGGTTTATATTAAAAATATTGTTTTTCAGAAAAGTAATGAGAAAGATTTGGATAAATTGGCGGACAATGTCAATTTCTTAATCAATAAATACACAAACGAAAGATTAGACTCTTTAAAAGTGAATGAAATACAGATTGACTGTGATTGGACCGCTTCCACAAAGAATAATTACTTCTATTTTCTAAAGAAATTAAAACCGATTTCGCAAAAGAAAATTTCAGTTACTTTGAGATTGTATCCTTACAAATATCCCGATAAAATGGGGGTTCCGCCCGTTGATAAAGTGACTTTGATGTGTTATAATCTTATTAATCCATTGGCGGATCAATCTAAAAATTCAATTCTAGACCTCAAAGAATTGGAGAGTTATCTGAAGACAGGAAAAAAATATCCGCTACACCTAGATGTTGCACTTCCGGTTTATTCATGGATGCAGGTCTATCAGAACAATCAGTTTACCAATGTTTTGTATGATGTAAAAGATATTAAACCTCATCTAAAAGAGATAAAACCATTGTGGTACGAAGTACAGAAAGACACTGTGATTAATTACGAAACCTATTTAAGAGTTGGAGACAAAATAAAATACGAAGAAATAACAGTAGATAAAATAAATAAAGCCATTGCTATAATCAAAAAAAATATAAAATTTGATCAAGAGATTACTGTCACACTTTTTCATTTAGACGAGAAACAACTTAATAATTATACCGATGAAGAAATTAGTCATTTTTACAGCGATTTTACTAAGTAGTATCTTGTCGGCTTGTGGTTTTTATCCTTATGGAGAAGATGTTCGGTTTTATTTTCTAAATCCGAAAAACTTTTCTTATCAGGCATATTCGTCGTTTTATTATTCGTCTTTAAGTTTTGAACAAAATTCTGAAGCTGTAATCTCCAATCAGGATAATGAAAAATTGTGGAGAAAATATTGTGATAATAAAATTTCTCTTACTGATATTTCTGCAGTTTTGGAAGATTTTAGTTTTTCTGATATTCAGGAAAATTCCATGAATCCGTTTCTTCGTTATTTGTATTCCAAAAAAGATATTGAGGCGGTTAATTATTTAAAGTTTGCTAAAAACTGCGAGTATTTTAATACGTGGCAAGATGATCCTTGGGAAAGAAATGAAAATACTGCGACTGTAAAACGAAATGATTTATTAAACAAAGCGACTGTTTTAGCTTCAAAAAGCAGAAAAGTAGATTTCAAAAAAAGGTATGCTTTTTTGGCACTTCGACTTGCTTTTTATAATAAAGACATGAAAAATATTGAGAAAATTCACAGTCAATATTTTTCGGTAAATCAATCCAATGATGTGATTGATGTTTGGGCGTTGTACTTTAAGGCGATTTCTGAGAAAAATCCTGCATTGAAGAATCTATATTTTGCGAAAGTTTTTGCAGCAAACCCTGAAAAGCGATTTGTTTCGTGGCAATATTTTGCATCACAAGTTCCTGTAGCTGATGTTTTAAATTTTGCTAAAAATGAAAAAGAAAAAGCAAATGTTTTACTGCTTTACGGACTTTATAATCCGGATAAAAATTTAGAAAACATTAAACAGATTTATGCTGAAAATCCGAATTATGACGGATTGAGTTTTTTACTTTATCGTGAATTGGGCAAGTTCGAAGATTGGGTTTTTACACCTTATTATTCTCTTTTTTCTACTAATGATGATTATTGGGGAAGTGATTCTGAAAACGAAAATATTCTTAAAATTTTAGTACGTTCAGACATCGACAGACAATATGCAAAAGAAGTTTTGGAGTTTATCAATTCTGTGGATTTATCTAAAGTTGAAAATCCGAATTTCTGGAAATATGCGAGAGCAGAGCTTTTATTAATGACCAAAAACTATTCTGAAAGTTTAAACCAAATTGCTGAGCTGGAAAAAGTTTTACCGCCTGAAAATCTTCTACGAAACAATGTAGAAATCATAAAAGCTTTAAATCTTTTTGCTAATCAAACTTATGGAAATGCTAAAATTCCTGATGAAACAAAAGATATTATCATTAAAAATAAAGACAATAAACATTTTATTTTTGCTTTGGGCAGAGAGTTAGAATATTTGGGAAATAGTGATGATGCCGCACTCTTGTACGCTTCATTAAATAATCCTTCTACTGAAAGTAATGATTATAATTTTGTTTATTATAAATCTTTAAAAAATTCCAATCACACTTACGGTACTTATTACGATAATTATTTTGATTATTTAGATGCAGTTTATTCGCCTGAACAATTACAGAGCTTTATTAATAAAATTAAAAGTTTAAATAGAAATTCAGATTCATTTTACAGGGATTTTCATTTACTCAATTCATTAGAAATTAATGCTTTATATGATCTGTTGGGAACAAAATACATCAGACAAAATAAATTGAGTTTTGCTTTGAATGCTTTCAATAAATTGGGTGAAGATTATTTTGATGCACAATATTCACTTTGGGAGAAAGATGGCCGTGACAACTATTACTCATCAAGCAAAATTTTTGATCAGAATCCTTTTTATCATTTAAAATATACTCCCGATTTTATTCCGCAAAAAGAACATTTCAGGGTGAATAAAATTTCGGTTACGAGAAAGCTGATTGAATATCTAAATAGAGCTAATAATCCGAAAGAAAAAGACAGAGATTACTATTATTTTTTGGTTGCCAACTGTTATTACAATATGTCGCAATACGGCAATGCATGGATGATGAGAAGGTATTCCGTAAGTTCTGCAGGAAATTATTCTATTCGGGAAGATAATCAGGAATTTAACACGGCTAGTTTTGCAAAATTCTATTACGGAAAAGCCTTAGAAAATGCTCAAACCGATAAATTTAAAGCTTTGTGCCTAAGAATGCAGGCAAGATGTGAAAATTATAATTACGATTTTAATTATGAGAATACTACAAATTATTCTTCTCAAGCTGAGTATTACGAAGACAGAAGATTTGAACAAAATAAATATTATCGGAATCTTAGAAATAATTATTCCGATCAGTATGAAGATTTGATTAGCGGTTGTGAGTTTTTTAAAGCTTATTTTAAAGCAAGAAGATAAAATCAGAAAATAAAAAATGCGATTTCAAAAGAAACCGCATTTTTTATTTAAAAAAAAACCAGAGATTAGTAGTTTTTATAAACCGATGTAGCTCCCATTCCTGCAGTAAATTTAGTAATAAATGTACCTGCACTTGTGTAAACACTAATTTCACTTGGTTGAGTGAATTTTTTTACATCTGAAGTGAAGATTCTTCCGTCGATAACGCTGAATCCATAAAGAGTAAAGTTTGCACCTCCATCAACCGCAGTAATGATAGGGTTTGTAGGTGTAGTTGTAGCGTTCATATCCATAGAATAAACCTTATTGCTTGAAGTGAAATAAAATCTACCACCGTCAATCTGAAGATTAGTTCCATTAGCAATTCCTGTAAGAGTAGTCGTTTTTACAACACTTCCTGCGGGGTTGATCTGGTGAATATAAGAATCAGCAGTTCCTTGAGCAATTACATAAACATTGTTGTTATAAGTAATTGTTTTGTTAATATCTCCATTTGGCATCGAGATTGGTGTTCCTTCAATCGCATTATTGGTCGTGTTGATTTTTGTTATGGTATTACCAAAACCATACGAAGCATTTTGCACAAAGATATTTCCTCCTGCTTCTACCACTCTTTCAACAGTGCTTGTAGAGGCAAAATCAATTTTCTTTACAAAAGAATTATCAGACAATTTATAAACATTCACAAATTTTTCACCTCCATACTTATCATTTGAAACGTAAAGATTTCCGTTTGCAATCGCCATATAACGAGGATTGTTTAATTGAGCTGTGATTTCTCCTGCTTTTTTAAATGTAACACGGTCTACAATCTGAATTTTGTTTGAATTATTCAACAAAAGATATGCTTTATCTCCATTTAAAACCATTGTCTGAAGTACATCACCAAGATTTTCTTTGTTATTCTTTGCTTTGTAGATGTCGTTCTGCATTAAGCTTAAATCTTTCGTAAGAAAAGTAACCTCTGCATTTGGTGTTCCATAGTTCCCTTCGTTGGTAATAAAAAATCCGTTATTGTAAGTGATTTCCGGGATTGTTTCTTCGTAGTCTGATGTACACGAAATCGAAAATAACAGGACGAATCCAAAAATAACCTGTAATAGTCTGTTTAATTTCATAATATTATTGATTTAAAAATTTATTGTTGCGTTTATACTGTAATTTCTTTTAGGTAAAGGATAATAGGCCATTGTTTCATACACAGTATCTGTGATGTTGTTCACCTTTATTCCTAAAGTATAGTTTTTCATAAATGTTGCCGAAAGACCTGCATTCATTACAAAATAGGGGTAGATCGCATATTTTCTGCTCTCATCAGACGTAGTGTAGGTTAATCCGTTAAACATTCCCTGTGTGTAAACACGCAGAAATTTATACTGATAATCTACATTCGATGAAAATTTATGCAAAGGAACATACATCAGCTGTTTTTGATTTTCCAAATCTACGGATTTTGCGTAAGTATAACCTGCTACAAGCTTTACTGAATGATTTTTATTAAACCGTTTTTGATAAGTAAGCTGCGATTCTAAACCATAAGATTCTACTTTATTGGTATTGAATGGCGACCAATATCCCAAACCAGTATCCAGCCAACGAATCATATCCAAGACCCGCATATAATAAGGGCTCAAAGTCAGTTTAAAATCTCCAACTTTAAACTCATGATTCATATCTGTCTGAATTGATGTTTCAGGTCTGAGTTCTGGGTTTCCACCCGGAGTCCAGTACAAATCATTAAAGGAAGGAAATCTGAAGTTTTTAGAGAAATTCAAATTTAGACTGTACCAATTATTGGCTTTCCATTTTCCTGAAAAAGAGTAGAGAAGTGGTGAGTTGATATCCTCAACAAAATCTTGCTTAATCCCTGCTTCAAAACGAAGATTGGGTGTTATAAAATATCTTAATAGACCTGCGATAGATCCTACGTTTCTTTTCACAGTACCAGTAATTCCTGAAGTTCCTAAACCTTCCCCTTGATTTTGCTGAAATTCTCCAATTACATTGATATTCCATTTAGGATCAATAAAATAATTGAAGTCGTTTTTTAAAATATAGTTCTTATTAATTCCGCCACTTGTATAAGGAGCATTTTCAACGCCGAAATATTGAAAATTATCTTCTGTATAAGCTGCTTTTAAACTATTTGAAAACTTAGATTTATCAATATCCCAGGATAGTAAACTTCTTAAAGTTTGTGCTTCATATCTGTTTTTGTTCCCATTTTCTACAAAAATAGGGTAATTTTGGGTCGCGCCATAAAACTGGCTTTGCCAAGAAATGGTTTGATTGTTTGCAATTTTATAAGAGGTACCAATATTCAAAGTCGTATTGTAAAACTTTCCGTTTCTGTTGATATAATTATTTTTTTCGGGAACTTCATAATCATTTTGGCTGATCAGATAGTTTCCTGAAATTTTAAAACTGAATTTATCATTGCTGAAAGCAGCCTTCGCAAAATTATTATAAGTTCCGAAAGAAGCAACTTCAGAATTAAATAATCCACTGAAACCTTTATTAAAACTCAGATCGTTATTCAAATGAATACTTCCGCCAATCGCACCGCTTCCGTAAATTACACTTCCGCCACCGGATTTTATTTCCATTTGATCGTATCCGAAAATTGCAATATTATTGATGTCACCTTGTCCCAAAAACTGCGAATTGATATTGATTCCGTTCCAGACAAAAGCAGTCTGTTGGGCCGTTGTTCCCCGAAATGAAGGTGAAGAAACTGCTCCACGACCATTTTCTTTAATATAAACAGGTGATTGAAATCGTAAAACCTCCGAAAGATTCGATGAGTTTTTTTGAATATCTGCGGGAGATAATGTCGTCAAAGAATGAAAAAGTTTTACTTTTTTCATCTGACTGTCGAATACAAATACTGTGTCAATATTTTTTTCCTGACTATAATAAATTGTCAGGCAAGAAGACACAGAAAGTAGGGTTAATGCTCTTTTTAAAATCATGTCATATCTGCCTTTCCTCCGAAAGCAATTCTATTATTAATATTAAAATTCCGGCAGGTCTCCTGACTTTCGCTTTGCTACACCTTCCCGTTTTGGCAGTGGTTTTTTTGTAGAAATTGATAGTGCGATTTACAGTTGCGGGGACAGCTTGGGATTTTCACCCAATTCCCTCTTAGTTCCAATACCTTGGAAACCAAAATTTTTGCAAATATAGTTTTTTTGAAAAGAAAGATTAAATTTTATTAAAGCTAAAATAAAACCCTTATAATTGATTTAAATTAAAAGATTTTCACAGCAAAAGAGACAAAAGATTATATTTTCAATCATCCGTGTTAATCTGTGTAATCCGTGGAAAGATTCTACAAAAATGTTCCGTCAAAATAAAACGGAAGCAAATCTTTTATAGAAGTTACCTTGATCACCTCATCATTTAAGTTAGAAAAATAAAGTTCAATATTTTCGTTTTGCTTTGTTTCGTATTCAATAATACTTTGTCGGCAAGCTCCACACGGAGGAATTGGCGGGTTTGTCTCTGAAAATTCTTTTGGTCCGCCCACGATAAATATTTTTTTAATTTTTTGATTTGGGAAATTGGCTCCAATCCAAAAAAGAGCAGTTCTTTCTGCACAAAGTCCGGAAGGAAAAGCTGCATTTTCCTGGTTATTTCCAGAAAAAATTTCACCATTTTCCAACAAAACAGCACAACCTACAAAAAAGTTAGAGTAGGGTGCATAAGCGTTTTCTCTCGCCTGAATTGCTTTTTCAAAAAGGCTGTTTTCTACTTCTGAAAGTTTGTTCCTGCCTTTGAAATGTTCGTAATTGATATTTATATCTTTTTTCATTTTTTGTCTCCGTAAAAAAGGGGCATAAAAGTAAACCTTTTTAGTGACGTGGGCAATACGTTATAATCTTGCCAGATTTTGTATTTTTAATTCTTTAAAAATAATTCAATGTTATATTCTCCTATAAAATTTAGAAATGTAGAGCTTAAAAACCGTTGGGTAATGTCTCCAATGTGTATGTATTCCTCAGAAAACGGGGTTGCCAATGATTTTCACTTTGTGCATTACGGAAGTCGTGCTCAAGGCGGAACAGGACTTCTCATCGTTGAAGCGAGCGGGGTAGAACCGAAAGGCCGAATTACCAACCATTGCATGGGAATCTGGAATGACGAACAAGCTGCAGAACTTCAGAAAATTGTAGAATTCGTCCATAAAAATTCAGAAAGCAAAATAGGAATTCAGATTGCTCATGCTGGAAGAAAAGGTTCTACATGGGAAAATAAACAAATCTCTTTGGAAGAAGGTTGGGAAACGCTTGCACCAAGTGCGATTCCGTATCATCCGACAGAAAGAATTCCGCACGTTTTGACTTTAGAAGAAATAAAAGAACAGGTTCAAAATTTTAAAAATGCTGCGAAAAGAGCAGTAAAAGCAGGTTTTGATGTTGTTGAAATTCACGGAGCTCATGGTTATTTAATTCATCAGTTTTTGTCTCCACTTTCTAATGTGAGAACCGATGAGTACGGTGGAAGTTTTGAAAACAGAATAAGATTTTTATTGGAAATTGTAGACGCTGTCAACGAAGAACTCAATGAAGATGTAGCACTATTTGTAAGGATTTCAGGAACAGAATATGCTGAAAACGGTTGGGATATTGATGACAGTGTAGAATTGGCAAAAATTTTAAAAGACCATCATGTCGATTTGGTAGATGTTTCAAGTGGTGGAAATATTCATGGCGCAAAAATTTCTGTTTTTGATGGTTATCAAGTTCCATTTTCTTCGGCTGTAAAAAATCAGGCAGATGTGAAAACAGGAGCAGTAGGTTTGATTACGAAAACCGAACAGGCAGAGGAAATTTTACAAAACAATGAAGCCGATTTAATATTTGTAGCGAGAGAGATTTTACGAAATCCTTATTTGGCAGTTCAGGGTTCTTTTGAAATGAAAGAAGAATCTTTTTTTCCTCATCAATACCTTAGAGCGAAAATTTCTTCTTAATTTTAGGAGCAAATTTAAAAGACAGCAATGCATATAGAAGATTTTATGCTTCCTTGTCCCAGCAAAAAGTTTTTGGGAATTGAATGTTTCGGATGTGGAAGTCAGCGGGCAATTTTGATGGTTTTTCAGGGAAAGTTTTCTGAAGCCTTTCAAATGTTTCCGGCAGTGTACACTTTATTGCTGTTTTTCTGCTTTGTTGGCATCAATTTCATCGACAAAAAAAGAAATTATGGACAGATTTTAATTTTTTTAGCAATAATTAATTCACTGATCATGGTTTTTTCTTACTTTTATAAACATTTTATTATTCATTTAAACTAAACATTAAAAAAACAAATTATGAATCAACAAAAATTACCTAATGCTACGGCAGTACTTGTTTTAGGAATTGTTTCTATCGTCGGATGCTGTTGTTACGGTGTTTTGGGGCTAATTGCCGGAATTATCGGGCTTGTACTTTACAAAAAAGACAATGCGTTGTACCAAAGTAATCCAACTTTATATTCTGATTACAATAACCTTAATACCGGAAGAATTCTTTGTATTATTGGTTTGATCCTTAGCGCACTTTATCTTGTTTTAAATATTGTGATGATTGCTGTTTTCGGATGGGATGCACTTTCAGATCAGGAATTGATGCAGGAACGTATCAGAGAAATGATGGGACAGTAATAAGTCTTAATTAAGAATAGAGAAGGCTGCAATATTTTTGCAGCCTTTCTTGTTTAATTTAATTATTTTTAAATCTAAAATGTTTGATTGATGGAAAATTACACCGAGAAAAAACTGACAATTGATTTAAAGAAAGCAAATATTTATTCGCTGAAAATATTATTGTATTCTTGTGTTGTATTTCTAATTCCTTATGTTTTTCTTTGGCAATATCAGTTTAGTTTCGAGCATTTTAGTACAACCTTTAAGAAACTTATAGAAAAATATACTTTCTTAAGCGGATTTATACCATTGTTTTTTATGGTTTTGGGAATCGTTTTGCACGAGCTTATTCACGGACTTACTTTTTTGCCTTTTTGTAAAGATGGTTTTAAATCAATAAAATTTGGTTTTCTGAAACAATATCTTACCCCTTACTGTCATTGCAAAGAACCTTTAAAGTTAAAATATTATAGAATTGGAGTTATAATGCCTGCAATTATTTTGGGCTTCCTACCTTCAGTTTGGGCAATCGTTACCGGAAATTTTTATCTTTTGTGCTTCGGGATTTTCTTTATCATGGGTGCTGCAGGAGATTTTATGATTTTAATGACTTTAAAAAATGAAAACCCTGAAGATTTGGTTTTAGACCATCCAAGTGAAGCCGGTTGCTTTGTTTATACAGCAAAAGGATAATCTTATTTAAACCCAATTCAGTTTAAATTTAAGCCTCATTCAGTTTCTTTAAGTTTGATTTTTTCTTTAAGAAATAAGCCAGTCCCAACCCGATGAAAACCATTGCCGCACTGAACGGGAAAATAAACTGCATCCCGAAAAAATCGGCAACACTTCCAATTATCGGACCTGCAACACCTAAAGAAATATCAATGAAAAGTCCGTAACCTGCCAAAGCTGAACCCTGACTCGATGGTGAAACACTTTTTATAGCAACAACACCAAGTGCAGGAAATATTAGAGAAAATCCTAATCCAGTAACACCCGCTCCGACTAATGCCATCTGAGCGTTGGTTGCAAATGCAATAATTAAAAGTCCGATGGTTTCTACAAAAAGACAGGCAATGGCAACTTTTATTCCGCCATAATTATTGATAACATTGCTGAAAACCAATCTTCCTGCTACAAATAATCCTCCGAAAATACTTAAACACAAAGCCCCGTTATTCCAATGAAAATAATTGTAATATAAAGTGATGAATGTAGAAATACTTGCAAAACCGATTCCTCCCAAAGCCAGACAAACTCCGAAAGGAGCAACTTTCCCAAGAACTTTCCAGAAAGATTGGTTTTCTTGTGGGTTGAGGTTGGTTTTGTTTTCTTTAGTTTTAGCAAAGAAAAATCCGAGAATTCCTAAGATGATAGAGAGAATTCCAATGCCATACAAACTGTATGCATGTTCGATTACAATCCCTAAAGAAGCTCCGATTGCCAAAGCTCCGTAGCACGCAACACCATTATAGGAAATGATTTTTGCGGTATGTTTTTCACCTAAAGCCATAATCGCCCAATTGATCGGGCTTGCTCCAACCATACCTTCTGCACAACCTGTTAAAAGACGGGTGATGATTAAAAAACTAAGACCTAAAATTGGAGAAAATTTAAAATAATAAGCGAGAATTAGAAAAAATCCGGTTAAAGAAAAACCAATCATGCTGAATAAAACAGCTGGTTTCGGGCCTTTTCCATCAATAATTTTCCCGGAATATGCTCTCAGAAAAAAAGTAGAAATATATTGTAAACTAATTACCATTCCTGCAATTAAAAGGCTATATCCTAAACTTTTGGTGATGAAAATCGGCAAAACTGAAAGTGAGAGACCGATAATAAAATATCCTACAAAAGTAAAAGATACATAAGAAATAAGTTTAAGATTGATATTTTTGGGTGGATTTATTGAACTGTCCATGTGACGAAAAAAATTAAGCTGCAAAGATACAGCGATATTATTTTTCATATTCGGTCTCAAAGGTTAAAAAAAGATAAGATTTGACATACTTTACGAGTGTCAGAAGTTTTATATCGGTTTTCATTTCATATAATTTCAATTATCTTTGTTTCTCTTAAAAAAATCATCAGTACATGGAAAACTCAAAATATCCGAAATATATTTTCGACTGGATTGGAGGTCTAATCCTATTGGCAGGATATATTTTTGGAAGTTTGTTGGTAGGTTTTGTAGGACTTGCAGGGAAATTTATCTTTAAATTAGATTTTATGCAGAAGCCCTGGTTTATGATGTTTGCCAATGCTGTGGTTTTCTGTTTGATTATTTGGGCTTTCGATTTTTTAATAGTACTGCAAAAAACTGGGAAGAAATTGAATTTTAACTTTTCGCCTACTAATTTTTCTACCTACCTCCTGATTTTCCCAATGATGTTGGGAATGATGTTTATCGGTGAATTTATCACTTCTCAAATCCCTACAACCGGACCTTTTTTTGGAGATTTTTATGAGTTTTTTGAAAATCTGATGGCGGGGCTTACCGATGATCCTGTGGTGATGGTCATTACAGCGGTGATTATGGCGCCAATTTTTGAAGAAATTATTTTCCGCGGCATTATCCAGAAAGGAATGATCAATAATGGGGTGAAACCTTGGAAAGCGATACTTCTGGCAAGTGTTCTTTTTGGGTTGATACATGGAAATCCGTGGCAGTTTGTAGGTGCAACTTTATTGGGAACTGTTTTGGGATTGGTGTATTATAAAACAAAATCTCTGCTTTTGCCAATGCTTTTGCATGGTTTTAATAATCTTTGCTCTGCAATCTTAATATTTTATACCAAAAAAGAAAGTTTTGCAGAAGCCTTTGAAATTCAGGAATGGATGATTCTGGCCATCGGAATTGTATTGTTTTCTGTATTTTTCTATTTATTCACATTTAGAAATAAAGTACGTTATTCTGAAATTTAAATTCAATTTAAAAATACAAATCATACGAATGTTCTTTCAAGTTACACAACAATAATCTTGTGGATTTGCGAATAATATTTGTGAATTTTGTATTAAAATAAACATATAAAAAATTAAAAATGGAAATATTAGTTGCTACACACAACCTCCATAAAAAAGAAGAAATTCAACAGATTTTAGGAAATGATTTTACGGTAAAAAGTCTTACCGATTATGATATTCACGACGAAATCATTGAAGACGGAGACTCTTTCAACGCCAATGCTTTGATTAAAGCGAAATATTGCTTCGAAAAAACAGGTATTCCAAGTTTGGGAGACGACAGCGGTTTGGTAGTAGAATCTTTAGACGGAAGACCCGGAATTTTTTCGGCAAGATATGCGGGAGATCACGATTTTGCTAAAAATATCGAAAAAGTTTTAGGCGAAATGGAAAATGTTGAAAACAGAAAAGCTTATTTCATCACGGTATTATGTTATTATGATGCAAACGGCGCTCAATATTTTGACGGAAGAGTTCACGGAAATTTATTGACAGAAAATAAAGGACATCAAGGTTTTGGTTACGATCCAATTTTCGTTCCTGAAGGCTATGAAATTACTTTTGCAGAGATGAATCCTGAAGATAAAAATAAAATCAGCCACAGAAAACAGGCATTAGATTTGTTTTTGGATTTTTTGAAAGATTAGGTTAAGGTTAAGGTTAAGGTTAAGGTTGCAAAAGCTTTACATTTTTAAAGAACTTTTTCTTATTTTAAATTTAGTTTAAAACTTAGGCTCTACCTCAGTCTGAGCCTCCACTTCAACCTTTTGTTGTACATTTGCTTTAATAAACTATTGATTTGAGTACTTATTTAACGATATTAGGCTTTAACTCGGCAATACCTACGATTAATACTTCACCTACAGCTCAACTTCTGGAAATGGAAGAAAGATGTTTTTTGATTGATTGTGGTGAAGGAACACAGGTGCAGCTGAGAAAAGCAAAGGCAAGATTTTCAAAAATCAATCATATTTTTATATCGCATCTTCATGGCGATCACTGTTTTGGTTTACCTGGTTTAATAGCTTCTTTCCGACTCTTGGGAAGAGACGTTCCGCTGCATGTTTACGGTCCGAAAGGAATTAAAAAAATGCTGGAAACTATTTTTTCAATTACTGAAACGCATCGTGGTTTTGAGGTTGTATATCATGAACTTGATAAAGATTATTCAGAAAAAATCTATGAAGATAATAGGGTAGAAGTGTTTACCATTCCTCTGGATCACAGAATTTACTGTAACGGATATCTGTTTAAAGAAAAACCAAAAGACCGACATATCAATATGGAAGAGGTCTCAAAATATTCAGAAATTGAGACTTGTGATTATCATAATTTGAAAGCGGGAAAAGATTTTATTTTGAGTGACGGATACGTTCTTAAAAATGAAATTCTTACGACAACTCCGGCTCCGTCGGTTTCTTATGCATTTTGCAGCGACACAAGATATTTGGAATCGGTAATTCCGATTATTAAAAATGTAACGGTTTTGTATCATGAGTCTACATTTTTGCACGATTTGAAAGAAATGGCAGATTACACAGGGCATACAACCGCTTTGGAAGCAGCAACAATTGCAAAAAAAGCTGAAGTTGAAAAATTGATTTTAGGACATTTTTCTAACCGTTATGGTGATTTGACAGTCTTTACAGATGAGGCGAGAACTGTTTTTCCAAATTCTTATCTTCCAAAAGCTTTGGAATGCGTGAAAATTTAAAAGAGTTATGAATTTTTCAGAATTAAAAGATTTTCTTGATGAGAAAGCGGATGTTTACAATAATCTTGAATTTATTCAGGATGATCCGGTTCAGATTCCGCACCGTTTTTCGCTGAAACAGGATGTTGAAATTGCAGGTTTTTTGTCGGCAACAATTTCCTGGGGAAACAGAAAATCGATTATCAAATCTGCTGAAAAGATTCTTGATATCATGGGGAATTCTCCTTATGATTTTGTGATGAATTATTCTGAAAAGGATTTAGATAACATTAAAGACAAAAGCATTCACCGAACTTTTAACGGAGAAGATTTTGCTTATTTCATCAGGCAGTTTCATGAAATTTATAAGGAAAATGAAAGTCTTGAAAACCTGTTTTTACTAAATGATGGAGAAAGTAATTTTTATCACTCGATAGAAAGATTCAGACAAAAGTTTTTAGGGATCGAAAAACACAGAACACATAAACATGTAAGTTCGCCGTATAAAAATTCATCTTCAAAAAGGATTATTATGTTTTTGCGATGGATGACCAGAAAAGATAATCGTGGCGTAGATTTTGGAATCTGGAAAAATATTGATCAGAAATTTTTATCAATTCCTTTAGATGTGCATACAGGAAATATTTCTAGAAAATTAGGTTTGATCTCAAGAACGCAGAACGATTGGAAAACCGTTGAAGAATTAGATTTAGTTATTAGAAAATTTGACGAAAACGATCCTGCAAAATATGATTTTGCTCTGTTTGGATTGGGCGTAACGAAAGAATTATTTTAAACAAAAAATAATGAAAACACCACACGAAAAAATAGAATTTCTTGAGAGAATGGCAGATGGAATCACCTCATGGATTGGCTCTATACCGTCTCTCATCATCCATACATTACTTTTTATTACGTCGTTTTTATTACCTGTATTTGGTATTGTAGATGTTGATAAAATGCTGCTTGTTCTAACAACGGTATTGTCGTTGGAGGCGATTTATCTTTCAATTTTAATTCAGATGTCTGTCAATAAAAGTCATGAAAAAATTGAGGATATTCAGGAAGATATTGAGGAAATTAGTGAAGATATAGAAGATATTCAGGAAGATATCGAGGAAATCAATGAAGATCTGGAAGAGATTAGTGAAGATATTGAAGATATTCAGGAAGATATTGAGGAAATCAACGAAGATGAAGATGATGATGATCATAACGAAAGAGCCAAAAAAGCAATTCTTAAAAGCAATGTAAGCTCTAATAAAAATGAAATCAGATTTTTAAAAGATAAAATTGCCGAACTTCAACATAAAATTGATGAACTGAAAAAAGATTAATTTAAAAAATATAACGAAAAGACTAATCTCTGTGATTGGTCTTTTTTGCTTTAAGATTAGAATTAAATTAAAATTTCATTAGAATTTAAGTGAATTAATATATTGTTGTTGATAATATGGGGTAATGTTTGTTTTAAATAAATAAAATTTGGTATTTTTGGGCAAACAATTACAAAATGTTAAATTATAGACTGAAAAATTATCTTTTTCTTTTCGTTGTATTATTTATTTCGGTTTCTATTTCTGCCCAAAAAAGGCAACCACCAAAAAACAAAGTAAACGAAACCAATAAAAAAGCAGGAGTATTTATCGATGTAAATGCTGCAGGATATGCGCCGTCTACATATACTCCGGAGCAATTGGTGAAAAATATTCTAATTAACGGAGGATCTACGTGCTCAATTCCTAATGTTTCTAACGTGACTATTACACCTTCACAACCCGTTTCAAGTGACGATAGGTTTTGGGGGTATTTTCACAGAGGGACTACGAATTTTCCATTCAAAGATGGTGTTGTTTTAACGACAGGCCGTGCAAGACAAGCTGGAAACGTTGCATCTGGAGCTAGCTATACTATACCAGGAGCAGGAATTAATGACGCAGATCTATTGATAGCGGTTCCTAATCCTGACCCTGATAATGATTATAATGATAATGTCATGTTAGAGTTTGATTTTGTACCCAATTCTAGTCAAATAAAATTTAATTATATTTTTGCTTCTGAAGAATATTCGGGAACTTATCCCTGTGAATATTCAGATGCATTTGCTTTATTAATTAGACCTGTTTCAGGAGGTCCTTATGTAAATTTAGCAGTTTTACCAAATAATGCGGGACCTGTTGCTATGACCAACATCCACCCTCTTATTCCTGGGACTTTTGGCTGTCCTGCAATTAATGAAATATATTTTGGAGGATATAATGCTACTACTAATATTGTAACGAATTACGATGGAAGAACTGTTCCTTTAACTGCAGTCGGGAGTGTAACACCAGGAGTTGCATATCATTTTAAAATGGTTTTATCTGATTACAGAGACTGGAGCTATGACTCTGCAGTATTTCTTGAAGGAGGATCTTTTGATATAGGAATTAAGCTTGTTGACGGAACTGGAGCTACATTGCCTGCAAGTTTGAATGTGTGCGATAATGCACCTCAGACTTTGGTGGCTCAGCTTTCAGGGATTACAGGAGCGACTTATCAATGGTATAAAGATGGTATATTAATACCGGGAGCAACAAATGCTACTTATGTTGCTACATCACCGGGAGTTTATACGGTAGTTGTTACAATTCCTGGAAATACGTGCCCGGTTGAAGCAAAAATAACTATCGTAGGAGGTACAACTCCTGCAGCTCAAAATGCAATTTTAAAACTTTGTACAACTCCTACGGTCAGCAATTTTAATTTAAATGATGCTAAACCACAAATTAGTACAACAGCTGGGGCAATATTTCGTTTTTATGTAAATCAGGCAGATGCTCAAGCTCAAAATGCCAATTTTATTCCTGATGCGAATTTAGCATCATATAACGGAACTGATGGTCAGATTTTACATGTTGTTGTATCAAATGGAGGTTTCTGTAGTAAACTGGTTACTTTAACTTTACGTAAAGAAGCTACTCCGGTTGCTCAACTTCTTGCCACAAAATTGAAAATCTGTTTAGGCGAGTCTGTTACTTTAACTGCATCAGGAGGAGTTACTTACCAATGGAGCAATTTTACAGGAACTGGAGCTGTACAAACGCTTTCACCAACACAAACTACAACTTATACTGTTTATGCAATCGGTGCTCAAGGATGTAAATCATTACAACCGGCAACTGTTGTCGTAGAAGTTGTGCCTGCAATTACTTCTAATCTTTCAGGTGGATTTATTTGTCAGGGAGATAGAATTACTTTAGATGCAGGTGCAGGACCAAATTATAAATATACTTGGAGTACTGGTGCAACTACACAGACTATTGTAGCAGAAACTCCTGGAATTTACTTTGTCGATATTAGCAACGGAGTTTGTTCTAAACGATATACAACGGAAGTGAAACAAGCACTTATTCCGGAAATTATCAATGTAGATTACAGTCAGGGTGGTACTTTGATCGTTACCGCTTCCAATTTGAGTAATGGTGTACTTGAATATTCTGCGGATAACGGTGTAACTTGGCAAGGCTCTAATGTATTCAATAATATTCCGAACAATAAAATAATATCCATTAGAGTTCGAGTAAAAACAACTAGCTGTGTAGGAGTATTAGAATACTTTACGTTTATAATGCAGAATGTAATTACACCAAACGGAGATAATGTAAATGATATGATTGATTTCCGAGGGGTAAGTGATTATAATAAATTTCAGGCATCAATTTCAGACCGATATGGCAAAGTCGTATTTAAAGCAGAAAAAACAAGACCTTTTTGGGATGGTTATTTCCAGGGTAAAAAACTGCCGACAGCTTCTTACTGGTATCAGGTGACATTTGAAGATCCTGCAAGTAAGCAGCTTACCGTGAAAACAGGCTGGATTTTACTTAAGAATTTCGAATAATCTTAAACCAAGATATTTTAAAAAGACCGATTTTGTCGGTCTTTTTTTGTTTATAATGATTAAAGATTTTAATAGATATTTACTTCGTGATGTGTTGGATATACAATCCATTCAGCAGTTGAATTTGTTCCGTATTGAAGTACTAGAGGTTTTCTTCCACAGCTTGGTTTAAATACTCCAATTATAAAATTATCAATAGAACTATTGTTGCTACTATCTGTTAGTAGTAAATCAATTAAACCCCAATCGGTATTATTGGATATAAGCCCAGTAGATGCTAAAAGAGGATCATTATAGTCTATAACAGAACCATTTGATAAATAATTAGTTATTGGTGGAACGGATAAATTAGTATTCTCAAATTTTTCATATGTTACAGAACTATTTGGCATTATTTTACCTTGGATAGATGCATACATATAATCATTGCAATTATTTGTTGAATAAATTCCAACTCTCCCGTGCACAGCATAGTTTGTATTATTATTAATTATAAGTGGTTTAATCTGAGAATTGAGAGAAAGAAATACAAAAAATGTTAAGAAAGAAAAATAATAATTTTTCATAATTAAAGTTAGTTTTTTTAAAAGTTAATAATCAAAAATAATAATTATTAAATAAAATCAAAAATTAATTTACATATCTTTACGTTCAGTTTATTTTTTAGAGTTTTTTTATGAAAAAGAATATCACTTTTTTAATTACAATATTATTTTTCTGTTCATTTTTCAGCCAAAGAGTTGCTAAAGTGCCAATTAATAAGCCTTCTCTTCAAACAATGAAAGCAGGAGCATTTATTGATGTCAATACAGCAAATTATGTAGAATCTTCTTACAGTATAACACAGTTGGTGACGGATGTGCTTATTGCAGGAGGTTCTACGTGCTCTACTGCGAATGTTTCCAATGTAGTCGTTTCTCCAAATATTGCAGCAGGTGACCAGATGAGAAGTTGGGGTTTTTTTAATAAAGGAACCACCAATTTTCCTTTTGCAAAAGGTATTGTACTGACTACGGGACATGCCAGAAAATCAGGGAATGCTTATCAAATAGGTGAATTAAGTGATGAGCTTCCAACCCAAGGCGACATTGATTTGGCAGCTGCATTAGGGATTTCTAATAATGTACTAAAAGATGCCAGTTATATAGAGTTTGACTTTATTCCGACCGCAACTGAGGTTAAGTTTAGGTATCTATTTGCATCAGAAGAATACTTTGGCACTTACCCTTGTAATTTTACAGATGGCTTTGCATTATTGTTAAAGCCCAATACACCTGGTTCCACCTACACAAACTTAGCTGTTTTACCTGGTGGCGCAGGTCCTGTTAGTGTTAAAAATATTCGTCCTGCAACAAAATTTGATGGTTCTGCATTGACTTGTGGAGCATTAAATGCCCTGTATTTTGGAGGTTATAATACATCAAATATAGAAACAAATTTTAGTGGAAGAACTATTCCATTGACGGCACAAGCGACAGTAGTTCCAGGACAATCTTATCATTTTAAAATGGTTTTGGCAGATAATCAAGATTATCAATTTGATTCCGGTGTATTTTTAGAAGCTGGTTCTTTCGATATTGGTGTGCAGATTTTAGGTCCGGGAGGGGTGCAGCTACCTGCATCAATTAATGTTTGCGATAATGCTCCACAGACTTTCACAGCTTCTACTCAGGTTCCCGGTGCGACATATGTTTGGTATTTAAATACAGGAGTCATTCCCGGTGCGACCAGTGCTTCTTATACGGCCACACAGCCGGGGATTTATAAAGTTGAAGTTACCCTTCCAGGTAATTCATGCCCAGGTTCAGCTACAATAACGATTGTTGGGGGGACTTCTCCAACTGTACAGAACGCAACATTGACGAGTTGTTACGGACCAGGAAATGTTAATTTTAATTTAACATCAGCTCAAACGGCTATCAGTACAACTCCGGGAGCTACTTTTTCATATTATGTAAACCAAACGGATGCAAATGCAGGAAATGCAAATACAATTGCAGCCCCTACAACATTTTCAAGCGCAGGAAACCAGACAATTTATGTGTTGGTAAAAAATGGTTTCTGTTCTAAAGTGGCGGAACTTCAATTAGTAAAAGCCCCACAGATTACAGCTACTATTGCAACGCCAACAGCTTTAACATGTACCAATACTCAGATAACGCTTGATGCTTCTGCGTCAGTTTATCCAGCAGGTTCTACATTTGCATGGACAACTACAGGAGGGAATATTGTATCTGGTGCGAATACTTTAAATCCAATAGTTAATACAGCAGGAACTTATACTTTAACAATTACAAATACATATCAACCAGGCAGTGTTGTTTGTACAGGCACAGCTAATGTAACGGTTTTAGGGGATAGTACTCCGCCAACAACAACACTTACAGCAAGTAAAATTTTGATTTGTGCAGGTGAGACTGTAACGCTTACTGCGGCAGGTGGTACTACTTATACATGGACGGGACTCACCGGAACGGGAAATACGCAAACGGTAACTCCCGCTACAACTACAACATACACCGTTACAGCAAACGGAGCAAACGGATGTATTTCTACAACACCTGCAACAATAACGATTGAGGTTTCACAACCAATAACGGTACAAAATGCAACACTTCTGAAATGTTATCAGCCAGGAAATATCACTTACGATTTAACATCTGCACAACCACAGATGACCACTGTTGGAACTGCAACTTTTGCTTATTATGTGCTTCAAGCAGATGCTAATGCTGGAAATGGTAACACGATTGCTGCTCCTGCAACATTTCAAAGTGCAGGTAACCAAACAATTTATGTATTAGTTAAAAACGGAGGATGTAGCTATGTGGTAACTTTACAGTTGCTAACTACAGCTGTTACTGATTTAACAATAGTTGCCCCACAAACAATTACCTGTACTATTCCGCAGATTACACTTAATGCATCTGCATCTACAGTTCCGGCAGGATCGACAATTTTATGGACAACTGCTGGTGGAAATATCGTTTCAGGAGCTAATACTTTAACTCCGGTAGTTAATGCAGGAGGTACTTATACTTTAACGGTGACTAATGTTACTCAGCCGGGAAATTTAACATGTACTTTTACTGCAACAGTAACAGTTGTTGAAGATAAAGTTTTACCGGTAGTTACCTTAACTTCTTCAGTTGCACAGATATGTCCGGGTGAATCTGTAACACTTACTGCCGCAGGTGGAGTAACTTATACTTGGGCAAATTTAACAGGAACAGGTAATACGCAGGTCGTTTCGCCAGCAACTACTACAGTTTACTCTGTTACAGCTACAGGCGCAAATGGATGTGTATCTGCTGCTCCGGCAACAATTACAATTATTGTAGGACCTCCGACAGCTTTTATAGCAGCATCTAAAGGGAAAATTTGTGCAGGTGAACCTGTGACGTTGACAGCAAGTGGTGGATTTACTTATAATTGGGTTGGCCTTACCGGAAATGGAAATACGCAAGTTGTAACTCCGACAGTTACCACAACGTATCAGGTTTTTGCATTGGGAGGAAATGGTTGTGTATCAACCACACCGGCAACAATTACGATTGAAGTTGTTCCAGCAATAGTTTCTACATTAGCAGATGTCTATGTTTGTGCGGGAGATCCTGCAACACTGGACGCTGGAGCAGGTCCAAATTATACTTACTTATGGAATACAGGTGCAACTACACAAACTATCACAACGAATGTTCCGGGATCTTATTCTGTGGAAATAAGCAATGGTACATGTTCTAGATTGTTTACTGCACAGATCATCAATCCTGATCTTCCTCAATTTACGAATGTAGTTTACGATAAGGAAATGCTTACCATTACGGCTTCAAATCCTAGTGGTGGAGTTTTAGAATATTCTATTGATGGTGGTGTAAATTGGCAGACTTCAAACATATTTTACAATGTATTAAAAAATACGAGTTATAATTTAATGGTAAGAAAACAAGGTGCTAAATGTGGTAATTCTTTAGAGTTCTTTACTTTTGTTTTAAATAATGCCATTACTCCAAATAATGATGGAGCTAATGATTATATTGATTTTAATGGAATTATCGGATATAAAAACTTTGCCGCTTCAATATTTGATAGATATGGTGCAGAATTATTTAAGGCAGATAAATCGAATACAAGATGGAATGGTTCCCTAAAAGGAATTAATTTACCAACAGGAACGTATTGGTATCGCGTACAATGGGAAAACCCGGCGAGTAAAAAATTAGAATTAAAATCCGGATGGATTCTTCTTAAAAATAGAGATTAATCTTGAAAAAATAAAAACAAAGCCTTTCTTATTCGGAAAGGCTTTGTTTTTTTATATTCTTAAAAACGGTTAGAATTCATCTTCGCTCTTATTAAGTTATGACGCAAAATTGTTTAATGTAAATTAAAATTCTTTTCATCATTTCTTATTTCAAATTGAGATTAATCAATTTCTTAAATATTCTTTTCAAAATCAAGAATAATATCATAGTAAACTTGGTTTTTCAGATTGAATAAATCACGACAATTGTAAATAAACATCATTTAATTTTAATGATTGACAAAAAAAACTTATTTTAGTTATACCAAAAAAATGTCAAAAATATTAATATTAAAATATAAATGGGAGTACTTGTTACCAACGAGACAGTAAAGCAGCTGTTTCATATTGCACAATCAATCGCCAGAGAAAACTACAATGCTACTTATAGTGGTCCGCATATTCTGCAGGCTTTAATGCATAAAGATATCGGCTTAAATGAGTTTTTGAAAACTATAGATAAAGATCCTGGATATTTTTACGAATGGGCAGATGTCCGCATTGAAGATTATCCGAAAACTACCCATCTTCCGGCAGAAGTTGGTGAAGGAGAGTTTGTAGATCAGATTTTGGAAGAAGCAGATGACATTCGTTTAAAGCTTGGTTTAGATGAGATTACTCCAATCTGTATTCTTACCGCAATCGTAAAACCACAGGTTGCTTTTACACTGCAACAGCTAAAATCACTTCCATTAAGAGAGCATGAAATTTTCAATTTATACCGAAAAGATACTCCTTATGCAGCTTCAGACAACGGTGATATCTCATCTCTGTTTGGAGGTTCTTCAGATTTTTCAGACTCTTCTTTTCCGTCGATTAAAAGCTATTGTGTAGATCGAACGTTACAAGCGAGAAATGGTGAAATAGAAAACATTATAGGTAGAGATAAAGAGCTGAGAATGCTGGTTGAAATTCTTTGCCGCAGAAGCAAGCCCAATGTAATTATCGTAGGTGAGCCAGGAGTTGGTAAAACCGCTTTGGTAGAAGGTTTTGCAACAGAAATTATCAAAGGAAATGTTCCCGAAATGCTTAAAAATGCAACTTTGTTAGAACTTGACACTGGTGCTTTATTGGCAGGAACTTCTTATAAAGGTGAAATTGAAGACCGTCTGAAAAAAGTAATCAACGAATGCAAAAAAATTGAAAAAGCTGTTTTATTTATAGATGAAATTCACACGCTTTTAGATCCTAAAGGGAGCATCGGAAATATCGGAAATATCCTTAAACCGGAATTGGCAAGAGGTGAAATCACTGTAATCGGCGCTACGACTCAGGAAGAATATAGAAAGATTATAGAACCTGAGCAGGCTTTTAATCGTCGTTTTGAAGTTTTAACCGTGCTTGAGCCGGATGAAAAAACCTGCGTGAAAATGATTGATGTTTTACTGGAAGGTTATAAAAAGCACCACGGAATTGAAGTAGAAAAAACAGCAATTCCTGAATGTGTACGTTTGGCAAAACGTTATGCGAAAGGTAAAAAGCTTCCAGATGCAGCGATTGATCTTTTAGACCGAACAATGGCTGCGATAAAAATGCTTGACGAACTTTCTGAAAAAGAATTGGAAAGCTGGAAAGAAATTTATGAAAATATTTTAAAAGAAGAATATTTTGATGATAAAGATAAAGCAGATGAATTGATATGGAACTACAATTTATTGAGAGATAAAATAAGCCCGATTTTGTGGGGATCTTTAAGTGAGCAGCCACAAATCGACAATTCGATGCCGGTAGAGCATATTCAGAAAATTGTAGAAGATACGTATGCTGAACTTTTACAGCATGCAGCCAAGAAAAGAGAAAAAGTTGACCGTTTGGAATTGGCGGCAGTAATGGCAGCAAAAACCAATATCCCGATCGGAAAAATTCAGGCTCAGGAAAAAGAAAAACTTCTAAACATGGAAGGTCTTCTTATGAATAGAGTTGTTGGTCAGGATCATGCTTTGAAAATTCTTTCAGACGCAATCGTAGAAAACCGAAGTGGTTTAAACAAGCCGGGGCAACCCATTGGATCATTCTTCCTTTTAGGACCAACCGGAACCGGAAAAACAGAATTGGCAAAATCGATGGCAGAATTGCTTTTTAATGATGAAAAAGCGATGGTTCGTTTCGATATGTCAGAATTTAAAGAAGAACATTCTGCAGCTCTACTGTACGGTGCCCCTCCTGGTTACGTTGGTTACGAAGAAGGTGGAATGTTGGTGAATAAAATCAGACAACAACCTTATACCGTAGTTTTATTTGATGAAATTGAAAAAGCGCATCACTCAGTTTTTGATGTGTTTTTACAGATTATGGACGAAGGAAAAGTTCATGATAAGCTTGGAAAAGAAGGAGATTTCAGCAATGCTTTAATTTTGTTTACCTCAAACATCGGTAGCGAAGAAATTGTAAAACAGTTTGAAGAAGGAAAAGTTCCCGAATCAAACTCATTAATGCAAATTATGTCGAATTCCGGAAGATTCAGACCTGAATTTTTGGCGAGAATTACAGAAATTATTCCGTTTGCACCGATTACAGAATCGATTGCAGAAAGAATCTTCAATATTCAGTTGAAATCACTTCATACTTCTTTAACGAGATTAGGAATTTCTCTGAAGATCAGTGACGAAGCAGTAAGAAATTTAGCATTAAACGGATTCAGCAGTAAGTATGGAGCAAGACAGATTTCAGGAGTGATCAGATCGCAATTGGCAAGACCCATTTCGAAAATGATTGTAAGAGAAGAAGTGAAATCCGGACAAAATCTTTCGGTAGATTGGAATACCGAAGAAGAAAAAATCAGCTGGAAAGTAAATTAATTTTTGTGAAATCGTTAATGGTGAAAATAGAGATTTGCCATTAACGATTAAACGATTTAGAAACACATAAAAATGAAACCAAATTTCAAAAACATCATTTTAAGCACTGCATTCCTGAGTTGTTCGCATTTTGTGAACGCACAGTTTCTTGCAGCATCAGATACTTCTGAAAATAGCGTGAGAAAATACAAGAATATCATAGATGCCAACAAAGAAGTTGTGACTTTTATTGAATTTTCAATGGTTGAAAAAGGATTGCCAAAGCATTTGAGAAATTTAGCTTTAATAGAATCTCATTTTAACCGGAATATTACTTCAAGCGCAGGCGCGGTGGGAGTTTGGCAGTTTATGACAGCTCATGCCAATCAATACGGATTAACAGAAGATCGTAGAAATGATTTGTACAGAAGCACAAAAACAGCCGCTGTTTCGTTGAAAAATTTGTACAAAAAATACAACAATTGGGTAACCGTTGTTGCCGCCTATAATTGTGGAGAAGGGAATATTGCCAAAGCAATGCAGGCTGCCAATTCTACACAATATCATGTTTTTTCTAAATATTTACCTGCAGAAACCATCAATCATGTAAAGAAATATCTCAACGCGTGTTATGCAACCGGTGAGCTTCCTGCTGTTTTAGCCAATTATAACGATGCAAGAACGATATCTCTTCTGAATTCAAGAGTGACAGATTCTCAGGAAATTGCTTTGTCGGAAACCGAAATCAATGCAGGATTTAAGCTTGGTGTAATTGCGGAAGAGCTAAAAATTAATATGAATGATCTCTTGGGTTGGAATCCTGAGATTGTAAGCACTTTAGAGAATGATGGAGAAAGCAAGCTCTTTCTTCCTACAGATTTAATGCCTGATTTTTTAATGAAAAAAAATTCAATTCTATCCAAGTCGGTACGTACAAAATAATTTAAAATAAAAATCCGAAGTTAATATTCTTCGGATTTTTTATTTTATAAAATTTAAACAGATTCTGCTATCTCAATTTCTTGTACTTCATTTCCTCTTTGAACGACGAGCTTAATCTTTGTACCAATAAATTTCTTAAGAAATGAATGCATTTCGCAGTTATTTGTTGGAGGTGTTTCACCATTAATGCTTATTAAAATGTCACCAAGAGCCAATTTGTTGTGTTTTGTAGAAAGATTTATGATAATATTTTTTTTCTTCTCAATATCATATTTAGTATAAAATCCTATATTTCCAATAACAGATTCTTCAATGTTTTCAGTGTATTGTTTTATTTTTTTGATATAAAGTTTCTGTGTTTTTAAATCCAAATAAGAAATAAATTGTCTGCTAAATCTAAATCCCATATTATTAAAATCATTTTTAGATGTTTCAATAGCTTGATTATCTACAATAAGACTTCCAATCTGTAATTTCGCATTGTAGATTTTGTGATGTACATCTTCATCATTATTAACTCCATGTATTCCAATACTGCTACCTTTGCTTCTGTAAGATGTGTGTTGGGTTGTTTCAATATATTTGTCGAGTTTATAATCTGTGGTGCTCAATCCTCCACTCCTTCCTGTGTCAAAAAGAACGTATCGCGTCTGTTGTCCTATTTTTATAGGAACCATCGGTTTAGTTTTTTGAAGTTTTATTTTAGTAAAATCTTTAAGCTGATTCTCATTAAAAGCTGAAGGATTATGAAAAACAATTTTTTTACTATCAGGATTAATTTCTATAATATAGTTTTCCATAATATCCCGTCCGATGATTCCGCTCAGAGTCAAGTTTTCACAATTTATTTTTGAAACGATACTTAAATCGGTGTAAATAACCTCCTTGTCATTAAAGTTTTGATTTAAAAAATGAAAAGAAAATTTAACTGCCTTCATCGATTTCCTTTCGCTACTTATTCCTCCTACATTATCGATTGTTTTTGAAATTTTTAAATCTGGGAAAACCTCTGAATTTATACAGGTCATAAATGCGCCGGTATCAAAAACAAATTGATGATTTTTACCATCAACTTTGACATTGACAATAGGTAAGCCGTTTAAAACTTCAAATGGTATTGATACCTGAGCCTGACTTTTTATAAATGAAAAACAGAAAATAAAGAAAAGGGTAATTTTGTACATACATGATTTAAATAAAATATTGTGTTTTATTTTTTTGAAAATTTTTCTCTTTATAAAGATATAAAAAATGCTATAAAGACTATAAATGCTCGAAATTTTTTATCAGAATATATTTTTAAGTAGACATATGATTAAATCATACAAATGAAAAAGCCCGAACTTAAAAGCTCGGACTTTCTTAGTAAAATATCAAAATCATTTATTTATGAAATCATTTTTTGTGTTCTAAGGATTTGAGATAATCAATGTTGAAGGAATATCCGACAACCAAAGACTTTTAGAATCTATCAAACCTCGCCAGCTTTTTTTGCTGATTAACATTAAATCTTGAGACTGTAAAAACTCCTTTTCAATCTGTTTTTCGTTATATAAAGTGATGTGATTAGGAGCAACCTGTTCAATGCTTCTGATGAGCTCTTTCACTTCAATATTATTTCTGATTTGTCCTGCAACATCTAAGATAATAATCTGTGAATTGTTATTGTTAATCAATCTTTTTGCGTATTCAAGCAAATAAAAATCACTTAAATTAAAGATAGGAATGAATACTCTGTCTGCAGAATTAAAGTCTCTGTCTACCAAAACTCCGACAGGAATATTGGTGTTATCTAAAATCTGCAAAGTCGAATCGTCGAATGGCGAATTGTTGAAAATATTGCTTTTTCCTTTTACAGTGTTCAATAATTTTTCAGGATTAATAATTTTTGTGGTGAAACCTAAAAGTCTTCCAAGCAAACTTCCTTCGTACATTGATTTTCCGAGCATAATCAAAAGAAGATCATAATTTCCTTTGTTCGAAATATTCGTCAGATCATTTTCAATATCTGTAGAAGCTTTGAAAAGGGTAGTGACCTCAAGCTGAAGTTCCTGCGAAGTTTCGATCACGTTTTTAAACTGTTCTTTCTCAAAATTATCGATATCAAAAGCATGCAATTCATCAACAGGAGCGATATTCATTGCAGTTACACTTTTATTTCCATTCATTTTATGCGTAAGATTATCGGCAAGTTTCAGTAATGTACTTCCTGACTCCGGAGTTTCAAAAGATAAAAGAACCCTGTATTTTGAATCGTTTTCATCATGTTCCTCTTCTTCCAATGACGATTTTTTGCCTTTAAAAAAATAATTAATAATGTCAAGACAAGGTCCTGTCATAAAGGTGGTGAATAAAGCCATAATGACTAACATCGTAAATAATTCGGGACCTAAAACTCCAAGGTCGTAACCGATATTCAGAACTATAAGTTCGGTTAAACCTCTTGTATTCATCAATGCGCCGATTGTAAGGCTATCTTTCCAGCTTAACTTTAAAAATTTAGCGGTCAATGCACTTCCTACAAATTTTCCGATAACGGCTGTAAGAATAATAAATCCGCCTATTTTCCAAAGGTGTGGATCATTTAATAATCCGACTTGTGTTCTTAAACCTGTAAATACAAAGAAAAGCGGAAGCAATAATACCAAGGCAACATCCTCTATTTTTTCGATGAATAAGTTTCTGAATTTTACATTTTCAGGCATAATTGCACCTGCCATAAATGCTCCGAATAATGCATGAATCCCGATAACTTCTGTTGCGTACGACGAAATAATAAGAATCAAGAAAAATACGGCAACCAATGCTTTGCTGATAAAACCTTTGCCTTTCTGTGATTCTGCAATTCGGTGTAAGAATGGTCTTACCGCTTTAATCATGATGAAAACATAAACAATCGCCATGATAATCACGAAAATTGATCCTGAGAAAGATCCTGCTTTTACCACCGCAATTACGGCCGCTAAAATACACCAGGCTGTAATATCATCGGCTGCAGCACAGGTAATAACAACGGTTCCTATTTTTGTTTTATGTAAATTTCTTTCCTGTACAATTCTGGCGAGAACCGGAAATGCGGTAATACTCATCGCAATCGCTATAAATAAGGCAAAGGAACTGAACTGAATTCCTTCCGGAGCAAATTCTTTATAAATAAAATAAGACAACCCAACTCCCAATGCAAAAGGAATGATGATACTTGCGTGACTGATTACAACTGCATCGTGCGCTTTTTTTCTTAAAACGCTTAAATCGAGTTCCATTCCTACAATATACATGAAGAGAATCAAACCGATCTGACTTAAAAATTGTAAGTTTCCTAATGATTCTTTCGGAAAAATAAACGCTGAAAGTTCAGGAAAATATAATCCGAAAAGTGAAGGTCCTAAAACAATTCCGGCAATCATTTCTCCGATCACGGAAGGTTGTTTTAGTTTCACACAAATCCAGCCAAATAATTTTGCAACCAAAATAATGGTAACAATCTGTGCCAGTAAAAGTGCTAAAGGATGATGCAGATTAGATAAAAAAGAATCGGTGAAATTTTCCCACATTGTATTCCCAGTAACTTTGCTTGGCGGAATATTTTCCCCTATCTCTAGGGTTTTTCCTTCCACAAAAAACCAATACATCAATGCTGAGAAAAAGATAATCGTTGCTACATAAAAAATAATATTTCTATATTTCCCCATAATCAATTGTCATTTATTTGAGTGTAAATTTCTAAAGAATAAACGGATGTAAAAACTTGTTTTTTTTGAAATGTAACGAATACACAGAATAATGTAATGAAAAGAACAGATCTGTAATTTAACCTTGGTGATAAAAAAATCCCTTTCAGAAACTAAAAGGGATTTGCAATGTTTTTATAATTATATTATCAGAATGATAAATGTAAATTGTAATCTGATTAAAAATTAAGAAATCAGTTTCATAATTTCTAAAGCTACTTTCAACGCTTCGGTTCCGTCTTCCAAAGAAACTTCTACATTTTTATCTTCTAAAATAGCATCAGCAAAAGAATTTAATTCATCTAAAATCGCATTGTTTGCCTGAATATTTGGATATTCAAATAAGATCTGATTTTTCTCACCTTCTGCATTTTCAATAATCATATCGAATGGAGTAGGGTTTTCCGGAGCATCTTTCATTCTGATCACCTCAGCTTTTTTCTCTAAGAAATCAACAGAAATATAAGCGTCTTTCTGGAAAAAACGGCTTTTTCTCATCGCTTTCATAGAAATTCTTGATGTTGTTAAATTGGCAACACAACCGTTTTCAAACTCAATTCTTGCATTGGTAATATCCGGAGTTTTGCTTACCACACAAACGCCGCTTGCATGAATATTTTTTACTTTTGATTTTACCACGCTCAACAAAATATCAAGATCGTGAATCATTAAGTCTAAAACTACAGAAACATCAGTTCCACGCGGATTAAATTCTGCCAAACGGTGAATTTCTATAAACATCGGATTCTGAATGTAATCTTTTGCTCCAATAAATGCAGGATTGTATCTTTCAACGTGACCAACCTGTGCTTTGATGCCGTTTTCACGACATTTTGAAAGGATTTCTTCAGCCTGTTCCAAAGTTTGCGTTACTGGTTTTTCAATGAAAAAATGAAGACCTTTTTCGATAGCTTTCAGAGCATAATCATAATGATAAAGTGTTGGAGTAACAATATCCAACATTTCAATCTGATCTAATAATTCATCAAAATTTTCAAAATATTTATATCCGAATTCAGCTTCTAGCTTTCTTCCGTTTTCTACATCTTTATCGTGGAAACCTACGAAATCGTATTTATCAGACTGATTAAGAAGTCTTAAATGTATTTTTCCCAAATGTCCGGCGCCTACCAAACCTGCTTTTAACATAGCGTTGTAATTTTTGTAAAGATAATAATTTTAGGTATTAGGAAATAGATGATAGGTTTTAGGTTGATAAGTATTGATTGTTTTTTTACTTTTGTAGCTACACTATCTAATAACTGTTGATGATGCATGATTCGTTTGTACATAAAGGGAAAAGAAAAAATTTGGTTGAATATCTCAGACACAAGATTGGGATTTCGGATGAGAATGTACTTTCTGCAATAAATGAAGTACCAAGACATCTTTTTATTGAAAGTATTTTTGAAGATTTTGCATATGAAGACCGTGCTTTCCCGATATTGGCGCATCAGACGATTTCCCATCCTTCAACAGTAGCAGAACAGTCTGAACTTCTGCAGGTAAAACCTGGTGAAAAAGTGCTTGAAATAGGAACGGGTTGTGGTTACCAAACTGCAGTTTTATTAGCAATGAAAGCTTTAGTTTATACGGTTGAAAGACAGAAAGATCTTTTCGATTTTTCTAAAAAGAAACTTCGTGAAATGCATTTGTATCCCAAGTTTCAGAGTTTTGGTGATGGTTTTGCCGGACTTCCTACTTTTGCCCCTTTCGATAAAATTATCGTGACTTGCGGAGCTGCTGTTTTACCGACTGAATTATTGAAGCAATTAAAAGTAGGTGGAAAAATGGTCATTCCTTTGGGACCGACCGATCAACAGGTTTTATACCGATTTACAAAAATTTCTCCTACAGAAATTGAAAAAGAAGAATTTGGAGCTTATAAATTTGTACCGATGTTGAATAATACAAATCAGTAAGCTGAAGATTAGTTCTCGTAGCCTGTAAATGTATTATGAATCAAGAAAAAAACAGTGCAATAAAATCAATCGTATTTTATGTAATAGCAATATTGACAATCGTTTTAATAAATATTTCAGGGAAATTTAAATCTGGACCATGTACGCCAAATTTAGATGTTTTATCAGTTTTTATTTTTATTATCTTGAATGTCATTTTATTGATTATTAATGGAATAAAAGCATTTGCAATGAAAAAAGAAATGAGACTTTCAACTATTGTACATCTTGCTGTTCTAATAATTTGGATTATTTACATTAATTTTAAAGTAGTTTAAACGCAACCAAATTTTTAACCCAAATGACATGATCAATCCTGATATTTTTGATTATAACAAAAGGCAATCAGATTCAGACAAAGAAATTTGCATAAAACTTTCTCAATTGATTGATTCTGGACTGAATGATGCTGAGAATAAAATCTGGCATGCTCATCCGGTTTGGTTTTTAGAAGGAAATCCAATTGTAGGTTACAGCAAACAGAAAAAAGGAATTCGTCTGATGTTTTGGAGCGGAAGATCTTTTAATGAAGAACAATTGAATGTAGAAGGTGAAAAATTTCAGGATGCCTCTGTATTTTATAATAATGTGAATGAAATAAATGAAACTGATATTTTGCGCTGGCTTAAAAAATCTGTAGAAATACAATGGGATTATAAAAATATTGTAAAAAGAAAAGGCGAATTGATCAGATTGAAATAATTTGTTTAAAAGATTAATCTGAGATTTTTCGGAATGAAAATTGGACTTTAATTTGAATGAAATCAAAAAAATAAGTCAATAATAATTAATAAGAACCTCACTTGTAAAAGTAGTGAGGTTTTTATTTGTCTAAAAAATAAATATGAAAGTTTTTATAAACAAAAGAATTCCCGAAACAGGAATTACAATGCTGAAAGAAGCCGGCTTGGAAGTTACAATTCCGGAAAATGATGATTTATCACGTGAAGAATGGCTGCAATATTGCAAAAATACAGACGCTATTTTAAATGTTGGAGCCAATGCATTTGATCATGAATTTTTCGAGCAATGTCCTAATGTAAAAGCCATTGCTTTGTTCAGTGTAGGTTTTGATCATGTTGATATTAAAGAAGCCAATAAAAGAAATATTCCGATAGGAAATACGCCTGATGTTTTGAGTCGTGCTACTTCTGATGTTGCATTTTTATTGATGCAATCGGTTTCTCGAAGAGCAAGTTTTTATTTCCAGAAAGTAAAAGATGGAAACTGGGGAAATTTTGATCCGCTTTATGAGCTTGGACAGGAATTGTACGGTAAAACGTTGGGGGTGTTCGGTTTAGGCAGAATCGGTTTTGAAATGGCTGAAAAATGCAAAAAAGCTTTCGGAATGAATATTATTTATCACAACAGAAATCATAATGAAGAAGCCGAAAAAGAATTGAATGCAAAATATGTTTCTTTTGATGAATTGATCGAGCAATCGGATGTTTTGAGTATTCATGCTAATTTTAAACCAGAACAGAGCAATCTTTTCAACGCTTCAGTTTTTGAAAGAATGAAAAAAAATTCAATTTTTGTGAATACGGCAAGAGGAGGTTTTCACAATCAGAAAGATTTGTATCAGGCTTTAGTTTCCGGACAGATTTGGGGAGCTGGTTTGGATGTTACCAATCCGGAACCTATTGAAGATAATGATCCTATCTTACTGTTGTCTAATGTGTGCGTTCTCCCACATATCGGTTCGGCAACGATAGAAGCCCGAAATGGAATGGCAAGACTTGCTGCAGAAAATATTATAGCTTTTTCTAAAGGTGAAAAAATGCCACACATTGCAAATCCGGAAGTGTATTAAATCTAAGACTCGATTGTGATTTTGAAATTTTTGGAAAAAATATTACAATTTTCAACTTGACTCTTTCAACTTTTTCCTTGTCTCTTATCCAATTGGAATCATTTTTGTCTATTCTTTATCAACACTAAAGTAAAACTATTATGATAACTGAAGATAACAAAAATGAACAAGACAGAAAATTAGAGGAAATGGATTATAAACCAAGTGAAGATATTTTCAATAAAGAAAAACATATTCCTTTGGATGGAGACGGAAATCCTATCATCAATCCCGGTCACGTAAACGACGGAATGCCTTATGGTTTAGATATTCCTGGAGCGGAAGATGATGATAATTTCGAACAAATCACAGATCAGCTTCCTGATGAAGAAAATAATCTATACAGCAGAAGCGATAATGAAGATGATCATGAAGAAGAAAATGACGATATAGTAAGTTAAAAATTAAATCCCCGCTATTAATTTTGCGGGGATTTGTATGTTTGGAAGAAACATATCGGAGAAAATCCTTAAAACTATTTTTTGTAGTTTGTTGTTATTCAGATTTTCTTTTGTAATACAGTTGTGTCAATCCTGTTTCGTATGCTTTTGCACTCACAAACTGAAGCTCCTGTTCTGGTCTTCCGTCTTTAAAAAGTCTTGTTCCATCGCCTAATAAAACAGGAACAACAGAAATTATAAATTCATCTACCAAATCGTTCTTTAATAATTCGTTTATTATTTCTGAGCCACCGTCACAATAAATGTTTTTTCCGTTTTCAGATTGTAGTTGTTTTACCAAGTCTGTCAAATTTCCTGTGTAAAAAGTGGTTCTTCCAACATTGGTTCTTCCAGTTCTTGTAATGACGTAGACATCTCTTTTCCCATTATCGTAATGAGATGGGCCTAATTCTTTAAGCACATAATCATAGGTTTTTCTTCCGATAATTAAAGCATCAATGGTTTCGGTAAATTCTGTATAACCATAATCTTCATCTTCTTTTTCTACAATTTTCAGGAAACTGAGATCATCATTTGGTTTAGCAATATAACCGTCTAAACTTGTGGCAATAAAAAGAGACACTTTTCGCATGGTTTTGTATTTATTTTAAGGTTAATAATATTTTGTCACAATACGATATTGATAATCGTAAAAATACATGTTTGTAAAAGTATGTGTAGCTTTTAGATTTTATAAATTTTGTATCTGTTTTTTAATTTAAAACGAGCTTGGAAATTAATGTAATTCGTAATTAATGATAATGAAGAGAAATACAATTTGAAAAGATTCAAAACTTATTCTTCTAATTTTTTCGCTTCTTTTTATTTTAAATATTAACTTTGGCAATCTTTGAATAATAAAAGAGCCGAGGTGATTTTAAAATCCCGAAAGTTCATAAAAATAGTACAGAATATGAAACTTAAGTACAGTCTGCTCGCTTTGGCAGCGCCTTTCTTAATGAATGCACAACAACTCATGACACCTGAAATTCTTTGGACTTTGAAAAAAGTAGGAGTGCAGGCTGTTTCTCCCGATCAATCATCGCTTATTTATAAAGTCGGTCAGGTTGATCTGAAAACTGAAAAAACAAAAAACGAAAACTATTTCCTGAATGTTATCAATAATCAGTCTTCTAAAATTGATTTAGGTAAAAAAGCTTTAGTTCAGTGGGATAAAAACGGACTTTACGCTCAGGAAGGTGAGAAAATTTATCTTTCAAAAGACAGTGGGAAAACCTGGACAGAATTTTACACCATCGGTGAAGCAGATAACATCGTTATTTCTCCGGATGGAAAGAAAATTGCTTTCAGCAAACAGGTTTTGGTAGAAAAACTGATGGGGAAAGATAAATATGCAGATACTCCAAAAACGACCGCACAAGTTTATACGGATTTGAATCACAGACACTGGGATTATTTTAATGAAGGAAAATACAATCACGTTTTTGTGGTTAATACCTCTTCAAGTGTAGATTCTGCTAAAGATTTGTTGGAGGGGAAAACGTGGGATTCTCCACAAAGACCTTTCGGTGGAGCAGAAGACTTTGTCTTTAGCCCGGATTCTTCACAGCTTTTATATGTTACAAAACCTAAAAGTGGTAAAGAGTATTCTACAAGTACAAACACCGATATTTTCGCTTACGATTTAGCTTCAGCAACAACAAAAAATTTAACAGAAGGAATGATGGGTTATGATGTTAATCCAAAATTTTCACCAGATGGAAAATGGTTGTTGTGGCAAAGTATGGAGCGAGAAGGCTATGAAGCTGATAAAAATGATATTGTGGTAATGGACTGGAAAACCGGTGCGAAAAGCAATATGACAGGAAACTGGGACGAAAGTATAACCGGAACAACTTTCTGGAGCAGCGATTCTAAAAGTATCTATTTTAATGCTGCATTTCGTGGAACTGTTCAGTTATTCTCTGTAGATCTTAAAAATGCAAAAGTTAGTCAGATTACAAAAGGGAATTTTGATGTAACTGATATTTTTGCAGAAGGAAAAAAATCTCTTTTAGTTTCAAAAACGGATATCAATCATGGAGCAGAATTGTTCTCAGTAAATCTTAAAAACGGAGAATTAAGTCAGGTTACAGATGTCAATAAAGATACCTATGCAAAATTAGCACAAGGAAAATCTGAATTGAAAATGGTAAAAACTTCAGACGGAAAAGAGATGGGAGTGTGGTTTCATTACCCGCCAAACTTCGATCCGAATAAAAAATATCCAACTTTATTGTATTGTCAAGGAGGACCACAATCTGGACTAACTCAATTTTTCAGCACAAGATGGAATTTTGCTTTGATGGCAGCAAACGGTTACATTGTTGTTGCACCAAACCGTCGTGGAATGCCAGGTTGGGGAACCAAATGGAATGAGGAAATCTCAAGAGATTGGGGTGGGCAACCGATGAGGGATTATTTGGCAGCAACAGATTATGCAAAAACTTTACCTTATGTTGATGGTGAAAGAGTTGCAGCAGTTGGAGCAAGCTACGGAGGGTACAGCGTATTTATGTTAGCTGGAATTCATGAGAACAGATTCAAAACATTCATCGCTCACGACGGATTGTTTGATATGAAATCTTGGTATTTAACAACTGAAGAACTTTGGTTTGCCAACTGGGATCTTGGTTCGCCTTGGGAAAAACCTCTACCTAAAGCTTATACAGAATTTAATCCAAGCAATTTTGTAGAGAAATGGAATAAACCAATTATGATTTTCCAAGGTGGAATTGACTTTAGAGTAGGTTATGAACAAGGACAGGAGGCATTTCAGGCTGCAAAATTAAGAGGCTTAAAATCAAAATTAGTCTATTTCCCGAATGAAAATCACTGGGTTCTTCATCCTCAAAACGGTTTGGTTTGGCAGAGAGAATTTTTTGATTGGCTGAAAGAAACTTTGTAGAAAATATTTTCACTCTAATTCCCCTCCTTTGGAGGGGTGGATAAATTTTCAAAGAAAATTTAGACGGGGTGGTTTTTAATATTCTCAATATTTATAATACTTTATAAAATACCAATAGAAGCGGGCTTTAGCTCGCTTTTTGTTTTTTAGGCAAAAGGCTTTAGCCAAAATTTATATATTTGAATTATGCAAAACCGAATCTCATCATTCCCACCATTTATCGATGAACAATCTAAAATTCTAATTTTAGGCTCGATTCCCGGCGTGAAATCTTTGGAAAAGCAACAATACTATGCTCATCCACAAAATAAATTCTGGAAAATTATTTTTGAATTGTTTAATGAAAAGTTTACAGAAGATTATTCCGTGCGAATTAATATTTTAAAGAAAAATCACATTGCAATTTGGGATGTCATCGATTCCTGCGAAAGAAAAGGAAGCTTAGATTCTGAGATTAAAAATGAAGAAGCTAATCAGATTGAAGAACTTTTAGAAAGTTATCCCAATATTCAGGCAATATTTTGCAATGGCGGAAAATCGTATAAAAATCTACAGAAATTATTAGGCAAAAACTTTAGAATCCCAATACATTTACTGCCATCTACAAGTCCGCTTCACACTATTTCTTTTGAAAGAAAATTTGAGGATTGGAAAAAGATATTAGAGTTTGTTGGATAATAATTAAAACAAAAAGCAAGAATCTAAAATTCTTGCTTTCAATATTTAAAAAATTGCCCATTCACAATTGATTACTTTTCTACTCGATAAACCTCCTCATAAGGCTGTATCAAAACCCAACCATTTCCTGAAAATTTCATCTGAAACTCTTCGCCACTTCCTCTTCCAATTAAACTTTTAAAAGAAACATTGGTTTTCAGTTCCGGGCTTAAGTTTCCAGACCAGGCTACAGTTGCATTTGGATCTGTGAAAACCGGAGCATCCGGAGTTACCAATAAAGTTAAAGGTTCGCCATGAGTGGTTATTGCGATATGTCCTGTTCCTGAAAGTTTTACCTGAAACAATCCGCCCGACATAACTCCGGCAATGCTTTTCAGCATGGTGATGTCACTTTTTATACTTTGTTCATGTGCCAAAACATCATTTCCGTTCACACAAACTGTTTCATTATTTAGGTGTAAAATTCTTACTTTTTTTCCATCATCTGCAACATATAGTTTTCCTGTTCCTTCAGCTTTCATCAGTTTAGAACCTTCACCGCTGATTGCTTTTTTTAATAAATTTCCAAGTCCGCCCGAAAGCATTCCTTGTCTTTCAAAATTGATATTGCCGATATAACCGACCATACTTCCTGTTTTTGTCCATACAGCCTGATTATTTAAATTGATTTCTAAAAGTGCTGGTTTTTCCAACTCGAAATAATCTCTCTCAAGAGGGTTTTCTTTTGTTTCGTTTACAAAAGATTCAATAGAATATTTGCTCATAGTATATATTTTGATGAAGCCAAAATAATCATTTTTTCTATGATAATGGATTAAAAATAATAAAATTTGCAGTCTCTAGCTATCATGGATAAAGAGGAGTGAAATAAACACTTGACAAAGGGGTATAGAATGTCGTATATTTGCACCTCGAAAATTACACTATGTAATTTCAAATAATTTTTAAACCGTAATTTAAAAAATGAAGACATCCGATTTTAATTTCGACCTTCCTGCAGAATTGTTGGCAGAACACCCTTCAGAGCACAGAGATGAAGCAAGATTAATGGTTCTTAACAGAAAAACAGAAACCATTGAGCATAAATTATTCAAAGATGTAGTAGATTATTTTGATGAAAAAGATCTTTTCATTTTTAATAATACTAAAGTTTTCCCGGCTCGTCTTTATGGAAATAAAGAAAAAACAGGTGCTAAAATTGAAGTTTTCTTGTTGAGAGAGCTTGATAAAGAAACTCGTGTTTGGGATGTTTTAGTAGATCCTGCAAGAAAAATCAGAATTGGTAACAAATTATTCTTCACTGAAGATGAATCTTTGGTTGCTGAAGTGATTGATAACACAACTTCGAGAGGTAGAACTTTAAGATTCCTATTCGATGGTTCTTATGAAGAGTTCAGATCTAAATTAAAAGAATTAGGAGAAACTCCGCTTCCTAAATATATCAAAAGAGATGTGGAGCCGGAAGATGCTGAAAGATACCAGACGATTTATGCAAAAGTAGAAGGAGCTGTAGCGGCACCAACTGCAGGTTTACATTTCTCTAAGCATTTGATGAAGAGACTAGAGATTAAAGGAATTGATTTTGCTGAAGTAACGCTTCACGTTGGATTAGGAACTTTCAACCCAATTGAAGTTGAAGATCTTTCAAAACATAAAATGGAGTCTGAAGAGATTATTATTGATGAGAGAAATGCTGAAATCATTAACAGAGCTGTTCAGGAAAACAGAAGAGTTTGTGCGGTAGGAACTACAACGATGAGAGCAATCGAAACTTCTGTTTCTTCAAACAGAAAAATTTCAGCTTTCAATGGCTGGACTAATAAATTCATTTATCCGCCACACGATTTTGGAATTGCCAATACAATGATTACCAATTTCCATACGCCAAAATCAACTTTAATGATGATGATTGCTGCGTTTGCAGGAAAAGATTTCCTAATGCATGCCTACGAAGAAGCCGTAAAAGAAAAATATAAATTCTATTCTTACGGTGACGCAATGCTAATTATTTAATCAAGATATAGGGTAAAAGGTTGCAGGTACTAGTTATCTGCGACCTAAAACCTAAAATCTACAACCTTACAATGAAAGACATCCGTACATTATCACTCGACCAGCTTAAAGATTATTTTGGATCTTTAGGAGAAAAACCGTTTCGTGCGAAACAGGTTTACGATTGGCTGTGGAGCAAAAATCTACATTCGATAGAGGAAATGACGAATCTTTCAAAGCAGCTTCGTGACAAAATTTCTGAGGAATATACTATCAATCCTGTTTCGGTAGATCAGCTTCAGAAAAGTACAGACGGAACTATTAAAAACGGAGTGAAACTTCACGACGGTTTATTGGTAGAATCTGTTTTGATTCCCACAGAAACCAGAACTACAGCTTGTGTTTCTTCACAGGTGGGATGTTCTTTAAATTGTGAATTTTGCGCAACAGCAAGACTCAAAAGAATGAGAAACCTTGAAGTTGCTGAAATCGTAGACCAGGTTGCTTTAATTGACAGCCAAAGCAAAATGTATTTCAACAGACCGCTTTCCAATATTGTATTTATGGGAATGGGAGAGCCGATGATGAATTACAAAAATGTAGTGGAAGCTATCCGAAAAATCACTCAGCCGGAAGGTTTGGGAATGTCGCCAAGAAGAATTACCGTTTCTACATCCGGACTTCCGAAGATGATAAAAATGTTGGCAGATGATGATTTGCGCGTGAAACTGGCTTTGTCACTTCACTCAGCGATAGAATCTAAGCGTAACGAAATTATGCCGTTTTCGGATAAATTTCCGTTGACTGATATTATGGAATCACTTCAATATTGGTACAAAAAAACAGGTTCTGTAATTACTTTTGAATATTGTGTATGGAAAGGAATTAATGATGGTGATGAAGACATTAAAGCTTTAATTAAATATTGCAAGCAAGTTCCATCTAAAGTAAATTTGATTCAGTACAACCCAATTGGTGACGGAAAATACGACCAGTGCAACAAACAGGCAGAAGAAAACTACGTTCGTCAGCTTGAAAATGCCGGGATTACCGTTATGATCCGTAAAAGTCGTGGTGGTGATATTGATGCTGCTTGCGGACAGTTAGCAAATAAAGTTACCGACTAAATTCTACCTTAATCAATACCTTTTTCTAAAGGTTTTTGATTATTCTTAACAGTCAGTTTATACTTAAAATCTTATTTTTGTAGAATGAAGAAGATCATTCTATTATTTATCCTATTCTTTTTTCAGATTGCTTTTTCTCAATATGCAGAAATTTTTAAGCTTAAAAAATATAGAATTGCAGTTCTCAACGATTCAATTCAGGAAACTTCAGGATTGAATTTTTTTTATGGAAAATTATACACCTTCAACGACAGCGGAAATCCTGCAGAATTGTATGAAATCGATAAAAATTCAGGAAAAATTTTAAAAGTTTTAAAAACAAATGCCGAAAATAAAGATTGGGAAGCATTAACCAACGATGGCAAAAACTTCTACATCGGCGATTTTGGAAACAATGCTGGAACACGACAACATTTAAAAATTTATAAAATTCCTTTTCAAAATAATCAGCTGCAAAATGATTCGATGAAAACAATTTCGTTTTATTATCCTGAGCAAAAAGATTTTACATCGAAAAATATCAACACAGATTTCGATTTGGAGTCGATGATTTATTTAAACGGTAAAATCCATATTTTTACTAAAGAGTGGGCTTCAAAATCAACTACTCATTATACGCTTGATCCTGAAAATTTTGAAAATCAGGCTGCTGAAAAAGTTGAATCTTTCAAGACTGGTTTTATGATCAGCGATGCTTATTATTATGATAAAAAGCTTTATGTAGTAGGATATACCAAGAAAACAAAAGTCTTTCTAAATATCTTTAATGAGTCGGAAGCCGGAATCTTTTTCAAAGATAAACCCAGACATCTTTATTTGGGAAGCGCTTTAACGATTGGTCAGATTGAGGGAATTGCTGTTGATGAAACTGGCATTTATATTTCTGGTGAAAAATTTTATTCGCCTATCAAGAAAACCAAACCATTTTTTTATTTTATTCCCAAAGAAAAACTCAAACTTTAATTTCTGTTAAAATTGGTGGAAAAAAATTATCTTTGTGAGAATTAATAAATACTCACCCATCATTCTTACTTAGTGGCAAACATTGTAGAAGAAATCAAGCAGCCGATCAATGAAGAAATGAAACTTTTCGAGCAGAAGTTTTATGAATCTATGCAGAGCAGAGTCGCTTTACTCGATAAAGTTACCCGTTTTATTGTTACCACAAAAGGAAAACAAATGCGCCCGATGTTTGTATTTTTGTGCGCAAAATTAATTGGTGACGTTAACGAAAAAACATATCGTGGAGCTTCAATGATCGAGCTGATTCACACTGCGACTTTGGTGCATGATGATGTGGTGGATGAAAGTTTTAAACGACGTAATTTCTTCTCAATCAATGCGTTGTGGAAGAATAAGATTGCAGTTTTAGTTGGTGATTTTTTACTTTCAAAAGCGGTTTTACTTTCTACAGACCATAAAGATTACGATTTGCTTTCCGTGATTTCCAGAACGATCAGAGAAATGTCTGAAGGAGAACTTCTTCAATTGGAAAAAGCCAGAAAACTAGATATTACTGAAGATGTTTACTACGAAATTATCCGTCAGAAAACTGCGACCTTAATTGCTGCATGTTGCGAAATCGGAGCACTATCAAATGGAGCTGATGAAAATTTAGCCAAAAAAATGATGGATTTCGGTACGTATACCGGAATGGCTTTTCAGATTAAAGATGATTTATTCGATTATTTAAGTTCAAATGTCATCGGAAAACCTGTTGGAATTGACATTAAAGAACAAAAAATGACTTTGCCTTTGATTCATACTTTAAAAATAGCTAGCGAAACCGACAGGAAGTATTATTTCAATACGATTAAACGTTATAATAATAACCAGAAACGTGTAAAAGAACTGATTGCTTTTGTGAAAAGTTCGGGAGGTTTAGACTATGCCATTACTGTGATGAAAGATTTTCAGCAGAAGGCAAAAGATATCCTCAATGAATTTCCGGATTCTCAGGTCAGAGAATCTTTACATAAAATGCTTGATTACGTTATTGAAAGAAAGTTCTAAAAGATTTTTTTGATTATTTTAAGTCTCGCAGATTAAGGAAATTTAGCAGATTTAAAATAAATCAGCGCAATCTGCAAAATCAGCGCGAGATATTTATTGGTTAAATTTTAAAAAGATTTTAAATAAGTTCTTAATCTAAAATCATTGTTGTAATCATAACCACCGACAAAACAATACAAAATAAAGCGGTTAAAAATAAATAATCCGCAATCTGCTCGTACCTATTCTCCATCTTTTCCTTCTTTGATCTTATTGCCATAAACGAGAGAAAACTGCTGCATGCAAAAAGTACACACGCAACTCCTGAAAATTCATCTAAATATGTATTGTGGCTAATTTTTGTGATTTTAAGTGAGGTGATAATCAGCATCGAAAAACCCAGTAGATTACTAGATGCATTCAGAATATGAGATGATTTTTTTTCCATTTTTTTATATTATGTAAAATTAAGATAGAATAATCTTGATTATCAAATTTTTAAAAAACATTATTGAAAATTAAAATTAATATAAAAAGTGTATATTAGCAAAATACTTCATTAATAAAAAATATTTAATATTTGGCTATGCAGACAACCTATATTGAAACTCAACAGATCTCCTTTCAAGATTTTAAAAATCAAATACTTGAAGATTATAAGTTAGGAAGAATCTCTCGTGAAATGTCTTATCTGGGCAGAAGAGAAGTACTTACCGGAAAAGCTAAATTTGGAATTTTTGGAGACGGAAAAGAGCTTCCGCAGCTTGCAATGGCAAAAGTTTTCAAAAACGGAGATTTCCGTTCAGGATATTACAGAGATCAAACATTTGCACTGGCTGTAGATGCTTTATCGGTTGAAAGTTTCTTTGCTCAGTTGTATGCCGATACAAGTGTAGAAAGAGAACCAGCTTCTGCCGGAAGACAGATGAACGGTCACTTTGCCACAAGAAGTTTGAATGAAGACGGAAGCTGGAAAGATTTAACGGCTCAGAAAAATATTTCTTCAGATATTTCTCCTACTGCAGGTCAAATGCCTAGATTGTTAGGATTGGCTCAGGCTTCAAAAATATATAAAACCGTAAAATTTGACGGTTCTGAAAAATTCTCAAAAGAGGGTAACGAAATCGCTTTCGGAACAATTGGTGATGCTTCTACAGCAGAAGGTCATTTTTGGGAAACATTGAATGCAGCTTGTGCGCTTCAGGTTCCAATGATTGTTTCTATTTGGGATGACGGTTACGGAATCTCGGTTCCTACAAAAAATCAGAGAGCAAAAGCGGATATTGCTGAAATGTTGAGCGGTTTCCAGAGAAAAGAAGGCGAAAACCAAGGTTGTGAAATCATTCAGGTGAAAGCTTGGGATTATCCTTCGTTATTGGATGCTTATGCAAGAGCTGAGCAATTTGCAAGAATGGAAAGCGTTCCTGTGGTGGTTCACGTCATTGAAGTTACGCAGCCGCAAGGTCACTCAACTTCGGGTTCTCACGAAAGATATAAGAACGAAGAGCGTTTGTCTTGGGAATCTCAGTTTGATGGATTATTGAAATTCAGAGAATGGATTTTGAATTATTCAATCGAAATTGAAGGAAAAGAAGAGGTTTTAGCAACAGTTGAAGAGCTAGATTCAATAGATGATGAAGCTAAAAAAATGGTAAAAGCAGGGCAGAAAAATGCTTGGGAAAATTACCAGAAAACAATTACAGATTTAATCAATTCAGTTTTACCTTTAGTTGAAAACCTTAAAGGACAGAATACTGAAATTGAAAATTATATCAGCCAATTCAGTAAATTGGTTTCAAAAGCGAAGAAAGATGTTTTCCATTTGGTGAGAAAATCTTTGTTGGCGACAAGAGGAACAAATTCTGCAGAAAGAAACCAATTGATGCAGAAATACAACGAGATTTTTGAGGTTGAAAAAGATAATTATTCTTCTCATTTATACTCTCAGTCTCAGTGGAAAGCTGAAAACGTAAAAGAAATCAAACCAATCTATTCCGACAGTTCTGAAGATGTTGACGGAAGAGTAGTGGTAAGAAATAATTTCGATAAAATTTTCGAAAAATACCCTCAAACTTTAGTCTTTGGTGAAGATGCCGGAAATATCGGTGACGTAAACCAAGGTCTTGAAGGAATGCAGGAAAAATATGGTGACGTTCGTGTTGCCGATACAGGAATCCGTGAAGCTACGATTTTAGGTCAAGGTATTGGTATGGCGATGAGAGGTTTGAGACCGATCGCTGAAATCCAGTATTTAGACTATATTTTGTATTGTTTACAGGGAATGAGCGATGATTTGGCGACGGTTCAGTACAGAACAAAAGGCGGTCAGAAAGCGCCTTTAATCATCAGAACGAGAGGTCACAGATTAGAAGGAGTTTGGCATTCGGGTTCTCCAATGGCAGGGATTTTGAACCTTTCAAAAGGTATTTTGGTATTAGTGCCAAGAAACTTAACGAAAGCTGCCGGATTCTACAACACAATGCTTAAAAGCGATGATCCTGCGGTAATTGTTGAATGTCTGAACGGATACAGATTAAAGGAAAAACAACCTGATAACTTGGGTGAATTTACTGTTCCTGTTGGAAAAATCGAGGTTACAAAAGAAGGAAAAGATGTCACATTGGTAACATACGGTTCAACTTGGAGAATTGTAATGGAAGCAGCAGAAGAACTTGAAAAATTAGGAATCTCTGCAGAAGTTATTGATGTTCAGTCATTAATTCCTTTCGATTTAACGCATGAAATTGCTGAATCTGTAAAGAGAACCAACAGATTAGTCGTAATCGACGAAGATGTGGAAGGTGGAACTTCAGCATTTATTCTTCAACAGATTTTAGAAAAACAAAAAGCATTCAGATTCTTAGATTCTGATCCGTTGACGATTGCTGCAAATGATCACAGACCTGCGTATGCAAGTGATGGAGATTATTTCAGCAAACCATCTTCTGATGATATGGTTGAAAGAATTTATGCCATGTTTAATGAAACGAATCCTCAGAAATATCCTGCGATATTTTAATTGGGATTTTTAGATAAATTTTGAAACCGCTTTCTTTTGGAGAGCGGTTTTTTTGTTTTGAATTATTAGAATGATATTAATTTCCTTAATTTTATAAATATAAACTTTTAATAATAATTATGGATAGTCAAATTAAGGGAATAGAAGGAGAAGACTTCGTTAATGAATTAGCATTTTCTTCATTTTTTAAATATTGGTGTTATCCAAGTCCAAAATACGAGAATGGTGACAAAAAGGAAATATGTGACTTGCTAGTTATCTTTAATGATGTTTTGATTATTTTTTCGGTTAAAAATTATGAGTTTAAAGGAAATCATCTAAGATATTTTAATAATACAATTTCAAAAGCGACTAAACAAATAGCAGGCGCTTTTAAAACACTTTTTAGCGAGAAAGAAATAAAGATTAAGCATCCAGATAAGATTGAAGAAATATTTCGAAAAGATAAAATACAAAAGGTTTTTAGAATAATTGTGAATCTTGGTGAAGATGTGAAATTTTACCCATTTAATTCTCTCACAAATAAAAATGATTTTGTTACAATTTTTGATAAGATAACATTCAAAACAATAATTAAAGAACTTGATACGATTCCTGATTTTATAGATTATCTTCAAAAAAGAGAAGAATTATTTAAAGATAGATTTACAATAATTCTTCCTGCCCATGAGGATGATTTTTCTGCGGAAACTCAAAAAGATTTTTTCTCTCTAGCTCAAGATAATTTAAATACATCAATGAAGACAATGTTAGTTTCTGGATCTGAAAATGATTTACTAGCATACTTTTTATTAAATAGAAGAGAATTTCCTAAAGTTTTACACGATGAGGAAATAACAGATTATTATTTAACTATTGATGGTAAATGGGAAGAATTTGCAAATCAGAATTTATTTGAAAATAAAAAAGAAGCAGATAGAATTAGTTATTTTATTGATAAATTTATTGAAAATGAATTACTTATAAATATAACTGCTGATCGAGAAAAAATAGCAAAATATTTGTTATCGTTTGATAGATTAACTAGACGATCAATTTCACAAAGCTATTTTGATTTTCATGAAAAAAATACAAATAATACTGGTCTTTATTTTGGAAGGAGAATAGGAAACTTTAATGGAGTTGGTATTTTGTTTACTAGTTATACGGATGAAATGTCAGATGAAATATTTAGTACTTTAAATCAACTTGCTATTGAATCATTTAATCTATACGAGAAATATAAATACAAAACAATTATTCTCATTTCGACAAACAAAAATCATCGCTTTAAATTTGGTCTAGTTGAGGATATAAAACCTTATCCAGAAGAGTATGAACAACAAATAATTCATGATATAAATATTTTAGGATGGTTTACAAATCTAACGGAAGAAAAATTCACTAATAAAGAATTTCCTGATTAATCAATAAAAGACCATCAAACGACAGCCTTTTTTATTTTTCTCTCTTCCAAAAGTGTCTTGCAATCATTAGCTTTATCAGGATCATATACATGATATTTTGTTTCCCACTCTTCCAATTGATATAAAATCGGCAACAACGCCAAACCTTTTTCTGTCAACGAATATTCTACTCTTGGCGGAAGTTCTTTAAACTCTTCACGAATGATCAATCCGTCAGTTTGCATTTCTCTTAGCTGATCGGTCAGAACTTTTCTTGAAATTACATTAATACGCACGGCAAGTTCTCCGAAACGTAATTTTCGGTCTTTGATAACCAATACAATGATTGGTTTCCATTTGCTTCCCAATGCAGACATTGCTTTGCCCAAAGGACAGCTGTATTGCATCAATTCGTTCTTTTTCATAGCACAGAATAGTTATTGAACTTAAAAGTATCTTTTGTGTTTAAAATTAAAAATTTCAAGTGTTACTTTTAAGTTACTAATGTAAGTTACTGCGAAGTTACCACTATTTTTTCATTGAAAGATACAAAAACAAACTATTATTAGTTACTTTGTGTAACAATTATAAACAAATACTTTAAAAATGAGTACAGAATCATTGTTTAAACCATTTCAATACAAAAATTTAGAACTAAAAAATAGAATCGTAATGGCTCCGATGACGAGAGCACAATCTGATAACGGAGTTCCGACTCAGCAAATTGTAGATTATTATGCAAGAAGAGCGGCTTCGGAAGTTGGATTGATTCTTTCTGAAGGAACAGTAATCAATAGACCAGGATCAAAAAATATGCAGAATATTCCTGATTTCTACGGAACAGAAGCATTAAACGGCTGGAAAAACGTAATCGATGCTGTTCATGAAAATGGAGGAAAAATGGGACCCCAAATCTGGCACGTTGGAGATACAAGAAGTTCAGCAGATTATCCGTTGGTTGATATGGAAAAGGCTTCTACAATGACACTGGAAGATATTCAGGATACGATTGCACAGTTTGCAGCTTCTGCAAAATCTGCGAAAGATTTGGGCTTTGATGTTGTTGAAATTCATGGAGCTCATGGTTATCTGATCGACCAGTTTTTCTGGGAAGTTACCAATACAAGAACCGATGAATATGGTGGGAAAACGATAAAAGAAAGAAGCAGATTTGCGGTTGATGTTGTAAAAGCAATCAGAGCTGCGGTTGGTGAAGATTTCACAATTATTATCCGTCTTTCTCAATGGAAACAGCAGGATTATAAATCAAGACTGGCAAATACGCCAGAAGAAATGGAAGAATGGTTATTGCCATTAAAAGAAGCAGGAGTTGATATTTTCCACTGTTCGCAAAGACGTTTCTGGGAACCTGAATTTGAAAATTCCGATCTTAATTTTGCAGGTTGGGCTAAAAAAATTACAGGGCAACCAACAATCACAGTGGGTTCTGTAGGACTAGATGGTGATTTTATGTCGGCTTTTGCAGGACAAGGTTCCGGAAAAGCAGATCTTAAAGAATTGGTAAGAAGACTTGACCGTGAAGATTTTGATCTTGTAGCGGTGGGACGTGCTTTATTGAGCGATTATCAGTGGGCAAAAAAAATAAAAGACGGAAGAGTAGAAGAGCTTACAGATTTTGCAGGTTCTAGCTTAGGAGTGCTTTATTAAAAAACTTAGTGAATTGCAGGTTTGCTTAGTGGTCAATTTATTATTTAAACTTTATTTCTACTATTCACCTGAGAAGTAAAATAGGCAGTTCACTTTTATTTTACACATAATTTTACCTATAATTTTTTTAATTTTTAAAGAACCGTTTTCAAATTTTTTGAAAGCGGTTTTTTGTTTAAAGTATTACTAAAAAACCGTCTGAAAAATGATTCAGACGGCTATTAACAAGTTTAATTAAATATCTAAAATTGTCACCTAGACAATAATGATTTCTTACAAACCAATGTTTTTGCTTGGCTTCAGCTGTTTTCTGATGTTCTTAGGAATTGCATTTTTGTGAACCAAAATGGCAGTAGATTTATATTCAACATAAGGTTTTGTTACATATAAATATCCTTCAAAATCATTGGTAACACCCCAAGAATTTTTAACCATATAATATTCTTTACCCGATTGATCTTTAGCCAAACCTACGATGTGCATTCCGTGGTCATCGGTTGTAGAAAGATTATTTAATGCTTTCTGACGCATATCTTCGGTAATGGTTTTATCTTTTTTAGGCTGACTGAATAAATCTTTTTTTACTTCAGGAGTAATTTGGTCTAAATCTACATCAGGAACGTAAGCAACACCATTTTTGTATGAAAAATAAGGCTCAGAAACGTCTGTTGCCCAACCTACAGAATATCCTTTGTTTACTGCATTGTCAATAATCGCAGTCATTTCATTCATCGGAATATTCCAGTCAGAATCATGGCTCCAGTTATCAGGAATCGGAACTACAAATTTTTGATAATAAGGGTAATCTTTGTATGAAGACAACTCTACATAATCTTCAGGATTAATTCCTACCACTTCTTTAGCAAAAGTTTTCGGAGTATAATTTTTTCCTTCGTATGTAAAGTTAGTAGGTACTTTTCCTAAATATTCATCCAAAATAGCATCCACAGAAGACATCCAGTTATCTGAAAGTTTCCCTTTTGAAGAAGCTGCTACAAGACTGTCTAAAACCGGTTTCAGTTTACCCTGCATTTCTTTAAAATTATTTAAAGTTTGCCCGGCTTTCAAACCTGTATAAGCTTCCTGAGGAACGGCTCCGTATTTTTTGTACATATTCACTACATCATGCAATTCTCCGCCATCGCCCCAACTGATTGCTCCGCTGTTTAATACATATAATTTAGCTTTGTCGTGATAAGAATTCCTTGCGGTAAAGATTTCAGCCAAGTCAACAGGTTTTTTACCCATTCTCTGCATTTCAGACTCAAGGAAAGAGTTTCCTGAGTAGCTCCAACAAGTTCCTGATGAACCCTGGTTTTTTACTGAAGTTGCACCCACATCTTTTAACGTGGTAAATTGGAAATTGGCATTTTGAGACTGATTGTTTTTCAACTTGTTGATCAGGTCATCCTGAGCAAACATCATACTTCCTGCGCATAAAACAAAAAGTAATGACGCAATTTTGATATTTTTCATTACTATAAAAGATTATTTATATGAATAGTCGTTCATATAACAGATTTGTTACAAAGGTAAAGGTTAAATTTAATACTGAGTTTTTGTGAAAAATAAAATTTTTGTTTATGATTTATTCGCTTTTCTCAGGAATAATACCATTCCAATTTTTATCATTTAAGATAGTGGAAATTTCTCAGAATAATAAATTGTAATCTATTGTGATTGATAAGCTAAATTACTGAATTAAAGTATTTTATTCTAAAAAAAAAAGTACTCTCCGGAGAGAGTACAATATTATAAGGGTTATCTGCAAAATATTATTTTTTTACAATCTTCTCTGTAACTGTGGCAGAGTTGGTTTTAAGTTTTATATAATATATTCCTGTTTGCAAAGAGGTTAGAATTAATTTTTCCTGTTTTGAATTAAGACTTCCTTGCTTTATAAGCTGTCCTGTTGCGCTGTAGATTTGATAGTCAATCAATGTCTCTTTACTTTTGATATGAAGAATATCTTCTATAGGATTGGGGTATAATTGAATTCCTGCCTGAGTAACAGTTTCTTCTACCGACATCTGGCTACATGTTGATTTAGCATATTTTGTGAAAAAAGATTGAGATTTTCCACCTATAACGTTAACAGTCATTGTATTAACTCCATCATTAGGATCTGTAAAGAGTTGATTGTGAAAAAAACCTCCTAATAGATAATTACCGTCTTTATCTACAGCAATAGCCGTGAATTCATCTATAAATCCATAAGGACTAACAATTTCTGCAGCTCCTATTACAGCTCCGGTATCTTTATTAAGACGAACTAATAATGGGTCAGAACGATCTCCGTTAGATCGGGTCATTGCATAATTATCCCAGATATCTGACCAACTTCCTTTGGCAAATGCTATCTCGTTTCCATTGATAGCAATCACACCTTTCGTGAAACGGTAGCCAAACTGAAGACCAGACATTCCATTAGGAGTTTTTGCCCATTGTACTACGCCGTTTTCATTCATTTTCATAACAAACGGAACAGCTTCAACATAACTTCTCGATGGGAAAGTATAATTTCCAAAAGTTGCGGATGCCGGCATTCCATTGAAATAACGTCCGGAAATATAAATATCCGAAGAATTTGGATCTTTTATAATCGAATGAATTTCATCATCGGGACTTGTGTAACCGTTATCGAGTTCTTTTCTCCATAGTTCTGCTCCATTGCTGCCATTAATAGCCAGTAAATATGCTTCTTTTGTGAAAGGTATATTATTATAAGAAAGATCTGCCATATAGCCGTAGCCTGGATACATTTTTTTACCTGCAAGATAATAACGGTTTAAACTCTCATCATATACTAAATTTGCTTTTCCTTCCGCTCCTCCTGCGTTTATACCATCTCCGGCTATGGGAAGAAGTAATGGCGTGCTCGGAGTCATGTTACCATTGTCATAATTAAATTTAACCAAATAATACTGATAAGATGTAGTGTATGTGGAAGGTACCGTAATACTTCCATTTAAGTGTGTTCCAGCTTTGAACCCCATAATAGAATGAATGTTTTTGCTGGAATCCATATACATCATTTGAATATCACAAAATCTTAAAGCTAATGTAACACTATCGCCTTGTAAAGGCTTACTCCAAGCCAATGTTCCATCAGATGTATTATATTTTAACATATAACCTGTTCTGTTACCAGGATCTGGTGTATTCATATCAACATAATTTACCAAAGGTAAAGTATGAGTGTCGTCAAAATGTACAGGAACGAGAGAACCCGGATCTCCATAATATGAACCACTAACAACAGTTGCTAACATATATAATCCCCCATTATTATCTACTGTAATATGCCATGCACTTTCGTCACCTGTACCACCTATCGTCCTAGTCCATCTAATATTTCCTTGACAGTCTGTAGAAAATAAGAGAAGATCTTTATTCCCATAATGAGTAATGGCTACTCCATTTAGATTTTGATCTTGAGGTTGAACAGTTGCCAAATAATAAGTATTATTATTGTTGTCTACTACAATATCCCGTATAGATTCGTCGTGTAGATAAGTGAATCCAGGATCAGCAGATCCCATTGCTCCACCTGCTTGTTTTCCCCATTGCCATTGATAAGTTTGACTACAATATAATACAGGTAACATCAATAAAAACGTCCATAGTTTCTTACTTTTCGTTTTTATGAGACAATTTTTGTTGGTTTTTTTTAGCATAAAAAAAAGTATTCTCTCCAAAAATTGATTTTGAAAACAGAATACCGTAAAATTTTTCTTCCAAATTGTACTAGAATAAATGTTTTTCATGATTATTAAAATGGTATTATTTTCCCCAAAAATAATAAATAGAAACAAATGAAATCATAATTAAGTGAAATATTTTCAATGAAAAAGAATGGCATCTTTTGTAAATTCATAATTTCAATAGTCGATTTTTGGTTAAAATGTATGATGATTACTTAGTAAAGAAATTTCATATTTTTAGAAAAAGTTTACAATGTTTCCAACCTTTCTGAAATTTCCTGCATCTATAAGAGTATAAAGCCTGACTATGGAAAAAGAATTACTGATAGAATGCCAAAAAAACGACCGCAATGCACAGCGGAAAGTTTACGAAAAAATGGCGGGCAAACTGTACGCAGTCTGCAAACGCTATCTGAAAAACGATGAAGACATACAAGAAGTATTGGCCGATACTTTTTATAAGATCTTCACAAAGCTGAATCAATTACAAAACCATGATATTTTTGAAGCCTGGGCTAAGAAAATTGCGGTGAATGAATGTTTGCAGAAGCTGAGAAGTATGAAAGCGCTTCATATTTCATTGGATGATCAGTTTGTAGAATCTCCTGATACTTTAGCTGATACGGTTTCTTTTGAAAAAGATATTCTTAAGCTTTTGAATTTTCTTCCGGAAGGTTGCAGAGCGATTTTCAATCTGTTTGCAATTGAAGGTTATCCTCACAAAGAGATTGCAACAATGCTTTCCATCAGCGAAGGAACATCAAAATCTCAGCTCAATTTTGCGAGAAAAAAATTACAGGAACTTTTGGTTAATCACAACATTTAAACTTTTACACAATGGAAAACAATCACGATATAGATAAAAAATTCAATGAAGCTTCTCAATCTTTGGAAGAACCTGCTACTTTTCCGGGTTTTGATAAAGTTTGGGCTAAAGTTGAAGAAAAATTAGATAAAAAAGAAGACAAGAAGAGAATCGTTCCTATCTGGTTTCCTTATGGAATTGCAGCGAGTTTGATTATTGGTTTGGGAGCGTTTTATTTTATCAATAAAAAAGAATTTATTGATATTTCAAAACCTCAGATTGCTCAAAATACTGTTTCTCCAAAAGTAAATTCAAATGTTCAGGTAACTGACAGTTTGGTAAAGTCTAATATTGAGAAGGAAATTATTTCTCAAAAAGAGATTCAAAAGCCTGAAGTTTTAGCTTATGAAACAATTATACTAAAACCTTTAAGAAATCCTGTTCCTGAATTTAATAAACAAAAAGGAAATTTTGCTTCTGATTCATATTACATTGAAAAAAATGAAAATACATCTGCAAAAGAAAATGTAATTTATGAAGATACGGACGGTGATGGAGTTTTAGATAAAGATGATGTGATTGAAAGGGTGGAATTGAGAAATAAAAGTACTGTACCTAATATTTCTATTCCTGAAGGAATTTTATCAAATACAAACTCAACACTACCAGCAAGAGTTGCTGGAGTTCAAATTACTCAAAATAGAGAGAAAGCTATAGAAGAAGTTGTTGTTTTAGGATATTCTAAAACTTTAACTAAAAAGGAATCATCGGTTGCCTCAAACACGATAGGAAATACATTCTTGGAAAATAGACCGAATAGTAATATATTGAGATCTTTGCAAGGAGCCGCTCCGGGAGTTAATATGACTGGCGGATCTGGAATTCCAGGTTCTTTCAAGCCAATTTTAATCAGAGGAATGAGTACTTTAAATGCAAGCTCAAATCCTTTATACGTTATTAATGGGAAAGTTTCTGATAGTAAATCTTTTAACAACTTAAATCCAAATACAATTGAAAGTATTTCGGTTTTAAAAGATACTTCTGCAACAGCTATTTACGGAAGTAGAGCTTCAAATGGAGTCATGATTATAAAAACTAAAAAACTTTCTAGAAAAGAAAGAAAAGCTTTTGAGAAACTACAAAAAGTTCAGGATAGCATCATTGTATCGAAACAGATTGAACAAAGAAATAATGAAGAATACGATGCATTTGTAGAAAACCCTTTTGGGTTGACGAAAAATCAGTCGGTCTCTACGTTTTCGATTGATGTAGATAAAGCTGCGTATTCAAATATCCGAAGAATGATTAACAATGGAGAATATGTAAATAAAAATGCTGTGCGAATCGAGGAAATGATCAATTATTTTAAATATAATTATCCACAACCGAAAAATGACCTGCCATTTTCCATCAATACAGAATACAACGATTCGCCGTGGAATTCTAAGCATAAATTATTGAAAATTGGTTTGCAAGGAAAAGATATTCCGACAGATAAATTACCAAGTTCAAATTTTGTTTTTTTAATTGATGTTTCAGGTTCAATGGATGAAGCGAATAAATTACCGTTGCTGAAATCATCTTTCAAAGTTCTTTTAGATCAATTGAGACCGCAAGATAAAGTTGGAATCGTTGTCTACGCCGGAAGTGCTGGAATGGTTTTACCGCCGACTTCAGCTAAAGAGAAAAATAAAATCATTGAAGCTTTAGATAAACTTCAGGCAGGCGGAAGTACAGCTGGCGGACAAGGAATTGAACTGGCGTACAAACTCGCTCAGGAAAATTTTATTAAAGGTGGAAATAACCGAGTAATTATTGCAACCGACGGTGATTTCAACGTGGGAACATCTTCTACGGGTGACCTTCAAACCTTGATTGAAGAAAAAAGAAAATCTGGCGTTTTTCTAACGTGTTTGGGTTTCGGAATGGGAAATTTTAAAGACAACCGAATGGAAACTTTAGCTAATAAAGGCAACGGTAACTACGCCTACATCGACAATATGCAGGAAGCTAACAAATTTCTTGGAAAAGAATTTGCAGGAAGTATGTATGCGATTGCAAAAGATGTGAAAATTCAGATTGAATTTAATCCGAAATTTGTAAAATCTTACCGCCTGATTGGTTATGAAAATAGAAAATTGAAGAATGAAGATTTTACGAACGATAAAATTGATGCAGGAGAATTGGGAAGCGGTCATACGGTCACAGCTTTATATGAAGTCATTCCAAATGATGTGAAATCTGAGTTTTTACCGAAAGAAAATGATTTAAAATATACTAAAAACACAAATGATGAAAATTTTAATGACGAGTTGGCAACCGTGAAATTCAGATATAAGAAACCAGACGGAGATGCCAGTTCAGAAATCGTTCAGGTGGTGAAAAATTCAAATGAAAATATCTCTTCGGCTAGTGACGATTTTAAATTTGCCTCTTCGGTTGCTTGGTTTGGTTTGGTTTTAAGAAATTCAAATTTAATTAGAAATAAAGATTTGAAAGAAGTTGAAAAACTAGCAAAAAAGGGTAGAGGTAATGATGAAGAAGGTTATAGAGCAGAGTTTATAAGATTGGTGGAAAGCTATAAATCAATGCAGAAATAACATTCAAAAAAAGAAATTTCTTCGGAGATTTCTTTTTTTTCTCTATTTTTAGAAATATTATCAAAGATGAAAAAAGTTTATCTGTTGTTACCTCTGCTTGTGGTACATTTTGCATTTGGGCAGAACTCGCAAAGTTATTATTCGGGGACGTTTTTTAATGAAAAGAAAAAGCCTCAGAATTTTCTGAAAATTTTCAATAAAAATACGGGTGTTCATGAATTGACCGATGAAAGAGGCTTCGCAATTATTGCAGCAAAAGAATACGATACTTTAGTTTGGAACGGCGGTAAAAATATTCATGTCGTTCACGGTGTTTACGAACTTAAACATATTTTAGAAAGACAAATAAAGAAAGAATCTGTTAAAAATATCAATTCAAAAGATTATCAAAACCAGATTGAACCCTCTGAAGTGGATGAGTTCAGCATTCAAAAGTCTTACGATTCATTAAGAAAAAATTCAGACCGCAATTTTTCTTCGGTTCGAAAACTTAAATATAAATCTGATTCTTTATATAAAATTAAAAATCGCCCGAGGAAATATCTTGTTTTCAATGGAAGTTTCAGTACGTCGCTTGATGTCAAAAACAGAAACCGTATTCCCAAAACTCAAAATAAATTTGTACAGGGAAGATCAGAAAACGGATTGTTGGTTTGGAAAGGACCCGATACAGGCGAAATGTTCAGTTTCGGACCGGATATTTCAACTTTAGGCTTCAACGGACAGCCTTATGAATATGATGTCAACGGACAATTAGTTGGTTTATCGAATGCAGTTTCTCCTTCAAAAGCTTACAGCAATAATCTGTTTAAAACAACGGTTGGTTACAGCAATCAGTTGAATCTGAATACGATTATTAAAAGTGATGGAAATGAAGATGCAAGACTTTCTGTGAACACGGGTCAGCGAAAAGATCAGATGTATTTTCAGGATCAGTTTGATGTGGTCAATTCTTTTAAAGCAAAATTCAGTACTAAGATTTTAAATTTTAATATCAACGCAGGATTTAATTATGAGGAAAATAAAGCGACAAATACCAACAGAATCGGACTTTTCAACAGAGCTTACCAAAATTCTCTTTTAACTCCGATTTCATTTTCGAATCAGCAAAATGCGTATCTAAATAATGGATTGCAACGTAGTTATAGTCCTTACGCAGATAACCCGGAATTTCTCTTTAAACAGAGAGATAAATACAATTATTACGATCATATCCGACAGTTTAATTTTGAAGTAAATAAAAACTGGAACCGTTTTAAGCTCAATATCAGTCAGGCTTACGACAACCAAGACATGATGCATCGTGATGCTTATCAAATTTCAACTTACGGTTTTGAAGACGGACTTTACAATATCAGAAATCAGAAAAATGAATTTTACAATTCAAATATTCTGGTAAGTTATGAATTGAGAGATTCAGATTTAAAAAATAAACTCAGTTTAAATCATATTCTAAATGATAGAAAAGTTAATATTAATCATAGTTTAGACAAGAATTATTTTTATCAGAGAACATCGCAGGATTATATTTTCAATTATAATTTAGATTACGAAGATTACAATAGTGATATTGAATTTGGTGTCAACCTTGGGAATTCATTTTATACCTCAAACACGTCGCTCAAAAATAATTTTTGGTTACCAAAAGCCAATGGATACTTTACATTTACCGATATTTTTAATTGGAATAATACAGATTTCCAATTAGTGGGAGCGTACACGCAACTGTCTGCAGAACCCGAAATTGCAAAATCTTATTCTTCATACGCAACAACACAGTTTTCTGCTCAAAATTCGCACCTGTATTTTCCTTTAAAAGAAGTAGAAACTTTTAATAATCTTTCTAATATCAACATCAAAGAATGGAAAACGGGATTCAAATTTATTGTCAATTACAAAATGAATTTAACTGCAGAATATTTTAACCGCAGAATATCTGATGATGTTTTTCCTGTTTTCGAAGGACAAAATTTGGTGCTGAAAAATCTTGCAGATCATACTTATAAAGGGTATGAGATTAATTTTAATTATGACAGAATAATCAGTAATTATCAATTTGGTTTAACCAGCAAAGCATCTTTTTTCAAGTATCGAGATGTTGTTGATCGTGTAAATTCAGGCTATAATAATCTGACGATTTCGGGTTTTAATGATATCTACAAAACATTGTCTGAAGGTCAGGTTTTAGGCGCTGTGATGGGAAGTTATTATGAAAGAAACGGTGAGGGAAAATTAATTATTGATGATTTGGGTTATCCGGTAAAAGCAAAGGGTTTAAAAATAATTGCTGATCCCACACCGGATTTTGTGATGAAATTTTCTCACAACATCACTTACAAAATGTTTGCGTTAGACGTCAATTGGGAATGGAAAAAAGGCGGACAAATCTGGAAAGGAACCCAGGCCGGTCTCGATTATTACGGTCGTTCTCAAAGTTCTGCAGATGAAAGAAATATTAAAAATTATGTTTTTGAAGGTGTAAATTATAATGGAAATGTGAATCAGATTCCGGTAGATTTTTATAATACGAATCAATCGGTCAGCGAAAATCGCTGGACGAGATATGGTTTTCTTGGGGTTTCAGAAAATTATGTTGAGAAAGCTGATTACATAAGAATTAATGACATTACGCTTTCGGCATATTTTGATATAGGAAATTACAGAAGAGCTTTATGTGTGAGTTTTTATGTGAATAATATTTTCCTTTGGCAGGCCAATAACGGAGTAGATTCTGATCAGAATTTTTATGATTTCGACAACAGCAGAGGCTTAGATTTCTTTAATCTACCTTCTTTCAAAACGTTCGGATGTACGGTTTCTTTTAAATTTTAAACTATGAACTTTAAATTTTTATCCAGCGCAGCCTTTGTTTTTATTCTGTTGCCAACCTTGTTTTTAAATGCACAGAATAGATTCAGCGATTTCAAAAAAGAAAAAACTTACATACAGACAAGCCATGTTTTTTACAAGCCGGGTGAAGAGATGTTTTTTAAAATTTTTATCGTTCAGGCAGAAAATAATCTTCCCGCCAATCAAAGTAAAGTAGTCAATTTTGAACTCGTAGATCCTAGCGGAACTGTGGTAAGAAAATCGAAATACGAAATTAAAAACGGTCACGCAGACGGTTCTTTTTATTTTGGTGAAGACATGAAGGGCGGAATTTATAAAATCAGAGCTTTCACAGCGTGGATGCAGAATGAAGCCAATAAAAATGTTTTTGAAAAGGAAATTACGCTCCAGAAAATTGTTTCGCCAAGAATTTTAATGAAACTTGATTTTCCTAAAAAAGGCTATGGAGTAGGCGATGAGGTTTTGGCAGATTTCTCGATGAGAAGTTTAAGCAATCTTCCGATTCCGTTTTATGAAGCTTATTTTACGGTGATGCATCAAGGTGAAAAGATAAACGAAGGCACATTCATTACCGATAAAGAAGGAAAATATGTCTTAAAATTCAAACTTCCTGAAGTCTTGAAATCTTCGGATGCTCTGCTAAATATTAAAGTTAATTTTGATGGTTTTACAGAATCTATTTCCAGAAATATCCCTATTGTTTTAAATAATTTGGATGTTAAATTCATGCCCGAAGGCGGAACTTTCATTAATGGTATCGAACAGAATATTGCTTTTAAAGTTCTCGATGAATTTGAAAAACCGGTAGACGCAGTTTTAGGAATTTACAATCAGAATCATCAGAAATTGACGGAAGTTTCAGCATACAATTTCGGTATGGGAAGTTTTCTCTTTACTCCCCAAAAAGGAGAAACATATTACGCAAAAGTTCTTAAGCCTGAAAACATCAGTAAAATTTACCAACTTCCAATAGCAAAAGATAACGGAATTGTTTTTAATGCGAAAAAAGAGAATCAAAAAATCAGTTTAAATATACATTCAACCTCAGAAAAGAATATTATAATCACCGGAAATTTCCGTGGAAAAGAGATTTATTCTAAGACGATGAGTTTGAAACAAGGTTTAAATCAGATTGAAATTTCAGAAAATGAACTTCCCATCGGGATTTGCAGATTGACTGTTTCAGAAAATAATATCCCTTTGGCTGAACGTATTGTTTTTACAAATGAAAACAGGCAGATGAAGGTGAAAATTACTCCTACAAAGAAAAATTATCTGCCCAGAGAAAAAGTAATCGTCAATATAGAAACAACCGACGAAAACAATCAACCCATTCCTGCAAACCTTTCGATGAGCGTGATTGATGATAAATTGTGGACGTATGCCGATGATAAGCAAAATCATATTCTTTCCTGGCTTTTGCTTGATTCTGAATTGAGAGGAAAAATAGAAAGACCACAGTTTTATTTTGATAAAAAAGAAGAAAAAGCTTTGAGAAGTTTAGATTTGGTCATGTTGACTAATGGTTACCGTTATTTTGAGATGATTCCGGATGTTGAAAAGAGTGGCAAATACAAATATCTTCCCGAAAAGAAAAATCCAATTTATGGAATCGTAGAAGACGAAAACAAAAAACCTGTAAAAGCTGAAGTTTATTTGGTAGAAGGAAGTTCAAAAATTAAAAAGCAAATCACCACTGAAAATGGTTTGTTTTATTTTTCAGATTTAAACAGGAATGAATATTATACTGTCATTGCAAAATCTCTAAGTAAGAAACAGAAAGTCAATGTGAGAATGCTTTCTTATAAATTGAATATTAATCCTTTGGTGAAACAGTCTTTAGAAAATATTGATGTTGAAGAAATCATCAAAGAAGCTGAAATCAAAGAAAAAAAGACACCAATTTCTCAGGGAGTTGAAGGGATTATAAAAACTTTGCCATCAGTTAATAGTAAATCTGATACGGTGAAATCTCAAAATATTGAAGAGGTTGTTGTTTTGGGATATTCGCAAATTACTAAAAAAAATAGTACTGTTTCCTCTACTACTATTAATTCTGATTACTTTTTAGAGAACAGGCCAAATGCTGTTATGCTAAATGCTTTACAAGGTTCTGCTCCCGGAGTTATTATGAACGGAGGATCTGGAAGTCCTGGGTCAGCAAAGTTTAGTTTATTGATTCGTGGGACAAGTTCAATTAGTAGTAATCTGGATCCCTTGATTGTTATTGATGGTGTCATTTCTAATTCATACGAATTTAGAAAATTAAATTCTAATAATATAAGTAATGTCTCTATATTAAAAGATGCCGCAGCAACATCCATTTACGGAAACAGAGGTGCAAACGGAGTCATCATTATCAATTCAAAAAATGGAAGAAATTCAAACATAAAATTCGATATAACACCAGAAACCTACTTTGCTGTAAAAAACATTCCAAATGATAGTTTGGTGAATTATAATTACTCACGCCAATTTTCTTATCCGGTTTATGAATCTACCAATACTGTATATCGTCACGATTACCGTGAAACATTATATTGGAATCCTGTCGTGGAAACGGATAAAAACGGAAAAGCTAAAATAGAATTTTATCAGTCTGATGCCAATTCAGCTTTCAGAATTATGACGGAAGGAATTTCTGCATCAGGATTGATTGGAAGAGACGAAACCACCTATGCTGCACAAAGTTTGATCTCGATTGATGCCAAAATTCCACAATATTTGACAAGAACAGATCAAGTGATAATTCCTGTAGTCATTAAAAATAATTCATCTGAAACAAAAACTTTAACTCTGAATGTCGTCGTTCCGAACCATATCAAATTGATGAAAGTTGATAGTTTGATTACTTTAAAACCTTTAGAATCCGGAAGATTGTTTGTGAAAATGCAGACCGATAAATTGGTTAATTCTAATATTCAGTTTGCTGTAAAATCGGGAGATTTCAGAGAAACCATGATTTTGCCTTTAAAAGTTGAAGAAAAAGGTTTCCCATATCATTTTTCAATCGTCAATAATAAAACTGAGAATATTAAAATCAATATTCCTGATTATATCAACGGAAGTTTGGAGGCGTATTACTATGTTTATGAAAATTCTGCATTGCAGATGTTTGAAGATCTGGAACGACTGAAAAATGAGCCTCATGGATGTTTTGAACAGCTTTCTTCCACAGTTTATCCGAATGTTTTTATTTTGGATTATTTAAAATCTACAAAAAAAATCAATTTTGATACTGAATCTACAGCAATCAAAAATCTGAAAAAAGGCTATCAGAAAATGATTTCCTACAAAAATAGCGATGGTGGATTTTCTTATTTTGGAGGCAGCGAATCTGATGTGGCACTTTCGGCTTTTGCCTTGATGGAATTCAGAGATTTAAAGAAATATGTAAATGTTGATGCAAAATTAATTCAGAATCTGACGTCATTTATTTTATCTAAGAAAAATGCAAACGGACTTTTTGAAGTGAGAAGAGATTATGAATCAAAAACCCAATATTCAGAATACTTTTGGTCGAGAAATATGTATGTGTTGTATGTTTTGTCTAAAATTGGTTTTAAAAGTGAACTTCACGATACTTATGAAGCAAGCTTGAAAAGAGCCTTGGCAATGAAAGATTCTTATCAGTTGGCTTTGATGGCAAATTCAGCGGCTCATTTGGGTAAAAATGAAGATTATAAAAATCTTCTTGCCATTTTAAACGAGCAATATTTAACTAAAAATGTAAAAACCAATACGACATTTACGGGTTCTGGCGGAATTTCTGCCAACGCAGAAACCATTTCTTTGTATATGATGGCTTTGCAGAAAAGTGCAAATTCAGATCAGTTAAAGATTGCCGAAATTGCAGATAAACTGATTAATTATAACGGATATTACGGATTTGGCTCTACTCAGGCAACTGCTTTGGCTTTGGAAACTTTATCAGATTTCTTCGCTAAAAATGAAAAATTATATGGCGTTGATAAGCCAACGATTATACTTAATAATGTTGAAATTAAAGCCGATAATAGTGTTGCATCTGCTCTCAGAAAAGGAGAAAACGACTTGAACATTAAATATATGCATGCAAAAGGTTTGCCTTACAAATTAGATTACCATTATTATACTTTACAAGCTCCGAAAAGTGAAAATATCCCGATAACATTAGAAACAAAATTGAAAAATGAAGTTTCGAAAGTAGGAGAGACCAACAGAATGAAGGTGATTGTGGAAAATAAAATCAACGGAGAATTACCAATGGCAACCGCAAAAATAGGTATTCCGGCTGGTTTGACTTTGCAAAATGCTTTGTTGAAAGATATGATGGATAAAAAGCAGATTTCTTATTATGAAATTTTTGATAACTATTTGGTTTTATATTGGGAACATTTTGATGCTAATGAAACGAAAACTGTTAATCTTGATTTGAAAGTTGAATTTGCAGGAGAATATACTGGGAAAGCAAGTAATGTCTATCTCTACTACATGCCGGAATCTAAGTTTTGGAATGAAGGAGTTCAAGCTAAAATAGAACCTTAAATAACATAGAAAATCATAAAAAACTCAGTTCATTTTGACTGAGTTTTTCTAATTTTAAAAGGAATAGGAAAAATAAAATAAACTTTCAAAAAATATTGAAAATTCAAAAACTATTATTATATTTGTAATAGAAATTAAATAAAAGCAAAATGAAACTTTCAGAAGCTAAAGAAAAATATATTCAGACTTGGGGAACATTCGCAACGAGTTGGGGAATCAATCGTACGATGGCGCAGGTTCATGCTTTGCTTTTGGCCAACGGGAAGCCGCTTTCCACAGATGAGGTAATGGAGCTTTTAGAAATTTCAAGAGGAAACGCCAACATGAATCTCCGTGCATTGATGGATTGGGGAATTGTGAAAAAAGAATTCATTAAAGGCGACAGAAAAGAATATTTTACCGCTGAAAAAGATGTCTGGTTTTTATTTAAACAAATCACAAAAGAGCGCAGAAAGAGAGAAATTGAACCTGTTGTTTCGTTTTTAGAAGAGTTGAAAAATATTGAAGACAACGATTCTGCTGAAGCAAAGGAATTTATTAAATTGATGGACGATTTCAGCAATGTCACCAGCAAAATCAATAATATTATGGATCTCGCCATAAAAAGTGATGATCATTGGCTGGTTGGGAAAATCACAAACCTATTGAAATAGAAAGGACTTTAAAATCCTTTTTTATTTTAAATTAAGTTTCAAAAATTACTGAAAGTATAGTAAATAAAAGTAATTAACTAAATAAAAACTTCAATCATGAAACTGAAAATTTTAATTACAGAATTGGCTTTCCAAATCTTATTAAGCATCGGAAGTATTTTTTATGTTATATATGAATACTTTAAAAACGACCAGCTCATGGCATTCTTTATTGCATTGTTTTTTGTAGGAAGCGGTAATTTATTAGGTTTTCTCATCAGAATATCAGTGATCGCTAATAAATTTCACAGATACTATTTCTTTGGAGTGATTGTATTTTTTCTTTTAATTTTTCTGCTATCTAAGTTTGACCCGAATGTTGAAATTATATTTAATTTTTTAGGAATGGGTGGAGTACTTTTCAATTTGTATTACTTAATCTACGGATATCTTACAATCAGAAAATTATCAGATGAAATAGAGATTAGGAAATGAAATTCTTTTTTATTTAAAATTAACTTTCAAAAATTATTGAAAATATAATAATTATAAAATGTTTAATATTATTTCATATATCCTTTTCCTCGCCATTACTTCGTACATCACGGTCGATGTGGGCAGAAGGTGCTTCAATTCAGGAAAATTGTATTTGGAATATTTGATGAAAGACAAAGATTTTTGCCTCACAGTCAACAGAATTCTTTTGGGAAGTTACTACCTCGTCAATCTGGGTTATATTTCAATCAGTTTAAGCTTTTGGGGCAAAATTTCAAGCATCGAAGAACTATTGTATACTGTTTCCACTCGCGTTGGAATCATTGTTTTAATTCTCTGTGCATTACATTTTATGAATATGCTCACCCTTTTTGTTTTAAGAAAAAAAATAACAATAAAATAAACTATCATGACAGCAACAATTCTTACCCAAACGTACAACTTTTCAGCGTACATGATCTATTTACCAATCGTCATCACGCTTACAGTTTTGGTTTCTCAGTTCCTGTTTAAAAATTCAAAAACTTTTATGATTGATATTTTTCATCAGAAGGAAGACATTGCAATGGCAACAAACTCTCTCTTTAAAATTGGTTTTTACCTTTTAAATATTGGTTTTGCCCTTTGTATCATCGAGTTTTTTCAAATCGAAACCGTTGAAAGGTTTGTAGTTGCTTTAAGCAAAAAGATCGGCGGTTTTTCAATTTATTTAGGAGTAATGATGCTTTTGAACTTACTTCTTTTCCTGAAAGGTAGAAAACATGCGATGAATAAAGATAAAATTCAGACTGAAGAAACTGCTTAGTTGTAATTTTTTAAATTAAATATTATGAAAAACCTGATCATTCATTTAGTTCTCATCTTTTATTTCGGAGGAAAAACGAAAAGAATAACATTTTAAATTATAATACTAAGAGAACAATTATAAAACTAAAAAAATGAATCACCTTGAATTAACAAAAAAAGTAGAATGGAAAGATCTCAAAAAGCTTTCTGTTAAAGAAATGTTGATCGAAAATAACATCAGTTTGCCATGGCTTTTTATTTCCTTATTTTTGGCGTACAAGGGATATTATTGGGCAGCACTTCCTTTTTCAGGATTCTATTTTTTAACAGCATTGAGACAGGTTCATAACGGTTTTCACAACTCGTTGGGAACAGGAAAATCCCTGACTTGGTTGTCAATGTATCTCAACAGTATTTTGATGATGGCTTCCATTCATGCGGTGAAATTTAATCATATCAGACATCACAAATTTTGTCTTTCAGAAGAAGATTATGAAGGGAAATCTGCGTCAATGAAATGGTACGAAGCAATTTTGTACGGTCCAAAACATATGTTTTTAATTCATTGGATCACTTTCAAACTCGCAAATAAAAATTATAAAAAGAATATGATATTTGAATTAATTTCAATTTCAGTTTTCATATGTATTGCTTTTTATTTTAACATTAATTTTTTGATATATCACATTTTGATCATGTTTTTTGGAGAGTTTTTAATGGCGTTTTTCGCAGTCTGGACAGTTCATCACGATACTCATGAAAACCCACACATTGCAAGAACCCAACGCGGATTTTGGAAGAATAAATTGACATTCAGTATGTTTTATCACATGGAACATCATCTTTTCCCCGCAGTTCCAACCATAAAATTACCCGAACTTGCTGAAAGAATTGATAAAGTTTTACCCGAATTAGATAAAAAACAAACTTTTTAAGATGTCAAAGATCTATTTAGAAACCATCATTAATGCCGACATCCAAACCGTTTTCGATTTGTCAAGAGATATCGATTTACACCAAAAATCAACTTTTAAAACCGGCGAAAAAGCAATTGCAGGAAAAACATCAGGATTAATTGAATTGGGAGAAACCGTAACTTGGAGAGCAAAGCATTTGGGATTTTACCAAACTCATACTTCAAAAATTACTGAGATGGAAAAGCCAAATAAATTCACGGATATTATGTTGAAAGGAAGATTTAAATCTTTTAAACATCAGCATATTTTTAAAAAAGAAGGTAAAAACACAATAATGACCGATATTTTAGAATTTGAATCTCCTTTCGGAATTATCGGGAAACTTTTTAATAAATTTTTCCTTAAAAACTATATGAAAAACTTCTTATTAGAAAGAAATAAAATAATTAAAAACACAGCACAAAGATGAATTTTTTAAAAGCCGAATGGCGAAAATTAGCCATTATCAACTACGAAATAGATCCTGAAATCTTAATTAAATATCTCCCAAAAGGTACAGAACTCGATTTTTATCAAGGGAAATGTTATGTAAGCTTAGTCGGATTTATGTTTTTAAATACCAAATTATTAGGACTTCCGATTCCTTTTCATAGAAATTTTGAAGAAGTTAATTTGAGATTTTATGTAAAGAAAAAAGAGGGAAACAATTGGAAAAGAGGAGTGGTTTTTATCAAAGAAATCGTTCCGAAGGCTGCTTTGAGTTTTGTAGCCAATTCCATCTACAAAGAAAATTACAAGACAATGCCGATGAAAAATAGCCTCAAGCAGAATGATAAGGAAATATCAGTTAAATATTCATGGAAAGATAAAAACTGGTATTCTATGGAAGTTACTGCCGAAAATTTGGCTTTGCCGATGGAAAATGAATCAGAATTTGAGTTTATCACTGAACATTATTGGGGCTTCACCAAAAAAGGAAACAAAACTTCAGAATATGAAGTCTGTCATCCGCAATGGTATTGGTATGTCGTTAAAAGTCATCATCTGGAAATTGATTTTAGTAAAATTTACGGAAAAGATTTTGAATTTTTAAACGATCAAAAACCAATTTCAATCATGCTTGCAGAAGGCTCTGAAATTGAAGTGAGAACTAAAAAATATCTAGCTTAAAAAATAGGTCTAAAAAAAAAGTTAGTATTAGCGATGTCATGCTGAGCTTGTCGAAGCATTTCAACATTCAATCAATTTGCAACAATCAATTAAAAGCTCAAATCAAAATGAAAATAATAATCGCTGCCGGAACCGGTTTCCTCGGAAAAAATCTGGAAAAATATTTTATAGAAAAAGGAAATGAAGTTTATATTTTAATCAGAAATCCAAAATGTAAAAATGAAATTCATTGGGATGCCAAAACTTTAGGCGAATGGAAAAATTGGGTTGAAAACTCAGATGTTCTAATCAATCTCACAGGAAAATCTGTCGATTGTCGATATACCGAGAAAAACAAAAAGGAAATTTATTCTTCAAGAATCGATAGTACAAAAGTACTTCAACAAGCTGTTGATCAATGTGTCAATAAACCTAGAGTTTGGTTGAATGCAAGTTCAGCAACAATTTACGCACACTCAGAAATACAATTAAATACAGAAGAAAACGGAATCATTGGCGACGATTTTTCAATGAATATCTGTAAAAGCTGGGAAAAAGAATTTTTTACTGCTAAAAATGAAAATGTACGAAAAGTTGCTTTACGAACTTCAATTGTTTTAGGTAATAATGGAGGTGCTTTTCCGAAATTAAAATTGATTACAAAATTAGGTTTGGGCGGAAAACAAGGACGAGGAAATCAAAACGTAAGCTGGATTCACATTGATGATTTTTGCAAAGCGATTGAACATATTATTGATTCCGAAAATATGTCTGGTGTAATCAATGTAACCGCTCCAAATCCTTTATCTAACGAAGAATTTATGATGAAATTAAGAAAAGAAATGAAAATTCCATTTGGAATTAACGCGCCTGTTTGGCAATTGGAAATCGTTTCAATTTTCTTAAAAACCGAAACAGAATTATTATTAAAAAGCCGAAATGTTTATCCCGAAAAATTAATCAAAACTGGATTTGAATTTTCTTATCCAAATATCGAATCTGCATTTAATAATTTATCTTAAACTAAACCTTAGCCTCAACCTAAATCTTTATGACTTTTGTAGTTTTAATAAATGATGATTAAATTAGCAAAAACTAAACTTCAATGTTAATCAGACAAAAAGCAAAAACCATATTTCTTTCATCATTTCTCATATCAACCACTTTTTTTTCACAGGCTCACAATGTTTCGGAAGGCTACCAAAAACCGACAGATCCGCTTGTTGTCCAAAATCTTGAAAACTGGCAGGATTTAAAATTCGGACTTTTCATGCATTGGGGAACTTACAGCCAATGGGGAATCGTAGAAAGTTGGAGCCTATGTCCGGAGGATGAATCATGGACTCAACGCAAATCTGAACACGGAAAATCTTATAATGAATATGTGAAAAACTATGAAAATCTTCAGACGACTTTCAATCCGGCTCAGTTTAATCCGCAAAAATGGGCAAATGCTGCAAAAAAAGCCGGAATGAAATATTTGGTGTTCACAACAAAGCATCACGACGGTTTTACCATGTTTGATACACAACAATCTGATTATAAAATTACTTCTTCAAAAACACCTTTTTCCAAAAACCTGAAAGCGGATGTAACGAAAGAGATTTTCAATACATTCCGAAAAGAAGGATTTAAAATTGGAGCCTATTTCTCCAAACCCGATTGGCATTCTGATGATTATTGGTGGTCGTATTTTCCGCCAAAAGACCGAAATGTAAATTACGATCCTAAAAAATACCCTGAAAGATGGAACAATTTCAAAAATTTCACATTTAATCAGCTAAACGAGATCACTTCAAATTATGGTAAAATCGATATTCTTTGGCTAGACGGAGGATGGGTTCGCCCATTCAATACCATCGATCCAAAAGTAGAATGGCAAAGAACGATCAAGGTTGAGCAGGACATTGATATGGATAAAATTGGAACAATGGCTCGAAAAAATCAACCAGGAATTATCATTGTAGACCGCACCGTTCCCGGAAAGTGGGAAAATTATGTGACACCCGAACAAGCCGTTCCTGAGCACGCACTTTCGGTCCCGTGGGAGAGCTGTATTACGATGGGTGACTCGTTTTCGTATATTCCGAATGATAATTATAAATCAACTCAGAAAATCATTGAAACTTTAGTTAAAATCATTTCCAGAGGCGGAAATTACTTGATGAATATCGCTCCTGGACCCAACGGAGACTATGATGCCATCGTTTATGAAAGATTAAAGGAAATTTCAACTTGGATGGATAAAAATCAGTCCGCTGTTTTTGCGACAAGAGCTGCAGCACCTTATCATGAAGGGAATTTTTATTACACGCAGAGTAAAGATGGAAAAACGATGAATATTTTTAATTTGGATGAAAAAGTAAATTATGAATCTCCATCAACTTTAAACTTTTCCATTCCTGAAAATTTTAAGCCAAAATCATTAAAAATTTTAGGGTTAAAAAATAAAATTCAATGGAAAAAAGAAGGAAGTTTAATTGAAATTAATTTACCAAAAGAAAGAACTCAATTAAAATATTCAACCGTAATTCAAATTACACAGTAACTATAAACCATCTTTAAAACGACCTAGGAAATCGAAGCGTTAAGAAAATTAAAACTTAATCCGTTAAGAAATTCCCATTGTTTGAAGCGCGACACCAATATTGATTAGAAGAACGAATATTGAATTCGCGCAAGTTTTGGGAATTTTAGGATTAAATTTTAATTTTTATCTGAGAGTTCCAAGTCTTGTCCCGAAATTTTGGGATTGGTTCTTTTGTTTCAAGACAAAAGAACAGAATTTAAATCAAATTATTTTGCAATGTATTTTAAAATTAGATATATAATTACAGGAATTTTCCTATTAAAATGTGGCTTTATTTCAGCTCAAAAACCTTTATACAAAGATTCAAAACAGCCTGTTGAAGCCAGAGTTCAGGATTTGTTGAAACGAATGACTCCGGAAGAAAAATTTTGGCAGTGTTTCATGATTCCCGGAGATTTGGATAATGTTCCGAAAGGGCAATATTCCCACGGAATCTTCGGATTACAGGTGAGCACAGGAAATCAAGGCGGTGGAGTCGCTGGACAAATATTGAAATATAATGCGAATGAAGATGCGGAGAGATTAGCGAAAAAAATCAACGCTATTCAGAAATATTTTGTGGAAGAATCAAGATTAGGAATTCCAATTATCCCTTTTGATGAGGTTTTACACGGATTGATGCGTGAAGGTGCAACGGCTTTTCCACAGACGATTGGTTTATCGGCGACTTTTAATCCTGAGTTGATGAAAAAAGTTTCAGCTGCGATTGCAAAAGAATCGAGATTGAGAGGAATTCGTCAGATTCTGGCACCCGTTGTGAATTTGGCGAGTGACGTTCGATGGGGGAGAACGGAGGAAACTTACGGGGAAGATCCGTTTTTGACTTCCGTGATGGGTGTAAACTTTGTCAGTTCATTTGAAAATCAAGGAATTATTACCACTCCAAAACATTTTTTAGCGAATGTCGGCGAGGGTGGGAGAGATTCATATCCAATTCATTGGAGCAAAAGATATTTGGAAGAAACACATTTGATTCCTTTTCAGAAAGCCTTTACAGAAGGCAAAAGCAGATCGGTGATGACTTCTTATAATTTGTTGGACGGACGACCTTCGACGGCAAATCATTGGTTATTGACCGAAAAATTAAAAAATGAATGGAATTTTGAAGGTTTTGTCATCAGTGATGCAAGTGCGGTTGGTGGTGCAAATGTTCTGCATTTTACAGCAAAAGATTATGACGATGCTTCGGCACAGGCGATCAATGCTGGTCTTGACGTGATTTTTCAGACAGAATACAAGCATTATAAATTGTTTATTCCACCATTTTTGGATGGAAGAATTTCGCAGGAAAGAATTGATGATGCGGTTTCGAGAGTGTTGAGAGCAAAGTTTGAACTAGACTTGTTTGAAAATCCTTACGTTTCTGATGCAGCTATTTCGGAATTAAAGAAAATTAATCATAAACCGTTGGCGGAAAAAACAGCTGTCGAATCTTTTGTTTTACTTCAGAATAATCATCAGACGCTTCCGATTTCGGAAAATATTAAAAGGATTTTGGTTGTCGGGACAGATGCTGTTGATGCAAGATTGGGCGGTTATTCCGGACCGGGAAATAAAAAGGTGAGTATTTTGGATGGAATTAAAAATTTCGTTAAAAATAAAAATATCGAAGTAAATTATTCAAAGGGAATTGATTGGAATTTGAAGAATTTCACGACCGTTCCGACAGAGTTTTTATCTTTTGAAAATCAAAAAGGTTTGAAAGGAAATTATTTTTCCAATTCTGATTTAAAAGGAAATCCCACGTTTGAAAAACAAGACGAACAACTGAATTTCAAATGGACTTTATATTCTCCAAATCCTGAAAAACTGCAACCCGACAATTACAGCGTTCGCTGGACAGGGAAATTAGAAACTCCAAATTCCGGAAAATATCAGCTTGGATTACGTGGAAACGACGGTTTTAGATTGTATTTAAATGGAAAATTAATGATCGAAAATTGGGAAAAGTTGAGTTATTCAACCAAAACTGTTGACATAGATTTTGTGAAAGGTCAAAAATTTGATATTGTCATTGAATTTCATGAAAATAGAGGAGAAGCCAACATCGAGTTGATCTGGAATTATGGTTTAAATAATTATCAAAAAGATTTTAACGATGCTTTAAAACTAGCTCAAAATGCAGATTATATCATCGTTACAGCGGGAATTCATGAAGGTGAATTTCAGGATCGCTCTTCATTGAGTCTTCCCGGAAATCAGGAGCAATTTATTGATGCAGTTTCACTATTAAATAAACCTACAACAGTCGTTTTGGTTGGCGGTTCTGCGATAAAAACTACTAATTGGAAAGATAAAGTCGGAGCCATTTTAGATGTTTGGTATCCCGGAGAAGAAGGTGGAAATGCCGTTGCAAAAGTTCTTTTCGGGGCAGAAAATCCATCTGGGAAATTGCCTATTACGTTTTCGATTGAGGAAGGGCAGTTGCCTTTGACGTACAATCATCATCCGACCGGACGCGGAAATGATTATTATGATTTAAGCGGCGAACCGTTGTATCCGTTTGGTTTTGGATTAAGTTATACGACTTTTGAAATCTTTGATTTACAATTAGATAAATTGAAATATTCTGAAAATGATACGATTGTTGCAAAAGTGAATGTGAAAAATACAGGTTCAAAAGCTGGAAGTGAAGTGGTTCAATTATATGTAAAAGATTTATTGGCTTCAGTTTCAAGACCGATTATTGAATTAAAAGGTTTTCAAAAAGTAGAGTTAAAACCCGGAGAATCAAAACAGATTTCTATTGAAGTTCCGGTTCAGGAATTGAAATTTTTAGACGAAAAAATGAACTGGATTGTAGAAAAAGGAACATACAGAATTATGATTGGAAATTCTTCTAAAAACCTGCCTTTGAAACAGAATATTGAAGTCCAGTAAAATATTGAGCAGAAAATATTGGTATGATATATGTAATATTTACTTTAAACCTGAATGAATTTAATTGATAATCATTAATTCATTAAACTCATTCAAAAAAAATAAATGTTATGAAAAAGTTATTGATATCAACCGTTTTATTATTAGGATTATCTTTTAACGCTTATGGGCAAAAACGTCCACCAGCTCCGCCACATCCGTCAAAAACCCAATTAGCAAACAGTAAAGCAAATGAATTGGATAAACGATACAGAGCAGAAAAAAAATTGATTATGAATCATCCTGTTGCTACAAAAAAAATGAAAAGTGATCAATTGAAAGCTTTGAATATAAGATATCAGAATGAAAAGAAACTCCTGAGGGCTGCTCGATAATAGAGAGATTTAGTCATTTAAAATAAATAAAATAATAAAAAGAGAATGGGAACTGTTCTCTTTTTTGATTTATAAATAAAACATCAAAACTTTTTGTAAAGCGTCACCATATCCATTTTTTGAAACGCAAAACATCCAATATTTTTCCTTAAATTCGCATAAAAATTTTAAGCTAATGAATTACGATATTATTGTCATCGGAAGTGGTCCTGGTGGATATGTTACAGCAATCAGAGCGGCACAATTGGGTTTCAAAACTGCAATTATCGAGAAAGAAAACTTAGGAGGAATCTGCCTTAACTGGGGATGTATTCCAACCAAAGCTTTGTTGAAGTCGGCTCAGGTTTTTCATTATATTAATCATGCAGAAGACTATGGTTTGAATAAAGTGGAAGCTAGTTTTGAGTTTCCAAACGTAATCCAGAGAAGCCGTGGAGTAGCATCTAAAATGAGCAAAGGAATTGAGTTCTTAATGAAAAAGAACAAAATCGATGTGATTTTAGGAACTGCAAAAGTGCAAAAAGGTAAAAAAGTTTCTGTTACAGATAAAGAAGGAAAAGTAACTGAATATACAGGAACTCACATTATTTTGGCTACAGGAGCTCGTTCTAGAGAGTTACCAAACCTGCCACAAGACGGTAAAAAAGTCATCGGATACAGACAGGCATTGTCTCTTCCTGAGCAGCCAAAATCTATGATTGTTGTAGGTTCTGGAGCGATCGGAGTAGAGTTTGCTGACTTCTATAACACAATGGGTACGAAAGTCACTGTTGTTGAATTCTTACCAAACATCGTTCCTGTGGAAGATGAAGAAATCTCAAAACACTTGGAGAAATCTTTGAAAAAGACAGGTATCGAAATTATGACCAATGCATCTGTTGAGAGCGTAGACACAAGCGGAAACGGTGTGAAAGCGACTGTAAAAACAGAAAAAGGAAACATCACTCTTGAAGCTGATATTTTACTTTCAGCTGTTGGAATCGCTGCAAACATCGAGAACATCGGTCTTGAAGAAGTGGGCATTCAGACAGATAAAGGCAGAGTTTTGGTAAACGAATGGTACGAAACTTCAGTTCCTGGTTACTATGCGATTGGAGATATCATCCCGACTCAGGCTTTGGCACACGTTGCTTCTGCTGAAGGAATTACTTGTGTAGAAAAAATCAAAGGATTGCATGTTGAGAAAATCGACTATGGCAATATTCCTGGATGTACTTACTGTCATCCTGAAGTTGCTTCTGTTGGTCTTACAGAGAAACAAGCTAAAGAAAAAGGTTACGAAATCAAAGTTGGTAAATTCCCTCTTTCTGCAAGTGGAAAAGCGACTGCAAACGGAAATACAGACGGTTTCATCAAAGTAATTTTTGATGCTAAATATGGCGAATGGTTAGGTTGTCACATGATTGGTGAAGGCGTTACCGATATGGTTGCTGAAGCTGTTGTTGCAAGAAAACTGGAAACTACAGGTCACGAAATTATTAAGTCTATTCACCCGCATCCAACGGTTTCTGAAGCGATTATGGAAGCTGCTGCTGCTGCTTATGGTGAAGTGATTCACATTTAATTTTCACTTTGACAGAGGTGTAGATCTTTGACAAAGTTCAACAATATCAAAACCATAGATTTTTTCTGTGGTTTTTGTTTTTTATCTCACTTATTTTATTAATTTTATTTACTAAATAAACTACAAATTAAAATAAATTATGTTTAAAAAATTAGCTGCAGAAGCTTTAGGATTAGGAGATATAGGTAAAATCATTCCATCTCAGGACTATGACAAAGTAGACTCTGATGATTATATTTTATCAGAAGATAACGAGAAAATTTTCTTTTTAATTAAATCTAAAAGAGACGAATATTGCTTTACAAACCGAGCTTTGATTCACATCGACGGTGCAAGTGCGATTGACAGAAAAAGAATTCTGAGAAGATATGAATATTATCAGTTTCCTTTTTCAAATGTGACTTTACAAACTGCAGGAACGATTGATTTGGATGCTGAAATTTCATTCAATATCGGAAATGTTCCGTTGATGATCAGCGTTGCAAAAGCCCAAATCGATCAGTTAAAAGACTTGTATAAAGCACTTTTGGCGATTCAGCAGGAAGTTCACCATAATCATTCTTTGTTGAATTTTTCTAATGACAGCATCCAGAAAGCGATTGGAAGTGTAGCATCAGGAAAGCAGGAAAATGTTTCAAAAAGTCAGGAATTAAAGGCTATCAACGAATATATTTTCGCATGGAACACTAATAGTTTCGACAGATATAATCAAAAAGATTTTTCTAAGATCTTTGAAAAGTATATTAATAATTAGAATTTCGATTCTTATTATAAAATTAAACCACAGATTTTGTCTGTGGTTTTTTCATTTTTAAATAATTAACAAAATATTTAGATTACTTAAATATAATGTTTAAAGATGTTTTCTTACATTTATTCAATGAATTTTGAAAAAACAGGATTGGTTTTATCAGGTGGTGGTACCAAAGGTATTGCTCATGCAGGAGTATTGAAATTCTTGAACGAGCAGGATATTGATATAGATATTCTGGCCTGCTGCAGTGCCGGTTCTATTGTAGGTTGCCTTTATGCTATCGGAAAAAAACCTGAGGAAATTTTAGATTTCTTCCAGTCGGTGTATTTTTTTAATTGGAAACATTTTATATTCAATCAGCCGGGTTTGGTTTCTTCTGTGATTTTTAATACTTATCTGAAACCGATTTTTAATGATATGAAGATTGGTGATCTTGACAAGGAAGTAAAGATCGTTGCGACCGAATTGGTTGGCGGAACAGAGAAGATTTTTGATGAAAACTTTTTAATCACCGATGCTATTATTGCCTCATGTTCGATTCCAGGAATTACAACACCTTATATTTTAGGAGAAGAAATGTTCTGTGACGGAGGTGTTTTAAATAATTTTCCGGCAGATATTATCCGTGATGATTGCGATAAACTGATTGGAGTGTTTGTTTCGCCACCTCACAATATTAAAATTGATGATTTAAAGACAATAAAAGCAATTGTTTCCAGATCTTATGATTTGCTGTCATATCGTATCGAAAAGGTTAAATTTGAGCATTGTGACTGGCTTATTTCGTCTCAGGACTTATCAAGCTACGGAACGTTTGAAAGAAAAAAAGACCGTTTAGAACAAATATTTAATATAGGATATCGTGCTGCCAAAGAAAGTTTTGCAGAAAGTAATTATTTTACGCAATTGAAAAAGTTTGGATCTTAAATAAAAACTCCCACTTTAAAGCGAGAGTTTCTTGTTTTTAATTTTTTACGATTTGTGCATCTTGTCTCACCAAGGTTTCACCGTTTCCGTCGATAACAACTAAAGTGTAAGGAGCTTTTTTCGGAGAGTTGGTTAAATAATTCTTCCATACCTGATAAAGAGTTCCGTTATTATTAAATTCGAAATAATAATTACCTCCAGATCCGTCCGGAATTAATTCTCCGTTACTGATAATCATACTTGGTTTTGCCGTAATTTTTGTATTGGCTCCCCAGGATTGATACAGGTAATTCCCATTGGGTTGTTTATCGATTCTTACCTTGAATTTTTTTGTTTTAATAATAACTGTTTTAGGAACATTTTGAAAATATCCTGTTCCGTTATCTTCTGTAAAATTTGAAGTTTGTTTTAAACCGTGAGCTGCAATAAGGGAAAACTGAGCGATGCATAAAGTTCCCAATAATAATTTCTTAATCATGTTGATTTTGTTTTAATTATAAGATGGGAATCAAATTTAAAGCCAATAAAGAAAAGCTTTATGTTTTAAATTATTTGAGTTTGGTGCTTCTAATTATTTCAAATCCGAATAAACCTTCTGATAATTCAACTTCTATCATCTTTGCTTTTTCGATCTGCGTTTTATGATCAATAGTAAATTTAACTCTTTTGGTTTCGTTGAATTTTGTTTCGAAAATAATTGCTGGAGTTCTTTTGCTTCTATTATATTTTGATCCTGGAATGTCAGTTTTTCTTACAATTGGAAGTAATTCTATCTTTGTTTTTTGGCTGGCAAAAAGTAGATTGAGTCCCAAACAAAGTGCTGTTAGATTGGTGCCGACAACAACTACAGAAAAAAACATGTTATTAAAATTATTCCAATTACTGATTGTTGAAAATTTCTTTTTACTATGAAAATAAGCTAGCAATCCAATCAAATAAAATACTACAAGGTATTCAATTCTGATAAGGGTTTGTTCAAAGAATTTTAAATTAGCCAGATTTAAGAGTAATGAACCAAATAAAATACTATTTAAAATAATAGAACTTTTTTTCAAAACAGTCTGATGAATTTAAGTGAAAATTAAATTTTTTCTATCTGTGTATAACTCGCAAAAGCATCTTCTAAACTCGCAAATTTTCCTTTAAAATCATTAATATTACAATCCTGAATGATATTTCCCTGATGGATAAGAATTACTCTTGTACAAAGCGCTTCAACTTCCTGCATAATGTGTGTAGAAAGTAAAACTGTTTTTTCTTTGCCGATTTCTTTTACCACATTTCTGATTTCAAGAATCTGATTGGGATCTAATCCATTGGTTGGTTCATCTAAGATCAATAAATCCGGTTGGTGAATAATTGCCTGTGCTAAACCAACTCTTTGCTTGTAACCTTTAGAAAGCTGACCGATTTTTTTAGATTTTTCAGGAGTAATTCCGACCAATTCTATCACCTCATCAACTCTTGCTTCAGAAATCTTATGAATATTGGCAACAAACTGCAGATATTCTTTTACATACATTTCCAGATAAAGCGGGTTGTTTTCAGGAAGAAATCCTATATTTTTTTTGCTTTCAATTTCGTACTCTGAAATATTTTTTCCGTTAAAGATAATTTCACCTTCATCAATTTTGAGTGCACCGACAATAGATTTCATTAAAGTAGATTTTCCGGCTCCGTTAGGACCTAAAAGACCAATGATCTCACTTTTATCAATGTTGATGTTGATGTTGTTTAGAGCAGTCTGCTCACCAAATTTCTTTGTTAGATTAATTACCTGAAGAGACATAGTACAATGAAATATTTTGACAAAAATAGAAATAAAAAAACTCATTCAGGAAGAATGAGTTGATATATATATTGAAAAAACGAATTTATTTTCTTTTTTTCGGAGATTTAGGAGTCTTTACAGTATTTGTTTGAGAGCTATTTACATGATTTTGTGTATTATTCATGGCGTTTACTGGGGTCTGTTTCACAGCAGATTTGCTGTACAGCGCACCTTTAGGAGTTCCAATACCGAAGATTTTATCAATCTGTTTTTTATTTAAAAACTGAGACTTTCCTACGTACTTTTTATTTTTATTGATGTATTGAATAATCTGAACAGTGGGTTGACCGTAGTTTCTCTCATATTGAAGTTCAATAATATCGTTAGGAAGTTCTAAAGAAATATTTCCGCTGGGTTGATCAATAAATCCATCAGTAATCATTTTATAAAGCTCCTGTACATCTCCGTTCATATCATTAAATGAAAATGATCTGAAGGTATTAAGGTTGCTCGTGTTGATATCCTGATAATTAAAAGTAAATTTATTTTCCTTTTTATATAAGCCGACAGAATTGTCTTTTCCTATTTCTATTAATGTTTCATTTTTCAGAACCTTTATCTGTGAGAATGCCGAGATTCCGGAAAATAAGGTGAGGAGTAAAATTATTTTTTTCATACTATTGCTAATTTAATATTTTGGTTGTTAATGCTAATTTACAGATAAAATTAGAAATACCATTTCTTTTTGTTAAGCAAAAATAATGCTTTTTTTTAATTTGTCTTTTTTTGAATATTATGCAAATCGTAATATATAGGGAAAAAAATGCTTTTGAAATTCAGTTTTATTCTACAAGATTGAATGTTTTTTTTCACGCTATTTAGATGAAATTTTACAGGTTATGATATAGATTTCCAATAAATTATGAAAAAGATTATAGTTGATTTTTTTAATGATTTATTGTCTTTTGAAATCTTAATTTCCCACCTAAAATGATTATTATGAAACTGGACCTATTTACTGATAGATAATTTTAATGTGTTTAAATACAGTGTTTTATGCATCTTGCTTTCTATGTAAAATTTTAATTAAAATTTAATATTAAATAAAAAGATGAGAATTAAGTATAAAAAAATGTAAATAATTTTCTTCTGAATGAATAATGAATCTTGTTTAAAATTAATAAGTTATGCCAATGGAAAAGGGCTGATTTAGATGGATTAATTCAATTTTTTATAATAAAAAAGTCCCCGAAGATTACTTGGAAAAATAGAAAAAGTATAAAAGTATGTCATCTTTAATAATATTTTGACAAAATTTAATTTATCAAGAAGTAAATCACTTTTTAAGAATTTAGCAAGAAAATTAACTCAAAAACCAAATTTCGAATTTACTTCCTTGATCCAGTGCTTTATAATTAAGATAGCCCTTATGTGCTTCGATGATACTTTTGCTGAGCGTTAATCCAATTCCGGAGCCCTCGTTTCTGGTGGTAAAAAACGGAAGAAAAATCTTATCCTGGATTTCCTTTTGGATTCCGATTCCGCTATCTTCCACACTCAGAATAATACGCTTGTTAAGTGTTTTTATTTCTGTTCTAATAATTCTTTCATTGGTGTTAGAAACTGCAAAAATCGCATTCAGATAAAGATTAATTAAGCAACGCTCAATCATTTTTTGATCTGCAAAAACTACTTGGTTTTCTAATGAGTTAATAATTTTAATATTATTTTTCTCAAATTCCGGTTTCAGGAAATTAAGTGCAGATTCTACAATATGCGTCAAAGAAATCGTTTTGAAAACCGGTTTTGGTAGTTCGGCAACCTGTCGGTAATCGTCCACAAAATTCAGCAATTGTTTTGATTTGTTATTGATAATCATCAGGCTTTCCTGCATGTCCTGTTGATCTTCTTTTTCGATAACGTCCTGATTAGCGATGTATTCCAGGTTTTGGATGAGACTATTGACAGGCGTTAATGTATTGAGCAATTCGTGAGAAATCACTTTCATCAGATTGTTCCAGGCTAATTTTTCTTTTTGTTCAATGATTTTCTGAACAGATTCTAAACTGATGATACAAAAGCGGTTTTTTACATTTTGAACTTTCTTTGTTCTGAGAGAAAATGATTGTTTTGTATTTTCATTAATAGAAATATCAAAGAATTCCTGCGAGTTTTCATATTGTGTTTGCTCAATGATTTTGTAAAAATTGGGTGTCTTATTTTCGTAAAGATTCCAATAATTGTACTTCGGAATTTCCAAAATTTCCAGAAAAACAGGATTCACATAAAAAACTTCCCATTCATTATTTTTTTTGGAGAGAATCATCAATCCAATTTCCAGTTGATTCAATATTTCTTCATACAAAAGTTTATATGAAGAGTAAGCAAGATGCTCTTCTTTGCTTTGATAATAAAGTTTTACGGTATTTTCAACCAAGCTGTTTTCGTCGGTTTCAGGAAATAAGGAGAAATCTTTTTTCTGAATTGCCAAAAGCAACTTCTCCGTTTTCTGAATATAGGATGAAGCGGAAATTTGCGCTAAAAAAATACAACTGATACCAATCAAAGTAAAAAGGAAACAATTAATCCATTTGTTCTGAGAATAAAAATCATACGTAAAAATTCCGCTAACAATTGCGATCAGAATAAATAGTAACCAAAAAAACTGGTGTTTTTTCATTATTTTTTTTCAATTTTTATTGATAGGATTTTATCCTATCCTTTGTTAAATCGTTCCTTCGGAACTCTGTATTTTTCTAAGCAATCTTTTAGCTTCTAAGATTCCGTTTTTTACAACTCAAATTTTTCCATTCTTCGATACAGTGCAGCTCTTGATAATCCAAGATCTTCTGCGGCGAGAGAAATATTTCCTCTATGTTTCTTCAATGCTTTTTTTATAAGAATTCCTTCCATTTCTTCGATGTTGAGATTGATAATTGTTTTTTCTGACTCTTCATCTTGAGGCATCAGCAATTTCAGGTTTTTCTCATTAGAAAGAATCACGCTTCTCTCAATACAATGATCCAGTTCGCGGATATTTCCCGGCCAGGAATAAGTTGTCAATTCGTTAATTAAAGATTCATTTAAAGCTAAATCGGGCTTGTGGTATTTCTGTTTATACTTATCCAGAAAATAATTAGCTAAGGTCGGAATATCTTCCAAACGTTCTCTCAGACTTGGTATTTGAAGTTCTACAGTATTGATTCTGTAATACAAATCTTTTCTGAATCTGTTTTCTGAAATTGCTTTTTTAAGGTTTTCATTGGTTGCAAAAATAAATCTAACGTCTAAATTTCGTTCCTTATTTTCTCCAATTCTTGTTAGTTTTCGGTTCTGAATTAAACTCAATAACTTGGTTTGAAGATGAAGCGGAAGATTTCCAATTTCGTCCAGAAAAACCGTTCCATTTTGAGCATTTTCAATCTTCCCGGAATAATCCTGATTAGCATCTGTAAATGCTCCTTTTTTGTAACCAAACAATTCGGCTTCAAAAAGATTTTCGGAAAGACTTCCCAAATCGATATGGACAAAAGGTTGATTTTTACGTTCAGATAACTCGTGAATATGTTCTGCCAAAACATACTTTCCCGTTCCGTTTTCTCCTAAAAGTAAAATATTAGCATCTGTTGGCGCAACTCTTGTGATTTGATCCATCACTTCCTGCATTACAAAAGACTGCGTTTCTAACTGATATTGATTGGTTTTTATGCTGACATTTTCCCACTGATTCAGCTTTTTATTTTTTCGGGAAATATCAACAGCAAGATTCACGGAAGCATACAATTTCTCATTATTCCAGGGTTTCAGAATAAAATCGGAAGCACCATTTTTCAAGGCTTCAACAGCCAATTCCACTTCACCATAAGCAGTCATCAGAATGATTGGAAGCTGCGGCTCTAAGGTTTTAATTTCCTGCATCCAATACAGGCCGTCTTTTCCGTTTTCAAAACCTTTCCTGAAATTCATATCGAGAAGAACGACATCAACCTGTTGTTCAGTTAAAAACTTCAAAATATTTTTAGGCTGACTGAGGCAACTCACTTCCGTGAAAAATTTTTTCAACCACACTTTTGCCGAAAATAAAATATCCTCGTCATCATCAACAATTAAAATATGAGCTTCTTTTTTTCGCATTTTTTGAGTTGTAAAATTAGAGCAATTTCTTGCGTTCAAAACGTTCTTTTGCTTCTATTAAAGCAGTATGCAGTTTTCTTTCCAGTTCTTTTTTTGGTGGCAATTCTGTCCAATACTCAGAAACGATAATTCCGTCTTTGTGCATTTCCAATAGTTCTACTTGTTCTTTGCTACTTTCGGCACAAAGTATCAATCCAATCGGAATTTCTTCGCCTTCCTGACGTTCGTTTTTATTGAGCCATTTCAGATATAATTCCATTTGATCTTTATGTTTTGCCTGGAATTTACCCAACTTCAGCTCTATTGCAACGAGCCTTTTCAATGTACGATTATAAAATAAAAGATCAAGATAGAAATCTTCGCCATCAATAATCATTCTTTTTTGGCGTTCTACAAAAGCAAAACCTTTTCCTGATTCTAAAATAAATTTTTCTAATTCATTAAGAATAGCAGTTTCTATATCTTTTTCTAAATAACCACTTTGTAACCCAAGAAAGTCTAAAAGATAAGGGTCTTTGAAAGTATTGATAGGAAAATTTTCGTTTTGAGTGACCTGAATATTGGCAATTTTAGTTCTTTCAAAAGCTTTATTAGCGATTTGTTTTCGGAGCTCTCTTACGCCAAGTATTTCATTAATTGCTAATTGGGCATAAAATTGTTTCGCATCGTCGGATTTTAAAGATAATAGTTCAATAAAATGCGACCAACTCAATTGTCGTGACAGTGGAACAACAATTTGCATATCGGGGAAAAACTCTGCAAACTGCATCATTCGTCTTAAATTTCTTAAAGCAAAATTACGCCCGTAAAGATGTTGCAATTGTGTCGACACTGTCGACACAATTTGTTTACCATATTCTGCACGCTGGTTTTGGAGAATATCATCATTAATACGTTTACCAACCTGCCAAAATAAAATTGTAAGCGTGCTGTTGGCCTGCATTGCAACCTGATGGCGGCTTTGCTCTATCAATTGTGATAAATCGACAAATAGTTTTTCGTTTGTAATTACTATTTTATCGGAAAATTCTGTGTTTTTTAATTTTTTAGCCATAATCTTTAATCATCATTTGTGAAAATTTATTTAAAACCACTATCATTTATCAATTATAATTCATCATTTATGACTATCGTGTCCGTTTTCGCACAAAAAGTGTCCGATAATGAACAGTCTTAAAATTAATTAAAATATATTCAATCACATTTTCAGGGAGTTATAAGATTATAAATCTCTGGCATTTGAATTGACTAATTATCTGTAAGTAAAATAGTTATCTCAAATATGGATACGAAAATAGTAAAAAAGAAATCTAAACTAAAATTAATATTAATCATCATTGCATCTGCTTTGGCAGTTTCGGTTTTTGGATGGTATTTTTTGAATCAGAAAAAAACATTTAATGTAAAGTTAGAGGATATTCAGACTGATGAAGTGACGAAAGGAAAATTCGAAGATATGTTGATGGTAACAGCACAAACGCAATCTCTTAATTCTTCTCTTGTGAATGTTTTGGAAGGTGGTGCGGTGAAAGAAATTTTTGCAGAAGACGGACAAATGCTAACAAAAGGACAACCTATCGCAAGAGTTTATAATCCGAATACAGAATTCAATTACCTAAATCAGGAAACTGGAATTATGCAGCAAATCAGCCAAATGAGAAGCTCGCTTTTAGAATTGAAAAATCAGGAATTCAATCAGGATAAAGAGTTATTGCAATCTCAGAATGATTATAATACAGCATTGCAGACTTATAATCTTCAAAAAAGATTGTACGATGCAGAAATCGGAAAAAAAACAGATTATGATATTGCTTCCCAAAATCTTAATTATCAGAAACAAAGAAAACAAATTGTGGAAAAAGGAAGTGCAAATGAAAAAACATCCAGAAATTCTCAGTTTGCTGCTATTAATAATTCGATTAATCAAATGGAAAAAAGCTTGAATATTCTGCGGTCTAATAAAAATAATTTCCTAATTATGGCGCCGGTTTCAGGAAGACTATCTTCATTCAATATTTCGCTTGGACAAAATTTGACAACCGGTGAAAGCATCGGGAAAATAGATTTGATGGGCGGTTACAAGCTAATCGCAAAAGTAGATGAATATTACATTAATAAACTTCAAGTCGGAATTAAAGGAAGTCTGGAAAGCAATGCTAAACAGTATGAAGTGATTATTTCAAAAATCCTTCCCGAAGTAAAGGATGGGCAGTTTTCTGTAGAGCTTAATTTTATCGATGCAAAAATTGAGAATTTAAAAATAGGAATGACTTTCGGAGTGAAGCTTAAACTTTCTGCTGATACGCAAAGCATGATGATTCCGAAAGGGAATTTTTATAAAGACACCAATGGAAAATGGATTTTTGTTCTGAAAAATAATAAAGCAGAAAAACGAGACATTAGTTTGGGAAGAGAAAACCCAATGTATTACGAAGTTGTTTCAGGATTGAAAGCTGGAGAAAACGTTATTACTTCAGATTATTCTGAACTTAAGAAATACGAAATATTAGATATAAAAAAATAAAATAAGCATGATTTGGATTAAAAAACTTTGGACGTTAACTATTATTTTAATTTCAATTTTAAACTTTTCACAAGAAAAATTAACTCCTAAAGTAGATGAAAGAGTAGAGATTGTAAGTCTTGTTTTTCGATTAGCAGGAGCTAAAGAATATAGTAGTGATTACAATAAAAAATATGCAGCAGATATCAATACTTATTTTGATGCCTATAAAAACTCGGGAATTGTTGAATTTATTAAAGAAAACAGAAACAAAAACAGTTTAGGAAATGATGCAGTAATGTCGATGGCGCTTCATTTATCTTTTAAAAACAGAAAATTCAGCCAGATAAAAGAAAAAGTAAATTTATTGGATAAAAGATGGGAAAAAGTAGATAAAAAACAGTTTGTTTCTTTGTTGAATCAATTTTACAAAACCACAAATTTTCAGCAGTTTTTTAATAACCATTCAGCAGATTATAAAAAAGGAGAAGACGAATATAAAACAACTATTTTGTCTGATTTTAATCAAGATTGGTATTCTAGATTTTATGGTAAAAAAGCCAGTGAAGATTACAACATTATTTTAGGTTACGGAAACGGTGGTGGAAATTATGGAATTAAAACTCATCCCGAAAAACAAAAAGAAACTGTAAATGCAGTAGTTGGAATGTCATCTTTTGATAAGGATGGAAATGTAAGATTTGATAAAAACGAGTTTCAGCCTTTACTGATTCATGAGTTCAACCATTCATTTATCAATTATATTTTGGAAATGGGCGATAACAAGTCCAAATTAGAAAATTCGGCCAAGATTATTTATGAATTAGTGAAAGAAGACATGGAATCTCAAGCGTACACCAATTGGGAAATCATGATTAATGAAAGTTTGGTAAGGGCTTCTGTCGTTCGTTATATGATAGATAATAAATATTCGCAAAAAGAGATCAATGAAGAAATTTCCATTCAGGAAAAAAGAAAATTTTTGTGGATAAAAGATTTGGTGGAATTGTTAGGGAAATATGATAACAACAGGAAACAATATCCCACGCTAGAAAGTTTTTATCCTGAGATTATTTCTTTCTATAATCAATTAGCTCCAAAATTTAAAATCTTTATGAATGATTATGAAAAAAATCAGCCTAAAGTATTGTCTGTTTTTCCCGATATCTGGAACAAAAATGATGTAGATCCTTCGATTAAAGAAATCACAATTAATTTTGACAGAGAAATGATGGAAGGATCTTCTATAAACATGGGAAGTACAGGTAGAGAACATTTTCCTTTGATAAAGAATGAAGGTTTTGTCAATGACCATAAAGGAATAAAGCTTTTGACAGATATGAAACCTAATACAGAATATGAGTTTGTATTGACTGATAATAAATTTAAGTCGAAAGAAGGTTATCCTCTAAAAGAAACTGTGATAAAATTTAAAACAAAATAAAAATTAACCTTAAAAAAATAAATACTTAGATATGAAAACTCTAGCAATATTATTTCTTACAACCTTTGCTTCGCAATCTTTTTCAGCTTCTGCAATCACCAATTTTCATGTAGAAAATCAAAATATTATTCGTACTCAAGTCGAAACAAAAACTATTGCTTTAGAACATTTCGATGCCATTGCTTCTGATATGATCTTTGATGTGGAAGTTGTAAAATCTAACGAAGAAAAAGTTGTAATTAAAAGCAATTATCTTCAATTCGTAGAAGTAAATGTAAAAAACAATGTATTGAAAATAGCCTATAAAAGAGGACAATCGCTAGAAAATGTAGATACCAAAATTGTTATTTATGCAAAAGATATAAAATCTGTGAGTGCAGGAATTGGCTCTATTGTAAAAATTAAAGATGATTTTGATATTCAAAAATTTTCTACAGTGAGCGGAGGAAAAATTTATGGTAATTCTAATGCTAAAAAAGTGACCATCAATACAGAATCCGGAAGCTTAGTTTCGGGAACTATAAATACAGAAAACCTTGTCTTGAATGCAAAATCCGGAAGCTCAATAGATATTCAGGGGAAAATTTTAAAAGCTGTAATCAATTCAGAACAGGCTTCTAAAATCAACGCTACAAAAGCCAATATTAATGAGGCATTAGTAGATGCAAGTTCGGCTTCTTCAGTGAGTTTAAGCGTGTCAAAAGAATTGACTGCATCTGCAAATTCTTTAGCAAAAATCAGATATAAAACCTTGTCAGGAATCAAATTTTCTGCAAGCAGAGATTCTGGCGGTACAATCGATACGCTTTAATCAGAGTCAATTAAACTATAAATTTAAATAATACTATAATGATAAATATTCAAAACCTTTCAAAAGTATATAAAACAGAAGACGTACAAACCAATGCGCTTAATAATGTAAGTTTAAACATCAAAGAAGGAGAATTTGTAGCGATAATGGGACCTTCAGGTTGTGGAAAATCTACTTTTCTTAATATTCTTGGACTTTTAGACAGCGCTTCTTCCGGTTCTTATCAGTTTGAATCGATTGAGACAATTGGAACTTCTGAAAAGAAAAAATCAGAAATAAGAAAGAAAAATATCGGTTTTATTTTCCAGAATTTTAATCTGATTGATGAATTAACGGTTTATGAAAATATCGAATTGCCTTTGATCTATAATGGGATTTCTTCTTCTGAAAGAAAAAAACGGGTGGAGGAAATTATGGAGAAAATTAATATTGCTCACAGAGCAAAACATTATCCACAGCAACTTTCCGGAGGTCAGCAACAAAGAGCTGCCGTTGCGAGAGCTTTGGTTACAAAACCTAAACTGATTCTTGCTGATGAGCCCACAGGAAATCTTGACAGCTCCAACGGAAATGAAGTGATGAATCTTTTGGCGGAACTTCATAGAGAAGGGTCTACAATTGCGATGGTGACGCACTCTTCTTACGATGCCGGTTATGCATCCAGAATTGTGAATATGAAAGATGGTGAGATTTTTTCAGAAGAACATTCTTCCCAAAGAAAAGATGTTTTCGAAAAAGCAGATGCAAAGATTTTCGAGTAATCGATTCTATAAAAATTACATTCATTCATCCATTTTATAACTGATCTCAGAGATCCGGAACAATTCTGTTTCTCTGAGGTTTATAAAATCGTTTATCAATCATAAACTATCACTTATGTTAAACAACTGGCTCAAAATTGCCTTTATCAATTATAAAAAGAACTGGCTTTCCACCATCATCAATTTGTTTGGATTGACGATCGGGCTTACCGGCTTTATGCTCATTCTGATGCATTGGAATGACGAAGAATCTTTCGAAAAATGGAATCCTAAGAAAGATAATATTTATTATTTTCAAACGTATTACAAAAAAGATAATGGTTACGGCGGTGCTATTTCGATACCTTTAGCTGAAAATGCATTGAAGCGAATCTCTGAAGTTCAGGATTATGTTTTGATGGGGGGTACCGGTATAGCCTACAAAATGACCACAAAAAACAAGACAGTTTATCAAGAAGGTGGACTTTCTACGTCAGAGAATTTTTTCAATTTGTTTCCATTCAAATTGGTGGCAGGAAGCTACAAAGATGTTCTTAAAAATGATAACAATATTGCTATTTCTAATGTTGTGGCAAAAAATCTTTTTGGGAAAACCGAAGTTGCCGGCGAAACGATTAAAATTAATACTACAGACTACATCGTTACAGCAGTTTACGAATTACCAAAGGGAAACAGCCAGATAAAACCGGATTTTATTTTCAAATCTGCAGAACAGCTGAAAAATGATAAGGAAGCTTGGAGTAATTTCAACTATGGTTGCTTTTTTCTGCTGAAAAAAGGAGCTGACCCTAGAAGCTTTGAGAAAAAATTTCTTGATATTATTATGCTGCGGGCAAAAATAAATTCTAAAGGTTCAGGAATGACACCTCAACAGTTTATTGATACTTATGGACCAACAGACTCATTACTTACACCACTTGATAGGATAAAACTGCATTCAGAATCTACTTGGTTCGGAAAACCAGATTTCAAATCATTAATGATTTTGTTTACACTTTCAGTTTTGATTGTGATTTTATCAGCGATCAATTTCATCAATTTAAAAACAGCTCAGGCTTCTCAAAGAGCAAAAGAAATCGGAGTGAGAAAAGCGATTGGAAGCACAAAATCCAGTCTTGTGCTTCAATTTTTAATGGAAACTTTTTTAATTTGTTTTGCTTCATATCTTCTGTCTTTGGCTTTAACAGAACTTCTTTTGCCAAGTCTCAACAAGTTTTATGACAAAGAAATTGTAATGAACGATTGGCATATTTACTTCTATTCATTTGCGATGGTAGCTATGGTTACAATTGTTTCCGGGCTCATTCCGGCTTTATATTTATCTAATTTCAAAGCAATAGAAACCTTAAAAGGAAACTTTGCAAGAAGTAAAAACGGTGTTTGGTTGAGAAACGGAATTTTGACTTTACAATTGATTATTTCTTCTTTTTTCATCATTGGTGGATTGATTGTCAATCAGCAGGTAAAACATATGATGAACAAAGATTTAGGTTTCAATGGAAAGCAGATTTTTCAAATTAATTTTAATGAATATAATAATGGAAAACCTTGGCTGAAATATGAAAGACTGAAAACCGAAATGGCAAAAATTCCTGGTGTAGAAAGTGTTTCATTTGCAGAAGCACCTCCCGGAACCAGTAACCAGAGCAGTTCTAATATGGATTATATGAATACAAGTATTCAGGCTCGTCATGGCTCTATGGACCATAACTATCTTCAATTTATGGGCGTTAAATTGCTAAAAGGACGTTGGCTGAATCCAAAATTATCCTCAGATACAATTAATAATGCCTTGGTAAATGAAGCTTTTCTAAGGAAATTCGGTTGGACAGATGAGCAGGCAATGAAAAGAGAAGTCAGACCAGGATTTGACGATAAAGTTTATCACATTGTGGGAATTACAAAAGATTTCAACATCCGAAGTTTGAAGAGCGAAGTAGAGCCTATGATATTTTTCCATTACAGAGAGACTACCTGGAAACGATATAATGTAGATAACATTCAATTAAAATTAAAAGCAGACGATATCGATGGAACAGTAAAAAGATTGAAAGCTTATTGGCAAGATAATGCAGAACCGGGTTATCCATTCAATTCTTATTTTATTGATAAACAATTTGCAAAAACCTTTGAAACATATCAAAAACAACAGACGCTTTTCACAATTCTGAACGCAATGGTTTTAATGGTAGCATTATTGGGATTATTCGCTTTATCATCCTTAATGATTGAGCAGAAACTGAAAGATGTAGCCATCAAAAAAACTTTAGGTGCATCAGACGGAACTTTGATTGTGGGATTAACGAAACAATTTCTCTGGATTACTTTTATAGCAGTTGTTGTAAGTATTCCAATCAGTTATTATCTGATGAATGAGTGGCTGAAAGATTTCGCTTACCGAATTGAGATGCCGATTCTTCCATTCATTTTGAGTATGATTTTATTATTGATTTTAACGTTTGCAGTGGTAAGCATTAAAGCTTATCAAGCTACAAAAGTGAATCTTGTGAAATATTTGAAATACGAGTAAAATTTAGAATCCTCTTTTATGAAATATATTTTAGTTGCGATATTTTTAATGTCTGGAGTTAGTCTTGTCTATTCTCAAAATAGTAAAGAAATTGACGAACTACTTTCAACATACGAAAAAGCAAATCAGTTTAGCGGTTCTGTCTTAATTGCGAAAGAAGGAGAAATCATTTTTGAAAAAAGCTATGGTTATAAAAATGCAGAAAAAGGAGAAAAGAATACCAACAACAGTAAATACAAAATCTTCTCTACTACCAAAATGTTTACGGCAGCTGTTGTCCTAATGCTAGAAGAACAAGGCAAGCTTTCCCTGAATGATAAACTGTCAAAATATTATCCGGATTTTCCGAAAGCAGATAGCATCACTATAAAACACATGTTATCACACACCTCCGGAATTCCGGCAGCTGCAGAGGGTTCCGAATATACTACCGACGAAAAAACCTTATTGAATTGCTTTGTTGGAAAATCTTTGGATTTTTCTCCGGGTAAAGGCTGGAATTATTGCAATTCAAATTATTATTTGCTTGGTTATATCATCCAAAAGGTGACAGGAAAGGAATATGATAAGGTCATTGAAGACTTTATTTTGAAACCATTAAAAATGACTAATAGCGGGTTTTATTTCAATGAATTAAAAGATGAAAATAAAGCATTGGGCTATGAATTTATGTCCGGAAAAAACTCCAACGAAGCCTTAAGTTTTAAAACAGACCATCCTTTTGCTGCAGGAGCAATGTATTCTACAGTTGAAGATTTGTATAAATTTAGCGAGGCATTCTATAAAGGTAAAATTTTAAATATGAATGTTGTCAAATCGATGTACAAACCATATTTGAATGATCATTATGGACTTGGGCAGGAAATTTATAAAATCCAGACACTTAATAAATCTTTTGTCGGTCATAGTGGTGGTGCTCCTGGTTATAGATGCAGATTTATCAGAGATTTGGAGCAGGATATTGCCATTATTGTATTAGCAAATTCTGAAATGATTCCTATTGATAAAATTGCTGAAGATATCACAAGTATTGTATATAATAAACCCTATGAAAAAACCGACATTGGTAGAATAAATGAAAAGGATTTATCCAATATTGAAGGGATATACTCTTCGTCAGAGGCAATTTTTTATGTCAATATCATTGATGGAATGGCTGTCATAAATGGAGATATTCTTCCAAGAATTCCGCTGAACCCGGTTACAAAAAACCTATATAAAATTTACGAAAATAATACTTTTGATTTTACAGCAGATCAGGCAGGAAACATAAAATCTATTACGGTAAGTAATCCTATGGGCGTGAAAAGAGCACAAAAAATATCTAATGCTTTTCCTTGGGGTATTTTAGGAACGGCAACACCAAGTGGTTGGGATGGGAAAGATATTGTTTTACAAACCCCAAAAGATAATCCTAATTATTACTATCTCAAGAATTATAAATTGAATGCGGGAGAATTAAGATTTCGTTTAAATAATGATTGGAGCAGTAGTTTAGGACTAAACAAAGATGATAAAAGTGTATGTTATGATGGTTATAATATAATGATCAAAGAAAACGGACTTTATGATATTGTATTGGATATGAGTATTAAATCTAAACCCAAATATTCAATTAAAAAAATAAACTGACAATTATGTTTAAAAACTGGCTCAAAATAGCATTCATTAATTATAAAAAGAACTGGCTCTCCACAATCATTAATTTGTTTGGGTTGACAGTTGGGTTAACGGGATTTATGCTCATTCTGATGCATTGGAATGATGAAGAATCTTTTGAAAAATGGAATCCAAAGAAAAATGACATTTATTCATTCCAGTCTTATAATAAAAAAGAAAACTCTTATGGAAACAATATTTCTGTACCGATAGCAAAACATTCAAAAGAAGTTATTCCGGAAGTTCAGGATTATGTTTTATTTAAAAACTCTGGGATGGGTTTTAAAATGACTACTAAATATAAGACTGTTTATCAGCAAGAGGGAATGAATGTTTCGGATAATTTTTTCGATTTTTTCCCATATAAATTAGTGTCTGGTACTTATAAAAATGCACTGAAAGATGGTAATGTGATTGCTCTATCTACAACCGCTGCCAAAAACCTTTTTGGTAAAACCAACGTTGCGGGAGAAACATTAAAGTTCAATAACAAAAATTTTATTGTTACAGCAGTTTACGAATTACCCAAAGAAAATAGCCAGATAAAACCAGAGTTTCTTCTTAAACCTGTTGAGCAAATGAAAAATGACGAAAATGAATGGGGAAACTTCAATTACGGTTGTTTTTTTATGTTAAAAAAAGATGCAGATCCTATTGTTGTTCAACAAAAAATTGTAAAAGATGTTTTTGAATACAGAGCTAAAATAAACGCTGGAGATTCGGGCATTACACCGCAAAAATATTTAGACTTATATGGTCCTAATAATTGTTTGCTTACACCTCTCGATAAAATAAAACTGCATGCAAAAGCTTCTTGGTTTGGTAATCCTGATTTGAAAACGCTGATGATTCTTTTTACACTTTCTATTTTAATAGTTGTTTTATCAGCGATCAATTTTATCAATCTTAAAACAGCTCAGGCATCTCAAAGGGCAAAAGAAATTGGTGTAAGAAAAGCAATTGGAAGTACAAAATCTAATCTTATTTTACAATTTTTATTGGAAACTTTTGTGATCTGTATAGCTTCTTATTTGCTTTCATTGGCTTTGACGGAGCTTCTTTTACCAAGTTTCAATAAATTTTATGATAAAGAAATAAAAATGGATAATTGGAGTATTTACTTTTATTCTTTTGCAATGGTAATAATGGTAACCTTAATCTCAGGTTTGATACCGGCAATGTATCTGTCAAACTTCAAAGCAATAGAAACACTAAAAGGAAATTTTGCAAGAAGCAGACACGGTGTTTGGTTAAGAAATGGAATCTTGACTTTGCAGTTGATTATTTCTTCATTTTTCATCATTGGCGGACTGATAATCAATCAACAAGTGAAATATATGATGAATAAAGATCTTGGGTACAGTGGTAAGCAGATTATGATGATTAGTTTTAATGAGGAAAATTCAAAACCTTGGTTAAAATATGAAAGGCTTAAAACCGAAATGAAAAAAATCGAAGGTGTTGTAGATATTTCATATGGAGAAGCCGTTCCCGGCTTTGACAGAAGCAGCGATTCAAATATTGATTATATGGATAAAAGCATCCAGGCTCAGCACGGTTCTATGGATTATAACTATCTCCAGTTTATGAATGTAAAACTAAAAAAAGGTCGCTGGCTTAATCCGAATCTGGCATCTGATACGATAAGTAATGTTCTGGTGAATGAGGCTTTTGTGAAAAAATTCGGCTGGAGTGATGATGAGGCTTTGAAGAATATTTTTCATCCAGGCTTTGATTATCAGAAAGACTATCATATTGTAGGCATTGTAAATGATTTTAATATTAAAAATCTGAAAACGCAGATAGAACCAATTGTGTTTTTTCATTATAAAGAAACAGAATGGAAAAGATATAATGTCTATAATATTCAATTAAAATTAAAAGCAGACAATATCTATGAAACAGTAAAAAAAATAAAAACTTATTGGCAAAACAATTTAGAACCAGGTTATCCTGTAGATTATTACTTTATTGATAAACAATTTGCAAAAACATTTGAAATGTATCAGAAACAACAGACGCTTTTCACGATTCTGAATGCAATGGTTTTAATGGTGGCATTATTAGGATTATTTGCTTTGTCATCCTTAATGATTGAGCAAAAATTAAAAGATGTAGCCATCAAAAAAACTTTAGGTGCTTCAGACGGAACTTTGATTGTAGGATTAACGAAACAATTTCTCTGGATCACTTTTATAGCGGTTGTTGTGAGTATTCCTATTAGTTATTATCTAATGAATGAGTGGCTGAAAGATTTTGCGTACCGAATTGATATGCCGGTTTCCCCATTTATTTTGAGCATGATTTCATTATTGGTTTTAACTTTTGCTGTTGTAAGTATAAAAGCCTATCAGGCTACAAAAGTGAATCTTGTAAAACATTTGAAATACGAGTAAAGAACTTAAAAAGGTTCTATGTGAATTACCCATAGTAAAAACCCCTCAAAAAAATAAAATTCCCCTCTTTTGGAGGGGGTGGCGAAAATCCAACAGAATTTTTGACGGGGTGGTTTTATGTCGTCGCAAAAACAATTAAAAAAATGAAAAAACTATTCTTCATATTCATCATCAATCTTTTCCCGGCTCAGCAGAGTTGGACGCTCAAACAATGTCTTGATTACGCTTCGACAAATCATCCGCTTGTAAAACAGGCAACGGTCAATATTCAGAAAAATGACCGACAGATTGCGGCTTCAAAAGGAATGTTGCTTCCCTCTGTAAATGCGGGTGTAAATCACAGCTACAGCTTGGGTTCGTCAATCAATCAGTCGAGTAATCAGAGAGAGACGCTTAATACGCAATACGATCAGGTGATGGCTCAGGCAAATATTGAATTATTCAATTGGAGAAATTATTTGAATATTTCATTATCGAAACTCAATAAAAATACGAGTACATATAAGCTTAAACAGGCTCAAAATGAAGTAAAACTTAATGTAATTCAGAATTTTTTTGCGTATCAAAACAGTAAAAGCTGGTTGGGGGTTTTAGAAACACAGATTGCAGGAATCGAAGAACAGATCAAACGTACTGAAAAAGAAGTGGAAATAGGAAGCCGTTCAAAAAGTGATATTTATGATATCAAAGCCAACTTGGGAACTTTACAGGAACAGTGGGTTTCTGCAAAAAACCAGCGTGATTTAGCAAAAATAAACCTTCTGAATGCACTAAATATCACTCAGGATTCTATAGATTTTGTGATGAATGACAATGAATCTCTAGTTCAGGAAGATTTTAATACTGCTGATTTTACCAATAAACTAATACAAAATAATCCTGCTTATAAAACTGTGATTGCAGAAATCAAAGCACAGGAAAAAAATATAGATATTGAAAAATCTGCCTATTTGCCAACACTTAATGGAAATTACAGCTGGTCTACTTTTTACAATAAATCTTTAGGAAGCAATGCTTTGTCCAGTACCAGTTTTTCTGATCAGTTTAGTCAGAATAAAAACCAGTCGATTTCTTTTGGCTTGAATATTCCAATTTTTAATAAATTTCAGATCAAAAATAACGTAGAAATAGCAAAATTAAATGTAATCAATTCCAATTACAGCAAAGATTTGATCATTAATGATTTAACCAAATCTATCAATTCCATAAAAACTCAATTCCAAAATGCACAGGAAAAATACAGCCTTTTGGAGCTGAATTTTGAAAATCAAAAACTGTCTTTTCAAAAATCTGAAGAAAAATATAAAGAAGGTTTAATGGATGCTTATACATTTTTTGTGGTGAGAAATAATTGGCTTCAGGCGAATTATAATTTAATAAGCAGCAAAAATGATGTAAACCAACAAGTAGAATTGTTGAAAGTTCTTCAATCTGAATTTTAAAAAATCAGGACAATAATTTGATGTTTTCAGATAAAATTTCAATGCTTTTATCCATCTCTGTCAGGTTTAAATTTCCAAAACCTAGTCGCATTGCAGTAAGATTTTTATTCTGGTAAAGCAGGGTTTTGGGAATAAAAAGATTGTTTTGGGCACAGTTTTTACTGAGCTGCATTAGATTTAAAGGGATTTTCCACTTCATCCACACTGCCAAACCTCCTGATGGTTTTTGAAAATCGATGTATTCTCCCAAGTTTTGTTCTAAAAGAGAGACGAAATAATCCCTTCTTTCCTGATATGTTTTTAATGATTTTTTTAAATACCGATTAATTTCTCCTTCAGCGATCATTTCTCCTAAAACATGTTCCATCAGAACGTCACCTTGCCGGTCTATAATTCCCAAATATTTTCGCATTTCGGTCATTAGATTTTCCGGAGCGACAATAAATCCTGTTCGGAAACCGGGAACCAAAGACTTTCCAAAAGAGCCGATATAAATAACCATTCCGTTGGTGTCTGCGCTTGCCAAAGGAAGAATGGGGCTTTTATCATAATGGAAATCATAATCGTAATCATCTTCAAGAATGATAAAACCAAATTCATTCGCAAGATTGAGTAACTCCAATCTTCGTTTTGCACTTAATGTGACGGTAGTAGGATAGTGGTGATGCGGCGTAAGGTAAAGCATTCTTATTTTCTGTTTTTTACACACTTCTCTCACTTCTTCTACATTAATCCCTTCATCATCAATAGAAATAGGCTGAATTTTTACTCCGGTTTTTTGAAAGATCATGTTGACCGAGAAATAGCTTAGTTCTCCCACCAATACAATATCACCTTCCGATAACAAAATTTCAGAGACAATATAAATACTCATTTCTGTACTTCGCGTGATCAGAAGATTGTTTTTTGAAATGGGTAAACCTCTTGATAGATTTAAAAATTGTGAAAGATTTTTTTTGAAAAATTCACTTCCATCCTGATTGTATTGTCCTATTTTATGAGCTTTTCTTTTTAAAATGGAACTGTAAATTCGGGAATGATGATCAATTTGGGTTAAACGAATATCGGGAACGCCGTCGTTGAAAATATATTCACAATTAGAATATTCAAACGGATTATCCAGAATATTTGAAGTTTTAAAAGAAAAACCTGTTGATTTTGGATAATGTTCAAGGTTGTTTTTCTCAAAGTCTTTGATTTGAAATGGTTTTTCCTGATTTTTTCCGATCACAAAAGTTCCTTTATTGGGAAGACTTTCTACCCAGCCTTGTGCAAATAATTCGTCATAAGCTGCGACAATTGTATTTCTGTGAACCTGTAAAATGATACTCAAAGCTCTTGTTCCGGGAAGTTTTATACCAAAAGGAAGGACGCCTCTTTGTATTGCATTGATCAATTGATTTGAAATCTGCATATAAATAGAAATCTCTGAACTTCTATTGATTAAAATAAAACTCTCATAGGGAAATTCAACCGGACTATTCATAATGTTAAAACTGGTACTATATAACCATCCGGTAATATACTACTTTTGAAACAAATAAAAACAAATGGAATTTTATAATCTTATTGATAAGATCGTAAGCGATAATAAAGCTCATGCAAAATGGCTCAATACACTCTCTTTTATGGAGAATGCGGGAGCAAGAAAAATTTCTGCTTGTGAACATCCTGTAAAAGTAAATTTAATTCAACTTAAACATGCTTGCGAAGAACATCGACATGCGTATTACCTCAAAAAGCAAATTGGGAAAATAAATACTGAATGGTGTAAAACCTACGAAGCGAATGAACTTTTAGCATCCATTGCAACACGACAATACCTTCATGCCTTGGATGTGAAAGCTTGTAAATATCTTCATGCTCATTTTGATTTAACAAAAGAAGAATTAAAATATACAGCTTATCTTTTTGTGACGTATGCCATTGAAGTTAGAGCCGATGAATTATATCCTGTATATCAGGAAGTTCTTACCAAAATCAATTCAAAAGTGATGGTGAAATCTATTATATTGGAAGAAGAGGGACATCTGGAAGAAATGATTAATCAATTGAATGAGTTTTCTGAGGGCTGGAAACCACACGCAGAAAAAGTTATAGAAATTGAAAAAGATTTGCACATTGATTGGATTAATGCAATAACCGAAGAAGTGATGAAACCTGATTATGCTTAATCATCTTCATTATTTTCAGGAAGCTCTTGATAAAAGAAAAGCGGATCAGACTTTAAGAATATTAAACCCCAAATCAGAAGGTGTCGATTTTTATTCTAATGATTATTTGGGATTTGCAAGAAATAAAGAGTTACAGAATTCATTGTTAAAACAGATTAACGATTATCCTCATTTGCTGTCGGGAAGTACCGGTTCGAGATTGATAAGCGGAAACAGTACAGAAGTTATTGAAACAGAAAATTTTATTTCAAAAGAGCATAAAAGTTCATCTGCATTACTTTTTTCTTCCGGGTATAATGCCAATTTAGCTTTGTTTTCTACGCTTCCGAACCGTCATGATACGATTATTGTTGATGAAAAAATTCATCGTTCCGTACATGATGCCTGTAAAATGTCACATGCCAGGAAATTGAAATTTAAGCATAATGATATTGAGGATCTTGAACAGATTTTAAAAAGACAAAACGGAAGTTGTTATGTTGCGATTGAGAGTCTTTACTCGATGGATGGAGATTTTGCGCCAATTCGTGAAATCGCAGAAATCGCTAAAAAATACAATGCTTTTTTGATTGTAGATGAAGCTCATTCTTTTGGCGTTTTTGGATACGGTTTGGTTGAAAAAAACCAATTGCAAACGATGGTTTTGGCAACGGTAATTACTTACGGAAAAGCGCTCGGATCACACGGAGCTGCAATTTTATGTGACAAGATCATCACATCTTATCTTGTCAATTTTGCATCTCCTTTTATTTACACAACCGCTGCTCACGATATTCAATGGAGAAGTATAAAAACAGGATATGAATTTTTAAAAACAAACCAAAATGCATCTTCAAAATTACTGCAAAACATCAAAGTTTTTCATCAACAAAATATAAAAACTCCGTCTTCTGAAAATAGTCCGATTCAGGCAGTTTTAATATCTGATAATGATCGATTGAAAGATTTGCAGGAAACTTTATTGCATGAAGGATTTTTAACCTATGCAGTTTTTAGTCCTACGGTAAAAGAAGGAACAGAAAGACTGAGGATCTGCCTTCACAGTTTCAATACAGAAGAAGAAATTGTAACACTTAGTGAAATTATTAGAAGATTTATTTAAATGAAATTATTTATAACGGGCATCGGAACCGAAGTCGGGAAAACTGTTTGTTCATCAATTCTAACAAAATATTTTAATGCAGATTACTGGAAACCCATTCAATCTGGAGATTTACATTTTTCAGACAGCATGAAAATTAAAGAATGGGTGGGTGAAAATGTAATCACTCATCCTGAAAGATATCAGCTGCAACTTGCGGCGTCACCTCATCAGTCAGCTTTGGAAGAAGGAGTTTTAATTAACAGCAATGATTTTAAACTTCCTGAAACTCAAAATAATTTAATTGTAGAAGGAGCAGGAGGGTTGATGGTTCCAATTTCTGATGACGAATTCATTATTGATTTAATCGAAAAACTAAACCTTCCCGTTGCTTTGGTTGTGAGGAATTATTTAGGATGTATCAATCATACTTTATTGTCGATGATGGTTTTAGAGCAAAGAAATATTAAACTGGAATACCTGATTTTAAATGGAAGTTTCCCTGAAGATACAGAAAGAGTAATCTGTAAAAACATTCAGCATGAAACCAAAATTATAAGAATTCTCGACATAGAAAAAATAACAAAAGAAAATATAGAACGTATTACAAAACAATTAGAAAAAATATGATAGATAAAACAAAATTGAGAAATGATTGGACGAAAGAAGAAATCGAAGAAATCTACAATCTTCCACTTCTTGAATTGATTTATAAAGCGGCAACAGTTCACAGAGAATGGCACAATCCGGAAGAAGTACAAATGTCAACTCTTTTATCCATAAAAACAGGTGGTTGCGTAGAAGATTGTTCGTATTGTGGACAGGCAGCACGCTATCATACCAATATTAAAGTTCAGGCTTTATTACCTACAGAAAAAGTGATTGAGCATGCTCAAAAAGCAAAAGATAGCGGTTCTTCCCGTTTCTGTATGGCTGCAGCTTGGCGAGAAGTGCGAAATAACCGTGATTTTGACCGTGTAATCGATATGGTAAAAGGAGTAAATGAACTCGGACTTGAAGTGTGCTGTACCCTCGGAATGTTGACGGAAGAACAAGCTGTTCGTCTTGAACAGGCTGGTTTGTATGCTTACAATCACAATTTGGACACTTCGGAACAATATTATGAAGAAATTATTTCCACAAGAACTTTTGATAATAGAATTAATACCATCAACAACGTCAGAAAAGCGGGAATTACAGTTTGTTCAGGCGGAATTATCGGTTTGGGAGAAACTCATGCAGACAGAATTTCAATGCTGTTGACATTAGCAACAATGCCGAAACATCCTGAATCTGTTCCGATCAATGCATTGGCAAGAGTTGCAGGAACTCCGCTTGAAAATAATGAAAAAACCGACACTTGGGAAATGGTAAGAATGATTGCTACCGCAAGAATTGTAATGCCTTCATCGATGGTTCGTCTGAGCGCAGGAAGAATTGAAATGACAGAATTTGAACAAGGGTGGTGCTTTATGGCAGGAGCCAACTCCATTTTTACGGGTGAAAGAGAAACTTTATTGGTGACTCCAAATCCGGGAGTTTCTGAAGATATGCAAATGCTGCAGACTTTAGGATTAAAACCGATGCGGAAAAAAGAAACGAAAAAAGTTATGAATTATGAATTATGAATTACGAATTACGAATTACGAATTACGAATTATGAATTACGAATTACTTTCCCCTAACTTCTAACTTCTAACTTCTAACTTCTAACTTCTAACTTCTAAAAAATGAATTTACAAGAGCGCGACAGAGCTGTCAATTGGCATCCTTACACTCAAATGAAAACTGCAGATGATGCTATCCCAATCGTTAAAGGAAAAGGAGTTTACCTTTTTGATGATAAAGGAAACAAATACATTGACGCCGTTTCTTCATGGTGGGTTACGCTTCACGGTCATGCGCATCCTTATATTGCACAAAGAATTTCGGAACAGTTAAATACTTTGGAACAGGTTATTTTTGCAGGTTTTACTCATGAACCGGCAATAAAGCTTTCTGAAAATTTACTAAAACTTCTTCCTCAAAACCAGCAGAAAGTTTTCTATTCCGATAACGGATCGACAGCGGTGGAAGTGGCTTTGAAAATGTGTATTCAGCATGCTTACAATCAGGGAAAAGAAAAGACGAAAATTTTAGCATTTAAAAACGCATATCACGGCGATACTTTCGGAGCGATGTCAGTAAGCGGAAGAAGTGTTTGGACGAAACCTTTCGGAGAAATGTTATTTGAAGTGATTTTTATTGATACTCCTGATTCTGAAAATATTGAAGATCTCAAAGCTCAGATTTCAAGTTATCAGGATGAAGTCGTTTGTTTTATTTACGAACCGATCATTCAGGGAGCTGCTGGAATGTTGATGTACAATGCAGAAGATTTGGATGGTTTAATGAAATTCTGCAGATTACAAGGAATTTTGATGATTCAGGATGAGGTTTTTACCGGTTTTGGAAGAACCGGAAAATTGTTTGCGGCTAATCATCTCTCAGAATCTCCCGATATTATGTGTTTTTCTAAAGGTTTGACAGGCGGTACGATGCCGATGGGAATTACAACCTGTTCAAACGAGATTTACAATGCTTTTTTGTCTGATGATAAATATAAAACGTTATTTCACGGGCATTCTTTTACGGCTAATCCGTTGGCTTGTACTGCAGCTTTAGCAAGTATGGAGCTTTTATTGAATGGCGAAACTCAACAAAATATTCAGCGGATTTCGGAGCAGCATTTTCATTTTTCAAATCTCTTAAAAAAACATATAAAAGTTGAAAATGTGCGACAAACAGGAACGATTTTAGCTTGGGAAATTAAAAATAATCATAAGACTTCTTATTTTAACGAGATAGGAAAAAAGCTGTATGATGAATTTCTGTCGAGAGGAATTGTTATGCGTCCGTTAGGAAATGTGATGTATCTGGTTCCGCCTTATTGTATCAGTTCAGAAGAATTAAATTTTATTTATGAGCATATTTTGGAAGTGCTGAATTGTCTTTAAAATTTTTAATCTTTTACTAAATTCTTTTGAATTTTGTTGAGAGCCTTCAAAAAAAATAAACATTTCAATATGGAGTTGTCAACTTTGTTAGGGCACAATTCGTCATTAACATGTTTCATTTCTCCACTCGCCAGTAAAATCCACAGATTAACACTTCTGTAAAGATAAAATTTAAATCCTTTAATTTTAAATTGATGAAATAAAAACTCCGCAAATGTTTTTTGACTTTGCAGAGTTTTTATGGGAATTAATAACTGTGTTTCCTATAATTTAATGGAAATTTTCAGCTTCTTCAATCAGCTTATCATCATTTCCTTCAATAAATGGTAAGAAATAAGCTTGTAAAATTATCATTACATTTCTTATGCTTCGCTTCATATTTTCTGTGCTTGGCCAAACTTTTACACGGGGCTCAATCTCTAATTCTAATGTATCTAAATCTCTTACCCACAAAGCAACTGCAAGACTAAACCTTATATCTTTTCCCTTATATGATGTAAAATCTAACTCTGCACCAACCTCTCCGTCTTCTGACATTAGAAATGTACATTCCGGAAAAATAACTTCTGCGGAAAAATCATCATCAATTATCTTATAAGGCATTGGCCATACAAATTCTTTCATAATTTCTTCTACCATTGAGGCACTGAAGAAATCTTCTGTTTCAAATCGTTCTTCGTTCATTTTATTTAATTTTTTTTGCAATATGACCATGTATTTTATATCCGTTTTCTAATAATCGTTCAATTTCTTTACTAAAAATAGTGGAAATATGATTCCCCCGCTGCCGTACGATTGTATCGTGTGGTTTAATGATTATAATCTTTTAAAAACATTCATCTAACAACAATAGCAAAACTTATGAAATATAACCCTTCAGGATTGTGGAACTAGTAATTACGACTCATCAATTATGTTTTTATAAAGATAAAACTTTTGAGAAAAAAATGCCACACGAAAGGATTCGTGTGGCAGCGTGGGGAATTGAGTTGTTAAGGCTGTATGATTTTAATTAATATTTTTTATTCAAATAAAAAGAAAACACCTTCATCTATTATAGAAAAAATATTAGTGGCATTTATATATGAGTCCGGATTACTTTTTTCAATTGGCATAATATTAACAGGTCCCTCAAAATCATCATCAATTCCTTTTATCCAAATTAATAATTCTTCATAATCAATGATATAAATTTTATTGTTAACAGATCTTTTTGACAAATGAATAAAACCATCAATTAATAAATAATCTTTTTTGCTATCTAACCGTTGAATAATATTTTCTAGGTTTTCATATGGTGTTCCAAGTTTAATATCCGGCTTTCTAATAATTTTATTTTTACTTACTATTTCATACATCTTATAGTAATTAAATTCTACAATTTCTTTAACTAAAAAAGGATCTTTGATCATTCTGGATTCTAAAATTTTATACATAGCTATTATTTAAAAAGATTCAAAAAATATGTGCCCATCTGTTCCTGCTGCGCAAAGTCTCCTGACTTTGAGCTAACTGTTATTCATCGTAATTATTATATTTCCAAAACTTATTCTTTTTTGTTACATCAATTATGGGATTATTAGCCAATTCAACTTTTAATAATCCTTTGTCATTTACATAATTGCTTGCTGAAGAGTATATGTAATATTGTGCTTTTCTACAATACCTGCTCTTATTGGGTTTAGGTGTATATAGTTCAGTTTATCCCACATAAAATGTAAGGTATATATTTCTGCTGCATGATTTCCATATTGCCAAAACTGATAGTTCTTATTTCTGCTATTGGTTTCTATGGCTTTTTTGAATAAATCAAGCATCCATTGGCTACGCCGAACCACTTCGTTAGGTTTCTTTTCTGCTTTCAGGTTCTGTTTGTACAGCCTCTAAAATGCTTTTGCTCGTAAATTTTTTAAAATCTCTTATCAGATCTGATAATTTGCCATCTTTCGATTGTACTATTAAATGAATGTGATTGCTCATGATTACGTAGCCATACAATATCATTCCTTTTTCTTTTATACAATAATCTAATGAAGAAACTACGATATTTTTATAAACTTTTCTTGTGAAAATATCTATCCAATCTACTACCGTACAAGTAATAAAATGCGGTTTTTCCTGATCTTTTATAGTATAGCCTTCTTTCATTTATTATTGTTTTAATTTTTGCTCAAAGTCGGGAGACTCTCAGAAACAGGATAAATTTAAGAAAATTTGTTTAGGCTTGATATTGCTCAAAGTCAGGAGACTTTTCGCAGCGGGGATAAGTTGGCAAATGGGTAGATTTATCTCAAAAAGTTTTAATTCGTTAAACTTTAAATAAAAAACCAAAACTTTCTAGAGTTTCGGTTTAATTTCATTTTTAAATTTATGTTTTATTCTTCAGTATAAAATTCGTTACTTTTATACTTTTTAAGCAATATACCAGAAATATTAGCTTCTTCAATAGCCTTTTTAAGCGATTCTGAAACTAAAAGGGTAATATTAAAAGGAGAACGAAACAGATCGGGTGTCTCTTTTAAAAATAATTTTATAGGTCGTAAAAACGGAGCCCTTTGTTCTTCATTATCTATCTTAACAATTTCATCTGTTTTTAAATCTTCAAATATAGACTGACTAAAATCAACAATTTCATTTGCATATATCAGATGAAGAAAAAAATAAGGGTTTTCAGCCAATTTCTCTGCAAAATTTCCGCCGACGGCAATTAATGAACAATTATAAAACTGACAATTCTTAACATAAAAATTTTCAATTAAATCCTTAAATTTTTTGTCTACAAAAACTCCTATCGAAGAATGTAACATATGTGAACTTAATACATCTGTTAGCTTTGCTGCTCTTTTAAAAATAAAATTTTCTAAATTGGGATTTGTTTCTGGAAAAGATCTCACAGATAGTGTCTCAAAATTGTTAGGAACTTTAAAGTATTTTTGTGGTACATCTATTTGTGGATATGTTCCAACAATTTCACTTTCCGTAGATAAATCCATTTCATAATAAATGACTTTTTTCATATCTAATATTTTTTATAAAAACTTTTTAGTATTTCATTATATACTGTATCTGGTACTAAATTACCTATTCCTTCCCCTTGTCTAAATAAATCATCTACTTTTATTCCTTTTTGTTTAGATAATATATCTAACTCCTTTAACATTCTTGTAGATAATTCTTCCGTAAAATTTTTTGCCATAGATTTAGTGTAAGTTGGCAAATGAATAAACTCTATTCGAAATCTTTCCAGCATTCCATCAATTACACGATTGTACAAAGGATGGCTTGCATGTATTCCGTCAGTTAATCCTAATGATTTACTGAATTTTTTAAGGTTGATACTATTTACTTTGGTGTTTACTTCAAATCCAGCATCTATAGCATCTCGATAAATTTCACTTTCACCAATTGCAGAAATTGGAAGCGCATGATGTGCTTCTTCTCCGGCAACAGTTTTCAAATTCTTTCTAAGCTGAGATCTGTTTCTTGCCGCATCTTTAGCTGCCTGAGAAATGTTTGGATTACTGAACCAAGCAGGATCTTTACTGCCCTTATTAATTATATTGTTTGCATTTGGAGCTGCATTCGGTTCGTCAAACTTAGTTTTTAATGCATCAACATCATCAGAAATTTCAACCAGCTCGTCAACAAACCTACTAACACCTCCTTTTTCTACGGCTTCTTTGGCAGTTTTAGCTCCTTGAGAACTATTTCTTCCAACAATAAACGCTTCTTCTGTACCAACTTTTACCTTATCACCAACTTTGCCCAATTTTGGATCATCTACAAATTCTAACTTTCCACTCGCCAGTAAAACCCAAGGATTAACGCTTCCGTAAAGATAAAATTTAAATCCTTTGACAACAATTTTAAAGCTTAGGCTAAGCTCAAATAAAAAACCGAAACTTTGTGGAGTTTCGGTTATAAATATTAATGCAGTAAAATATATAATTTTTAAATATGTCAGAAATTTCGTAAATTATAGAGTATACATTTATTGATAAAGATATCTTTCATAATCTATTTCAAAAAATATTTCTTTATAATTTTCATCTTGCCAGTTTTCGTTGGGGAAAAAAACTTTCCACATTAAAAAAAATATTTCCTTGAGATTCTCATTTTCATCACTTGGAGCTAATTCGTCCATAAAAAAGAATTGAAATAGGCTTATCTTGTCAAGATTATTTAAAGTAATTTTTAGACTATCTTTCAATCTTTGAAAAAAAAGAAGCGAATCTTTTTCTTTCATAACATCTTCTTTTATTTCACTAAATCTTCTTTTATATGCACTGTATAAATCGTTCTCAAAAACTGCATCTACAGCCTGACTAATTACGTACTCTATGTAAGTAAAATAAATTGTTTTCATATCAAATTTTTATAATGTTGGAAATGTTGTTACCTCGTGTAAAATTGCCTTGCCATTAGTGTCAAAACCTTTGAAAATAAAAGTTCCACTAACTTTATCTAATAATCCTGTAGCTTCTCCAGGTAGTTTTCCAAGAAGAGAAACTCCTCGAGGTGTAAAAAAACCTTTCCCTATAGAAAATCCCATAAACTCTTCTTTTATAACAACTCTACTCCCAATTCTTAAGTTAGGTGGAATAGTAATGTTTGGTGGATGAATCCCACTACTTATTGCCCCTCGCTACCGCACGAATCCTTTCGTGTGGTTACTATTATAAATCAAACATTCTAAAAACAAAAATATGATTAAAGCTCTTTAAAACTTACAGTCAATCTAAAACAACAAAACTTATGAAATATAATCTTTTAGGATTGTGAAACTTATAGTGACAATTAATCAATTACGTTTTTATAAAGATAAAAACTTTTGAGAGTGTATTAAAAAAGCCACACGAAAGGATTCGTGCGGCAGCGTGGGGGAGTATACCAGTAAATTTTTATCTAATAAATCACCTTCTTTTTTAAGAGCTTCTTTCAATTTATAAAAGTCTCCTTTATTCAGGGCAACTTCTATTTCTCTAGATAGTTTGTCATCTTTAGCTAAGTTTCTTGCTTTTTCGAAAGCTTGTTTAACCAAAAGCAGTTCGTCAGGATTTAATCCCGTTTCGTTTATGATTTTGGCTAGTTTTAGCTCAGTTACAAAACTGTCAAATGTAAAAATTTTCTATTTCAAATGAAAAAACGGATAACTCGATAGTTATCCGTTTTTTGAGTTTAAATGGCGTCTTTTATTCTTCAAAAGATTGATACCATTTTTGTAGCATTTCTAGGGTGTTGAGTTCTGGGTACACAATTTCTACCATTGCTTTTATTTTGTGTACAAAATGTAGAATATCTTTTTGCAATACGGAGATGTTCATATACTCATAAGGAATTGGAGATACCCATTTTTCGCCTGATACATTTTCTACTTTTAAGGTAGTAGCATCAGTTTTAGTTAATAAAATTTTTCTTTCTGTTCCTTGTGCATAAAAATCTAATAAGTATTCTTCTTTTGTATTGTCATTGCATAGTTGGTAAACATCTAACAACTGTATACTAAATACCGAAAAATCATAAAATAGAAATACATCCCAATTTTCTTCTAGAGAGCTAAAGGTAAATTTTATTTCTTCTGCTTCACTAAAAGCGTCCTCTATTACTCTTAAATAACTAGGAGTATAATCGTAGTCTCCATCATAGATTTCGTATTCAAATTCTTGCAATCTATGTAATTCCTTATAAATTAAATCAAATTTCATATTATTATTCTATTATTTTAGGATAGGCCGTGTTTAGTAGATTTGTAGCGCCTTGCTCATTTTTTATTACCAAAGCCTTAGTTACATTTTCTATAATAGTACCGTCTGGCATAATTACTTTACCCAAACCTTGTGGTATATCTATAATGTTTTCCCCTCGCTGCCGTACGATTGTATCGTGTGGTTTAATGATTATAATCTTTTAAAAACATTCATCCAACAACAATAGCAAAACTTATGAAATATAATTCTTTAGGATTGTGGAACTTATAGTTACTATTCAAAAAAGCCACACAAAAGGATTCGTGCAGCAGCGTGGGTTATCCAAATAGTTTCATTTAGGTTATTTTTATTACTTACTCGATGTAAGTTATTATTAAAAATATCTTTCATCATCTATTTCAAAAAATACACCTTGATAATTTTCATCTTGCCAGTTTTCATTGGGAAAAAAAACTTCCCACATTAAGAAAAATATTTCTTTAAGATCTTCATTTTCATCGCTTGGAGCAAAATCTTCTACAAAAAAGAACTCAAATAAACTTATTTTTTCAAGATTATTTAAAGTAATCTTTAAACTTTCTCTTAATCTTTGAAAAAAAAGATTTATGTTTTGTTTCAAAACGCTTTCTTTTATTTCATTGAAGCGTACTTTATATGCATCATATAAATCTTTTTCAAATATTGCATCTACTGCTTGACCAATTACATATTCTATGTAATTAAAATAAACTGTTTTCATACTAAATTATTCTTATAATGTTGGAAATGTTGTTATCTTATGTAAAATGGATATTACAATAGGTAATCAGACCTTTCGAAAAACTCTTTCCACCATCACTTTAGGTGCCTATTATTAAAATTCCTTATAGTCCATTTCAAAAGATGCATTTATGTAATCCTCATCTTCCCAATTTTCATTAGGAAAAAAACTGCTCCATAATAGTATAAAATATGGAACCAGTTCATCATTACTTATACCAGGTGCCAAATCTTCTTGAGGAAAAAACTTGAGTAATTCTATTTTGCTGGTATTGTTTAAGATTACTTTTAAACTTTCTTTTAATTCTTTTAAAAATATTTCATAATTAGGCTGATTGATTGAGAAAAATTCTCTACTTTCCTTAAATTCTTCTTTGTGACTTTGGTATAAATCAGTTTTAAATGAAGCCTCTATAGATTGTAATAAAATGATATTAATTTGTTTAGCAAATACTTTTTTCATCAAAATAATTATATAATATTATAAAACCGGATATGAAAAGATTTTATGCAAAATAGCCTTCCCGTTTGAATCGGTTCCAATAAATTTAAAAACAGCAGTAGCTTTATCCAATAATCCTGTAGCTTCTCCTGACAATTTTCCCAATTCCCTCGCCGCCTCACGATTGTATCGTGTGGTTTAATGATTATAATCTTTTTAAAAACATTCATCCAACTACAACAGCAAAACTTATGAAATATAATCCTTTAGGATTGTGGAACTCGTAATTACAACTCATCAATTATGTTTTTATAAAGATAAAACTTTTTGAGAATGTGTTTGGAAATAAAAATGCCACACGAAAAGATTGGTGCGGTAGCGTGGGGTATAACCAAGCTTTTATCATTCCTGTATTTTCATTTCGTTCATTCTATTCATAATATAGTGGCATGTTTGACCTGATTGGATTTTAGATATAAATTTTTCTTTATTCATTTTCCATATATATTGAGAAATGATTTATGCCTCTATATTTTATTTTTAAAATAATTATTAGTAGTGTTAAAAAAAATCAAGAAAGAATTAATGCTGCTTATTAGCTCATTCTTGTTTATATTTATTTCATAAATTTCCGAACCATTTAATTTATACCAATACTTAAATTTGATATAGTCAATTTCGGTAACGTAAAAAATCATTATATCATCAAAGAAAAAACTATTAAATATATTGCCTGTCCTAAAATAATTTCTGTCAAATAGTTTTACATTTTCAGGTTCTTCATCTATAATGTCAAAATTTGATTTATAATTTTCCCATTCTTTCCAAAGAGACAAGATTTCTTCATTATTTAAAAAAAACAATTCGTTTTCTACATCAATATTATTTTCAAGTGCTGATTTTAAGTATTCACAATCAACATAAAAATAACTTAAATTATTTTCTTCTTTATTAGTTGCAATATCTTTTCCATCAATTATAAATTTTAATTTTCCAAATATATTGTCAAAAGAAATATTTTTACTTAATTCTACTTCTAGTTTTACATTTTTAGATTCGTGAATTTTTTTCATTTTAATTTATCTTTAAAATATTTATACAATATTTTAATTTGTAAACCTGATTGTTAATTAAAATTATATCAAATAAAAAAAACATTTTGATTATTGAAGGCAATTTACTTTCGTTGTAAATAATTATAGAATTCATTAAGCAATATGTTATTTATTTCTTGTATAACCACATTAAAGTTTTATTTCAACTATTTAAATTTCAGTAAAATTATATAAAACAAAAAACCTATTCAAACTTTGTTATGAATAGGTTTAAACTATGCTTAAATCTTTCACAACTTTTGTTTTTATTTCTTTTTAATATTAGAAAACTTAGATCCGATTTTTTTCTAACAATCAGTCCTGATTGATGAGTGGGGTATTTGCTTATAAATCCAGTCTATTTGTATTGAAATTTCGCTTTTAGTAAGTTATTGGTTTAAAGATATTTTTATATCATTATCTTCTCTTTCAGCTTTTCTATTTAGCACATATCACAAGAATCATCTTTTCTTTTAAAATTTTAATTAACCTTGTTCCAAATATTAGAAGCTACCTCTGGTACATGTGGAAGATATAAAAAATTTGCGATTTCAGGTTTTTCTAATTGTTTTTCTATGTCTTCCTGAGTAATATTATTTCCTGCAATATTTACTTCTTTTAATTTTGGAAGTTTGTTTAGAACACTAATGTTAGATATATTGTTTTTGTATAGATTGATGTATTCTAAATTTTTTAGGTTTTCGATTCCATCTATATTTTCAATTTCATAATTTTCAGAGAGATTGAGTACTTTTAATTTTGAAAGCTTATCCAGATTTTTAATCTCAGAAATTTTAGATGAATTAAAAAACTCCAACTGCTCTAAACTTGGTAAGTTATCAAATGTAGAGGTATTTTCTAAATCAAAATTCACAGAACTAATGCATAAAATTTTAAGCTTTTTTAATTCTCCCAAATTAATTTTATAACCACCATATATATTTAGATTTTCAAGATTGGGAAATTGTTCAAGAGAATAAATATTATAATCATCTTTATATATCTTCATTTCTAATGTTGTAAGAGACTCTAATCTATGCGTTATCTGAAGCTGAAGGCTTTCTGTAGATAAATATTTTAAGTTTTTAAATTTGTTTAATTCCTCTATAATGCAATCACATAATAATATTAATTGTTCAAGAGTATTAAGGTATTCTGCTCCTTTGAAAACAATCATCTTATCATTTTCAACATTATTACAGTGAAGTAATATCTTTTTAATATTTTTCAATGCTTTAAAATCTAGTATTAAAGCATTTGTTGGAATTATTTCATAATCAATATAAAGCTCTAACTCTTTTATCATTTCCAATTGTAAAAAAGCTTCGATGGTTGCCACTGAATTTGGTCTAACTACTATTGATTCTAACGCAGTAAACTGTTTTAAACCCTCAACAATATTATTTGTATTAAATGTACAATTATCTAAATTTAAACTTTTTACGATTTCGAATACAGGTTGTAATACATCAAAATTTTCAAAATGCAAATTTGCTAGTTGTAATGATATGAATTCCTCATCTATTATAAAGAATTCATTTTCAGAATAATCATCTACCCCATATTCTTTTATAAAAATGTTTAATTTTTTTTGTAATGTATCTATTGCTTGTTCAATTGTGGTCATATGTAAAAAGTGTTTTTTTAATCAAAGTGAATATTTTTAGGAAATGTATTTAAATTCAACATAAAATCTATCATTATTTTAATTTCTGCCTTTTTTTAAATCTTCAAATCGTTCATCATCATCTTCTCCCTCAGGTTTTCGTTTTAAATCTCCGTCTAATTTCCCATTTAAGAAATCAATAGCGAATGTAAAGCAATCTAAGCTACCATAAGTTTTAGGCATAAAAAAGCCTTGTAAAAACAAGGCTCTTATTGTATTATTGAAAAAAATTCTTTGGCATATATAATGATCTCGGTACAAAATAATCATCCTCAAACTTAATAGTAACATTGTTTGGAATATCTTTAATTTCCTTGATATGATTACCTGTGAAACATAAAGAAATAAAACATTCGGAAACTAAATTAGATAAGAAAGAAGCATCAAACTTTTTAATCTTATTAGCCTCAAAAGTTAAATACTCAAGATTAATAAGATGATCTAAATTTTCAACTTTGGTTATCTTATTTTCATTTAAACTTAACTTTTTTAAGTTTTTCAGATTATCCAATCCTCTGATTTTTGAAATTTCATTATAACTTAAGTCTAGTACTTCTAAATTTGTCAAACTTTCTAACCCTTCAATTTCTTCTACCTGAGTAGCCGAAATAAAAAGTTGTTTGAGGTTGTGTAAATTATCCAAACCCTCAATTTTTTCTATCAGACTACCATTTAATCTCAACTCCTCCAAATAAGGAAAACGTTCCAGATCGGCTATCCTTTTAATATCCGTTTCTCCAATATTTAAGGAGCGAAGGTTCTCATTTACATTTATTTTTTTTATGTCATCTATTGCACTCCAGCTAATATTTAAATGCTGTAAAGATTTTAATTGTTCCAAACCATTTATTTCACGATAGGGATTCCCACCACTAATAGACAAGATTTCCAAACTAATTAAATCACTTAAAACAGAAGTATCCTCAAAATCAGTGCCACCTAAATCTAGATTTTTTAGATTTTTCAGATGGCTTAAGTACTCTAGTGTGGAATAGGGTAAACTATTACTACGCAAACTTAATACTTCCAACCGGGTAAACGATTTTAGCGCCTCTAAATTTATGATTTTGCATTTTACAACAGCGAGGTTAACCAAGCTGTCTGCGATAGGCAATAATATATCAAGATCTTTTAAATCAACCTCGTCTAAATATAATGTTTTAATGTTCCCATCTTTATCCACATCATAATAATTTTTCCAGATATGTTCGTTGGAAAGGATAATTTGAGTATCAAACTCTTTTTCTAATTTTTTAATAAAGTCTCTCATGGTTTTATCTTCTTTTTCTGCCTTTTGTAATTGAATCTTTTTCCTGTTGATGTTCAATTAAATCTTCAAATCGTTCATCATTATTTGATCCTTCAGGTTTTCGTTTTAAGTCTCCTTGTAATTTATTATTTAAAAAATCCATAGCAAAGGTGAAACAGTCAACTTCTTCTTTCGTTTTCTTATTATACCCATACGTTTTCTTTGCATATATGTCGTATAAATCTTGGAACTTTTTACTATTTTTGGTCTTGAAGTCATCTACCCTATCTGGATCAATATTCAATATAACATAGTTCTTCACACCATTTATTTCAGCTTCTACATCAACTTCAGATAAGGGTTTCATTCTTAAATATATTTTTTTACCATCTAGTCCAAGATCTACAAAATGATGATTTGGCAAGATTGCTTGGAAATGGCGTGGATCATTTTTCCTGATTATAGCTGCCTGATTTGGTTTTAACTCATGTTTCTCACCTCCTTCTATTTTTAATACTGTTCCTTTTTCATCTGGATTAACCTTACCAAATATATAAACCCATTTCCCTGTTCGATCTACCTTTTCCGTAACAACCCTTAATTCTTTTAGTTCATAGGTATGCTTTATGGTTTCTAATCGGTTCTTTATCTCTTCTCTAGTTAAACTTTGATCTCTTAACAGTTTTGTACCTTCTTTTACCCCTTCATGTAAATCCCTTTTCTTTTCCTCAGTACTTCGAAGATCTTCTCCTTTTTTCTCCTTCTTATCTTTCTTGCCTCCAACACCAATCTTACCAAGCAATCCTTTAGCCTTCCCTTTCACAAAGTTCCAGAACTTCACAATCGCATTCTCAATACGCTGGCGTATTTTTCGTATAATGCCCAATATTTTGTCTGCCAATCCACCAAGATTCAACAATGAAGCTAAAAAGCCAATCAATACAGGGACAGCTCTTCCTAATGCATTTTCTATCGATTTGGCTACGGCGCCTACATTTCCGCTCGCAATTGCTTTTATACTGTCGGTAAATGCTTTTACCAATTCCATTATTTGCGCTGCTCGCTGGATGAAGAATTTCACCACATCTATGATCGCCATTGCAGCTTTTATAAATGCTCCTACCGGAGTAAGCAAGCCCAATACGAATTTAATTCCCGCCTGAATTACCTGTGTCTGGATAATATCCATAATGGCATCCATCACCGTCGTTTTAAGGTCTGCAAATTGGTCTTTCAGATATCCCCAAAGTCCAGCAGCACCATCTTTACGGACAACCTGCACAATTTCAAGACCTTTTTCAGAAGCGGTTTCAAGAACTTTCATTACCGGTTCACCAATTACTCTTGCTCCGATAACTCTAATACCTCCCCAAGTTAAACCAAGCACTTGCGTGGCAATGGAGAATACTCCTTTTAAAGAGAATACATCTTCCGGCATGGTGAAAGAAATACCTTTCATGGCTCCGGTTAACCATCCGAAGAAACCTGTTTTAAGGTGCGTCCAGATATTAGTTCCGAAATTAGTAAATCCTTGTGAAACTCCGGCAATAAGATTGGATAAAAATCCTATCGGATCTGCAACAATTGCCATTATCGCACTTACCGCTCCGGAAAGTAATTCGGTAAGCGTTTTTCGGATTTCCATGATCGTTTTCGCTACTCCCAATGCTGAATCTTCTACAGCTGCCAGGAATCCACGGTTACGTTTTTTAATATCAACAATCAGTTCATCAACTTCCTTCAGCGCATTGTTGTACTTCGTTGTCAGTGTATCGATTAATGAAGATTCTTTATCGCTGATGGAACTTTCAAGCTCTTTAAACTGTCCCTGGATAGCATCAATATCTCCTTTGATGGCTTTCTTTACATCTGCAGGAAGGTTTTTAATAAACGAAACCACTTTCTGACGCCCGGAAGTAATAGAAGCTTTAGCAGCATTTAATCGTGTCGTTACCAATTCTGCAATTTTAGTAATAACCCCATCCATCGCAGTTATAAAATTATCCCGTCCTTGTTTATAAAACACATTTACTTCATCCGGCAATTTTCTATTCCAGGCATCTGTCAAACGCTTGCCATAATTTTCGTAATCGTTCCAGTCTCCATAACGTTTGGCTTTATACGCCTCTAATTTTTGGGTTACTTCCTTCTCAAAAGCATCTTTGGCTTTTTTAGCACCATTGTCAAATAACTGCCCCACTTTAGTTTCCAGATCATTCAACTGTCCGTCTACAGATTTTTTGGTCTCTGCATAAATAGTATTCAACTTTTCAACAACATCCTGATGTTTAGCCGTATTTTTCTCACCGGCTTTATGCTGTTTATTGGTTACACTGTCCAGCAATCCTTTTCTGCTTTGGTGCATCCCATCCATCGTGCTGTTGGTTTTACCCTGTGCTGCCTGTTTAGAAGCTTCCAGCTTTTTGTTTTCAGCATTTTTAAATTCTTTAGGAGCATTCTCTGCATTTTCTTTGGCTGCTTTTTTAGCATTGAGAGCATTAATAAAATCCGGTTCATTAGAATTTGCCAACTGCTCATCGGTGATATGATTTTTGGCAAACTGCTGTTCAACTGCCTGATAACTTTTAGCAATAGGTTCACTTAATTCGGAATCGCCTCGCTTAGGAGGCATTGCATCTGTAGCTTTTATATTGACTTTTGAGCCTATTTTTGGATCAGGCAATGCCGTCGCTTTACGCTGTGCAATTTCAGCTTCACTAGGTTCTCGTTTAGCAACGGCTTCTATACGACCTGTTACGCTATTTTTGGATACCATCACATCTCCTTTAATCAATCCGTTGACAGCATTGATATTATTCCGTTTTTCAAAATTATCAGCATCCTTCTCGCTTACAGGTAAATTCACTTTATAAATCTTTTCCTTCAATTTCGCCTTGAAACCGGCCGCACTGAAAGACCCTGTTTTTTGCTGATCCAGCTGCTCTACCTGCTGACCTCTTGCTTTCGATTTTCGCTCTCCGGCAGGTACGGCCGCAGCAGCATTTGCATGAGTTTCGGTTTTTTCTTTCGTATTGTGAACCCGTTTTGCCTTTGCTGTATTTTTAACTAAGCCTACAGTCTGGTTAAAGTTCGGATCACTGTTCGGACTTGTTGGTGTAGTTCTCACAGCATCTTCCTGCTCGCCAGGTAGGACAAATTCTGCACTCATATCTGATGCAGCAACAGAATCCTGAACAGCCTGTATTTCTACAGAAGCAACAGATTCTGACATCGCCGGAGCTGCTGTTTCAGAATTGCCTTTAGCACTTTGAGCCATAGCCGCTTGTTCTTGCATCGTCTTTGGCAGATAAGTTCCCGATTTAAGATCATTATAATCACGTGCCTGATCAATATTCAGGGTCGTTATATAATCTTTTTCAATTTGTTTGGTATCGGGATGATTGATATCACCGGTTTGTGCCAAACTTTTCTGAAGTTTTCCATACATTATTTCTGAGCCTTGGTCGTAAATAGTTTGAAAGCCATGAACTGGTGCGATACTACCATTGAGGTTTCCTGATCCGGATTTAGCTTTTGATTCTTCAGATCTTTGTGTTTGTGTACCGACTATTTCCACCTCCGATAGAGGTGTAACCAATGGTTCTTTCTGCTTTTGATTTTGATTTTTATTTTGGTTTTGTTGGACCTTGTTGTCTTTTTCTACAGGTTTTGCTGTTTTCATTGACTTAGTTTTTTAATTTCATATTGAGTTAGAAGGCATACAAAACGCAATTGATATGATTGCGCTTTATATACCTGTCGATCTGAGGAATCAGATCGTGATGGTTAATTTTTAAGAATTTAAGTACTCAGCTTTGTGATGGGAAACGGATATGCTGGGTCATCTCCAGTACCATTTTCTTACTTTTCTAAGCATCAAGTTTTCAAATTCACTCTTTTTCATGAGAATTACCTGCTTTTTGAATGACGGATTCTGTAGTTGCAGTAAGAGTTTTTCGAGAATCTTTTTTACTGAAATAATTAAATATCGGAGGATGTCTGTTAATCAATTAAAATGATAATATTGCCAATTCAAAATCAGTCTAGAATGTTAAAAAAAGTAACGAGCTTACCAGTTTACAAAGATGAATTTTTCTTTCCACGGCAGTTTAATGAGACCAAGTCCCCAACCAAGCTTATCAAGTAAAATATCCTGTGCTTTTCGTTCTACGGTAAGGGTGTAATCATGGTCGGTGGCAACCAATTTACCCGAACGCTGGAAAAATTCGTTTTGCAATAATGCTGGAGATGATTTTTTCATGGGATTCCAGTTGTGCTGTACGCTTTCTATTACATTTTTAGCCTGTGTTTTATGCTTACGAGAAAGTTTAATATGCTTATTAATGGTTTGATTCATCGGAATATTACATAAGAATTTTTCAAAAACCATGTCATATTCAGGAGCGTTTGTTTTTCCGGTGGCGATATAATGTAATAAATGTGCACACAATTCAGGATCAATAAGTTGTTGTGTTTTTGGATCAATAAGGTCACAATGCTCAAAAAAGGTTTTGATGAACGGGTGTATTAGAATAAGTCCTGCATTTTGAACATATTGCCCATCATTTTGGATTAAATCCTCATTGTTTGCCACAAAATTCTCTTGATGAATTATTTCCGTCGAAGATTTTTCTTTTTCAGGCTTAATTTCTGAGTTACTTTTCAAACTTTCAAGAATGTCATTTTCTTTAATAAATGGGAATACCTCAACTAACATTTTCCAATTCTGATGGTTGTTTTTTGCCGGTGAAAAACCGGTTTGTTCTATTTTTGGTATTTGTTGTAAAAGATATTCCCGAAGATTACTATTTGATGTTTTCAAATACTCTGATAATACATTCAAGATCAAACGCCATACGATTTGTCTGTCGGCATGGTTCAATTTTGATAAATAACGTATTACATCGACTTCCAAGTTGATTTTTAAGTCCTTATTTTTTAAAACTGTCAGACATAATTGCGCAATCTGTTCGTTTGAAAGTTGATTGATAATCCGTTCCTGAACATTTTTTTTGGACAAAACAGGAATGATGCTTTTTTGGAAGTTATTAGCCAAAATCAAGGTGTCAAATACCTTTGGTTCCAAAAATGAATTACCTTTTTTATCCGAATTCCACCAGGGCATAGATCCTTTTTCTAAGAAATAGATAAAAGTTTGAATCATTTTTTGCTGATTGTCAATCAGGTATGCTTTAGAATCGCCTTCTGTTTCTTGATCTGAAATCTTAATTGGTTTCGTAATTTTTGATAATTCTTCTTTAAAGAGTTGAGCAATTTTATCTTTTAATTCAGTATTTAATGCACTGTTTTTTACATCCAGATTCAATTCTAAACGAGGAATTTGGAGGGTATGATCAGCTAATGTTTGTTCTAAAGCATTGATGTACTTTTCTATTTCCGGAAAAACATCAATAGACAAAAAGCTGCTGATATCATCTTTTATACTGTATGCTTTTTCTTTGTTGTTGACTGTAATTTCAACAAAAACTTTCTGAATGATATGATCTTGCTTCACACTAATAAGGTTTTAATTATAAAAATTAGGAATCGCTAAATTGTTTTGTTTTTAATCAAACTCTCCTCCCCAAAAACCTGCAGGGCAAAGGCTTAACGTTGATCTTTGTTTTGCACTCAATCTGCATCCACAACCTCTTACAAATCCTTCTTTGGGATGATCTAAAACTTCCAGTGTATTAGGATTGAGCCATTTCATGGCATTACAGTTATTGCCATTTTTTAAAGGACATTGGTTACAAATTTCTTCTCTTACAGAGAAAACATATTCTTCGCTTTCATTAGCCATGCCAATTTTTGAGCGTAATTCATTGAAATGACCGCCAATGATTTCATTGCGCTTGCCAAAAAGTTTTTTGATATTCATGTGATTAAAGTTTTAAAATTATTGGGGTCAAAATTAGGCGAACAAAGGACATTTTTACGAATTGTAAGGCGGCCCTATTCAGTCTTTGCAGTAAAAGAGAAAATTATTTCCTGATGATGCAGGTTTACGATTTTTGAAAGTAGTTTGGCGAAAAAAAAGGTGTTTTTAAACAAGAAAGTATTGAACTTTATTAATTTTTTTTGAAGCTTTATCCCGCTTTTCATTACAATCTTTTTTTGCAAAAAAGGATTTTCATTACAATCGGGGCTAGGATTATAGTCAGTTATTTAAATACTTAGAAATATCCAAAGTTTTTCAATTTCAATAAATATTGATCTCAAAACCGGGCTTAAAATCACAAAAAAACCATATTCAATTAACCTTCAATTTTCTGTTGAAATAAAATGATTTTTAATATCAAAATTAGATGGAATTATAATCTGAAATTTCACTTCAATTAGATTAAAATAATTTTTATTTAAATTTTACTTTTAAATAATTATTTTAATCATTTGATTATAAATGTATTATGTGTTTTGTTTTTTAATGTTTTCAATAATAAGTGAAAATGTTACTTACTGCAAAGACAGGTTTGAGACCTCAAAATATTTGTCTTTTGATTGACGATGATTGTATGTTTGCAGCATAATAATTAAGAACAGAAATTATGATTGATAATGTATTAACAGTTTTAAAAGATCAGCTGAATGGAGCAGACGATTTACATGATATTGTTGTTGTTGATAACATAGCAAAACATGAAGATGACACTTCAGGTCTTGACAATAAAGTAGTAATTACTTTGCTAAGCGTTGAGGAAGAATCAACAATGAAAAACACCTCAAGATATACTCAGGTCAAAGTAGGCAACATTCCAACTAAGTATGACGTAGAAAGTACTCCGGCTTATTTAAACCTATATGTAATGATTGCTGCCAATAGAACTAGATATTCCAATGCTTTAATAAATATTTCTAAAATTATTGAAGTATTCCAGGCAAACAATGTATTGAAATATATTGATTCAGTTACACCGGCAAATAGCTTCACGTTCAGGATCGAATTGCACACTATTCCCTTTGAACAATTAAGTTACATCTGGGGATTATTAGGGGGGAAGGTAATGCCTTCTGCATTATATAAAATCAGTGTAATAAAAATTGCGGCTACAGACCATACCGAAGTTGAATTAATTAATGACGTTAATATTCAGAGTATTAAAGTTAATTAACCATAAAAACAAAAACTAATAACCTTTTATTCAAATTTTTAAATCATGCCAAATCCAACAACACCAGGTGTTTCAGTTGAAGAAATTACAAAACTTCCTCATTCAATTGCATTAATAGACACAGCGATACCAGTATTTATTGGGTATACTGAGCAAATCCCCGAAGGTTATAATATTAATGATATTTATAATGAAAAGCTTAAAATCAGTTCTCTTTTAGAATATGAAGATAAGTTTGGATATGCAAAAAAGGAAAGTATCCAACTAAAAGATACCAAAGATAAAGGAGTAACCGTTGTAACACCGGAGGTACAATTTCTAATGTACTATTCGCTACAGATGTATTTTGCTAATGGTGGTGGTCCATGCTACATTGTTTCTGTAGGAACTTATGCTTCGGCAGGAGTGCAGTTATCTTCACTGAAAAACGGACTGGATAAGATCGAAACCCTAAAAGCTATTAAAGATCCAATTCTTATTGTTTTCCCTGATGCAGTATCGTTAACCGAGCCAAATTTTTATGACCTTTATAATTATACAATAGGAAAATTAGAGACTAAAAATAGATTTGCCATTTTAGACACATATTACGGAAATTCTATAACCTCATCAGACAATCTTAATACCATTGGGCATTTTAGAGCTAAACTCAACTCAACTAATCATGCAGCAGCTTATTTCCCTCATTTAAAGACTATTTTAAATTATAGTTTTGATGAGAATGAGACAGCTATAACACACACCGGTTTACAAGAAGTAGGACAAAATAGCGCTGTTTTTTATGCAGGTGAAATTGCTGCTTTAGATGAATTAAAAAGTTTAGCAAGTGAGGAGATCACAAACGGTTCTGCCAATGCTTCTGTACTTGCCGATTTATTAGACCAAGCTATTGCAATTGCAGAAGAAGTGAATGAAACAGCTGATGAAACAACTGGTCAACCGGGCGATGCAAAGGAAGCTTTAACAGATGCAATTAATGAAGCAAAAATTGTATTAAATGCCATACATACTGGAATAATAGACGATTTTGCTATGCCCGCTAATTTTAGCGGAGATACACCTATTTTTGGTGGAGAGTTTGACGCATTAAAAGATGCAATTCTTAATGTAAAAGACGAAAAAGGAGATGCAGACGGGATAACACTTAAAAATTTAGAAGCATCTAATTCGGCATTGTACAATCAGATAAAAAAAGAAATCGCATCGTTAAAAGTTGTTTTGCCACCATCATCAGCAATAGCAGGAGTGTATGGTAGAGTAGATAGCATAAGAGGAGTGTGGAAAGCTCCCGCAAATGTAAGTCTTAATTATGTAATTGCTCCAACAGAAAAAGTTTCTGAGAAGGAACAGTCAGATTTAAACATTCACGATTCCGGAAAATCAATCAATGCGATTAGAACTTTTACAGGAAAAGGAACTTTGGTTTGGGGGGCAAGAACACTAGATGGTAAAGACAAAAAAGATGACAACACAGACAATGAATGGAAATATGTGCATGTACGTCGCTATTATAATATGCTTGAACAATCGATAAGTGATGCGCTGGAAAGATTTATTGACGAACCTCATATCTCATACACATGGTTAAGAGCAAAAACAATGTTAGAAAATTTTCTTAACCAACAATGGATGGATGGCGCATTAGTAGGAAGTACTCCGAAAGAAGCTTACGAAGTAAAAGTTTACGGAAGCAAAGACCCTATTACTGAAAATATTATCAATCCGATGAATGTAGAAATCAAAATAGCATTAGTACGCCCTGCAGAATTTATCATATTGAAGTTCTCACACAAATTACAACAATCCTAAAATACAATCGATCACGAATGAACATTCGAAGTTTTACTTCGAGGAATAATCAATATTAATTTTAAATTTTTAACAAATGAATTACAAAACCCCTGGAGTCTATGTGGAGGAACAGGCAAAATTTCCACCTTCCGTAGCGCAAGTTGAAACAGCTATTCCCGCTTTTATTGGGTACACTGCTGATGGACCAAAAAATAAACCGACAAGAATCTCTTCGATGTTGGAATACGAAGCACTTTTTGGAAAAGCAAACCCTGAAATCTTTGCTGTAGATTTCAAAGACGGTGTTGCAACAGCAACACAACCTAAAGTAAGCGATTTTAAAATGTACTATGCCATGCAAATGTATTTTGCAAATGGCGGTGGAGCTTGCTATATCGTTTCTGTAGGAGCTGAGAATATTTATTATTCAGCGGTAAGTTTAGCAGAATTGAAAGCAGGTCTTGACTTATTAAAAAAAGAAGACGAACCTACATTGATCGTTTTCCCGGATCTTCAAGGTTTAGTTGCTAATGATGCTGATGTTGCTGCTGCAAATACTGCTCTTCAGGTTGCAGAAGATAATAAGGATATAGCTTTTGCTGCGGAAGCTGCTGCTAAAGCTGTTTCAAACGCTGTTGATGGTGCTGATGTAACAATTGCTGTCACTGCTGCAGTTGCTGTGGCTAATGGGTATGTTATTACCGATCCTACCGATCTTGCCGAAGTAGCTGCTGCTCAGGCTGCTCAAGCTGTTGTAGCTGCTGCTAAAATAGCTGCTGCTGTTACAAATGCTACTGTTATTACTGTTAAAGCTGCTGCTAAAGTTGTTGCTGATGCTTTTAATGCAGATCTTACTACTGCTACGGCTATTGCTGCTTTTGCTTTTCAAAATGCTGACAGTGTTTCTGATGCTAACGTGGCTGCTGCTATTACTGACGCTTATTCTTTATATAATAGTGCTTTGAATCAGGCAGAACTAATGAAAGACAGATTTGTCATTATGGATGTTCTTGGAGATGATGTTATTTTTAGAGAAGAAGTGACGGCTAAAGGTTTGAATTACGGAGCTGCTTATCATCCAAAATTAAAAACAGTTTTGAGTTATGATTTTAATGAGGTTGATGTTTTAGTTACTGGCGCATCTGGTATCAAAACTTTAGCAGAATTGAAATTAAAAAATTCAGAATTGTATAACCAAGCTAAAAAAGCAATTGAATCTAAGCCCGTGGTACTGGCTCCATCATCAGCAATGGCAGGAGTTTACGCTAAAGTAGACAGCACTTCCGGAGTATTTAAGGCACCGGCTAACGTTGGACTTAACTTTGTAGAAGCACCGACTGTAAAAATTTCTGATAGAGAGCAAGATGCTCTTAATGTAGATGCTACATCAGGAAAATCAATTAATGCGATCAGAAATTTTACAGGAAAAGGAATATTGGTTTGGGGCGCAAGAACGTTGGACGGAAACAGCAATGAATGGAGGTATGTCTCTGTACGTCGTTTCTTCAACATGGTAGAAGAGTCTGTGAAAAAAGCGACAGAACGTTTCGTTTTCGAACCGAATACTGCCAATACATGGATTCGTGTACAAACGATGATCGAGAATTTCCTTAACCAACAATGGCAAGACGGAGCATTAGCAGGAAGCAAACCTGAAGAAGCTTATTACGTAAGCGTTGGTTTGAATAAAACAATGTCTGCTCAGGATATCTTGGAAGGAAGAATGATCGTTGAAGTGGGTATGGCTGCGGTACGTCCTGCTGAATTTATTGTGCTGCGTTTTTCACATAAGCTACAAGAAGCATAAAATAAACTAAATAACAATTAAATATAAATAATTATGAGTACATATCCATTAGTAAAGTTTGCCTTTGAAGTAGATTGGGGCGGGAAGAAAATTGGTTTTCAGGAGGTGAGCGGTTTAAATGCCGAAGCAGCTTTAATTGAATACAGACATGGCGCAAGTCCTGATTTTAGCAAGATCAAAATGCCTGGATTAAAAGCTTTCAGCAACATTACTTTAAAGAGAGGAACTTTCAAAAAAGATAACGAGTTTTTCGAATGGTTCCAAACCATCCAATTAAATACAGTAGAAAGAAGATCTGTTACCATCTCACTTTTAGACGAAAATGGAGAACCCGCAGTTACCTGGAAAGTAAAAAATGCGTTCCCTCTTAAAGTGAATGCAACAGATTTGAAAGCTGAAGGTAATGAGGTAGCTATCGAAACTCTGGAAATTGCGCACGAAGGATTAACTATCGAAAATAACTAATATTAACTTTTAAATTTAAAAAAAATGAATTACAAAACACCCGGAGTCTATGTAGAGGAAATCGCAAAATTCCCACCATCTGTAGCACAAGTAGAAACAGCTATTCCAGCTTTTATTGGATATACAGCACAAGGACCCAAAAATGAGCCGACAAGAATCTCTTCTATGTTGGAATACGAAACGCTTTTCGGAGCAGCAAAGCCTGAATCTTTTACATTTACTGTAGTTGAGGAGACTACAACACCTCCAATTAAACCCAGAACTGTTACTGCGACTTTAGAAACACCTAATCCTTTCAAAATGTATTATGCTATGCAAATGTATTTTGCTAACGGCGGCGGGCCATGTTATATCGTTTCTGTGGGAGAATATCCATCGGATAAAAAAGTAAAATTGGCTGATTTAACAGCAGGTCTTGAAACTTTAGAGAAAGAAGATGAACCAACTCTTATTGTTTTCCCGGATGCTGAAGGGTTAACTTTAGAAAATGATGCTTATGAGTTATATGGTTTAGCTTTAGATCAAGCGGAATTGATGAAAGATAGATTTGTGATCATGGACGTTGTTGGAAATACAACTAACGCAGTGAAGAATTTCAGAGATAATGTAACATCTGGACCTAGCGGTGAGCGTTTGAAATATGGAGCAGCTTATCATCCAAAATTAGAAACAGTTTTGACTTATGGATATGATTCAAAAGTTGTTATGGTTTCAAGTCAAACTCTAGAATATTGGAAAACTAAAGATTCTGAATTGTACAATTTGGCTAAAGCAGCAATTGAGGCTAACAAAGTAGTATTAGCTCCATCATCAGCAATAGCAGGAGTTTACGCTAAAGTAGACAGCACTTCCGGAGTATTTAAGGCACCAGCTAATGTTGGACTTAACTATGTAGTAGCTCCTACCATAAAAATTTCTCACGAAGATCAAGAGAGTCTTAACGTAGATGCTACATCTGGAAAATCAATTAACGCCATCAGATCATTTGTAGGAAAAGGTCCAGTAGTTTGGGGAGCAAGAACCCTAGACGGAAACAGCAATGAGTGGAGATATATTTCTGTACGTCGTTTCTTCAACATGGTCGAAGAGTCTGTGAAAAAAGCAACAGAACGTTTCGTTTTCGAACCTAATACTGCCAATACATGGATCCGTGTACAAACAATGATTGAGAATTTCCTTAATCAACAATGGCAAGAGGGAGCATTGGCTGGAAGCAAGCCGGAAGAAGCTTATTATGTAAGCGTTGGTTTGAATAAAACAATGTCTGCTCAGGATATTCTGGAAGGAAGAATGATTATCGAGATCGGTATGGCTGCAGTACGTCCTGCTGAGTTTATTGTGTTGCGTTTTTCACACAAATTACAGGAAGCATAAAATAAATTAATAACAATAAAATATACATAAATTATGAGTACATATCCATTAGTAAAGTTTGCCTTTGAAGTAGATTGGGGCGGGAAGAAAATTGGTTTTCAGGAAGTGAGCGGTTTAAATGCCGAAGCAGCTTTAATTGAATACAGACATGGCGCAAGTCCTGATTTTAGCAAGATCAAAATGCCTGGATTGAAAACTTTCAGCAACATTACTTTAAAGAGAGGAACTTTCAAAAGCGATAATGAATATTTTGAATGGTTTCAAACCATCCAATTGAATACAGTAGAGAGAAGATCAATTACGATCTCACTTTTAGACGAAAATGGAGAACCTGCAGTTACCTGGAAAGTAAAAAATGCGTTCCCTCTTAAAGTAAATGCGACAGATTTGAAAGCTGAAGGTAACGAGGTTGCTATCGAAACTCTGGAAATTGCGCACGAGGGATTAACTATTGAAAATAACTAATCATGGCTCTTTTATATCCTCCAACCAGTTTCTCTTTTATTGTTAATGGGATTTCAACAACAGAGGGTATTGACTCCAGATTTCAATCTATATCTGGTTTATCAACAGAAATTGCAACTGAAGAATATGCCGAAGGAGGCGAAAACAGATTTCTTCATCAGCTTCCTTTGAGACCAAAATATGACAATTTAGTTCTTAAGCGTGGTTTAATCGTGAGTTCCGGATTGATAAGCTGGTGCACAAATGCGATGGAAAATTTCCAGTTTGAACCCCGGGATTTGATTATTACTCTTTCAGGAGGATTACAATCTACAGCACCTTTAATGGTTTGGAATGTGGTTGGAGCATACCCTGTAAAATGGAACGTTTCAGAATTCAACGCAGAAGAAAGCAAACTTGCTATTGAAACCATAGAACTGAAATATAGATATTTCACAATACCTTCATCGTTAGCAAGCTTAGGCTTGTAATTTCTAAATCTAATCTAAGCACCTGAAAGTGTGTTAGTTTTCGGATAACATTCAGCAAAAATTTTCAGATAAAAACAAAAGATTGGTCTATAACAAGACTGAACACACTCTTTATGTGCTTAGATTTTTAAAAATAAACATGTTAAATCATTGGTTATTAGTGTTTTGAATATTAATAATTGATTAAAAAACAAACGAAATGCCAATAGAAATAAAAGAGCTTCACATTAAAATAAATGTGGACGAGAAAACAGCAGCAACGACAACTGCAACATCAATTGATGAAGCAAAGATTATGCGGGCAGTGAGTGAAAGTGTAGAGCAGGTAGTAAATATTGAACAACGTAAAAAAGAAAGATAATGGCAGGGTTGGATAAAATAACAATAACCGCAAAGGAAAATTCTGGGCAAGAGTTTGTTGCTCTAATTAACCCAACTAAATACTCGTTGTCCTATAAAAATGAGTGGAATAAAGAGTCTCCACCAGGAAGCACTCAGACAGAGGTTAAATTCCATAGGATTTCATCTCCTACCTTCGATTTAGAATTTTTGTTAGATGGAACAGGAGTAACTGAAGAAAATAAAGGTAATAAGTTGATAAACAAAATACTCAACAAAAAAGCTACAAAAACAAATGTTGCAACGCAGTTTGATAATTTTTTAAAAACAACCGGAACCTATGATGGTGAAATACATAAGCCATACACTTTAACCATAAAGTGGGGTATACTTAATTTTGAAGGTAGTCTATTAGATTTCAGTGTTGATTTTACACTTTTTTCTCCTGAAGGATATCCTTTAAGAGCTATAATAAAAGCAAAGTTCAAAGGAACTACAGATATTGATTTAGCTAATGCAAAAGCAAAAAAAAGTTCACCAGATTTATCACACAAAAGAACCGTAAAAGACGGAGATACATTACCCTTGATGACTGAAAGAATTTATGGAGATTCTAAATACTATTTGGAAGTAGCTAAAGTAAATGGTCTTATCAATTTCAGACAATTAACACCAGGGCAAGAACTATTCTTTCCGCCAATAGAAAAAGTTTCATAAAATGAATAATAGCGGATACATACAAACAGCAAAAAATCCGGATTTAATAACTTTTAAGGTTATGTCCGGAGGAACAGAATTGCCTGGTAAGTACGGTGTGAAAAGCATAGTGGTAGAAAAAGAAGTCAACAGAATTCCTTATGCCCGCATCGTTATTTTAGACGGAAGTGTGCCTGAACAGGATTTCAAATTAAGCAATGAAGACTTATTAATTCCTGGAAAAGAAATTGAGATCACTGCAGGTTATCACTCCGAAGAAGAAACTATTTTTAAAGGAGTTGTTGTAAAGCATAATATAAAAGTTAGAAGCGGCTCTTCTTATCTCATCATCGAATGCAGGGATAAGGCTGTAAAAATGACTTTAGGAAGAAAAAGCAAATATTTCTACGATAGTAAAGACAGCGATATCATCGAAGAATTGATTGGGAATAGCGGTACGACTGCCGATGTAGAAGCTACTTCAAATTCACATAAAGAACTGGTTCAGTACCAATCTTCAGACTGGGATTTTATGTTAACCAGAGCACAAGCAAACGGTAAACTATGTTTTGTAGAAGATGGAACCATCAAAGTTGCTAAACCAGATTTTAGCGCAAAAGAAGTAGAAACAGTAGTCTACGGATCATCTGTACATGAATTTGACGGAGAGATTGACGCCAGAGACCAATTCAATAAAATTACAGCTAAAACCTGGAGTTACACCGATCAGGAATTGACTGAAGTTGAAGCTCAGGATCCGGCAATTAATCTCAATGGAAATCTTTCATCAGGTGATTTAGCAAAAGTTTTTGGAATTGAAGACCTTCAACTTAAACACGGAGGAAATCTTACCCAAAATGAATTACAGGATTGGAGTGATGCGAAAGCAACTTTCCAGCAGTTAGCTAAAACAAGAGGAAGAGTAAAATTTCAGGGAATTCCATCTGTGAAACCGGGAGTTTCATTAACGCTGCAAGGAGTCGGAAACCGATTTAACGGAAAGATTTACGTCACTGGTGTTCGTCACGAAATAGCCGATGGAAATTGGCTGGTTGACGCTCAGTTTGGACTTTCTCCTACATGGTTTTCAGAAACGTATGACGTAAGCGAAATGCCTGGTTCAGGAATTATGCCTTCTATAAGCGGATTACACATTGGTGTTGTTTCACAATTGGAATCTGATCCGGATGGAGAAGATAGAATTTTAGTACAAATCCCAATCATCAATAACGAAGAAGAAGGAATTTGGGCAAGAGTTGCTACGCTTGATGCAGGAGAAAACAGAGGATCATTTTTCAGACCGGAAATCGGAGATGAGGTTATTATCGGATTTATTAATGACGATCCCAATGATGCGGTGGTGCTTGGAATGTTAAACAGCAGTACAAAACCGGCTCCAATTGTAGCTTCTGATGATAATCATGAAAAAGGATTTGTCACCCGAAGCGAAATGAAAATGATTTTTAATGACGATAAAATTTCATACACACTTGAGACACCAAAAGGCAAAAAAGTGATTTTGGATGAAGATGCAGACATCATTAAAATAGAAGATGAGCATTCTAATATTCTTACGCTTAATAAAGACGGGATCAGTATCGAAAGCGGAAAAGACATCAAAATCAAGGCAAAGGGCGACGTTACCATGGAAGGAACTAATATCAATGTAAAAGCATCTGTGCAATTCAAAGCTGAAGGCAGTTCTGGCTCAGAGCTTAAATCGGGAGCAGTAACCGTAGTAAAAGGATCTCAAGTAAAAATTAATTAATCATGAAACCGGCAGCAAGAATTACAGATATGCACACTTGTCCTATGATGACAGGAACTGTTCCACACGTTGGAGGTCCTATCATTCCGGCAGGAGAACCCACTGTATTGATCGGTGGAAAACCCGCCGCACGAGTAGGAGATAAAGCAATATGTACAGGCCCACCAGATACTATTGCATCAGGATCTTCAAGTGTAATGATAGGCGGAAAACCAGCCGCAAGAATGGGAGATTCTACAGCTCATGGAGGCGTAATATCCGCTGGTGAGGCTACTGTTTTAATAGGATGATGATATTTAATGACAGTTTTTGATACAATCATGAACCATTATTTAAATGTTATCTGATCAAAAATAAAATGTAAAACATCAATAACAAAACGGTTAGAAAAACTAAAACTCTATGTTACAGATGCAAGATGCTATAACTAAATACAATACAAAAAACGTATGAAAATAAATACAGATTTTTTAGGAATAGGCTGGAGTTTTCCGCCTGAGTTTAATGAAACTGAAGGAAAACTGGCAATGACCACCGATGTGGAAGACATCAATAATAGTCTTATTATTTTATTGTCGACACGCCCAGGTGAACGTGTAATGTTCCCGAACTACGGATGCGACTTGCAGGAAATGCTTTTTAAGCCTCTGGACTTAACGTTGATCACTCAAATGAAAGGAATTGTAGAGCGTGCTATTTTATACCATGAGCCTAGAATAAACATTTTAAGTATTGATATCGACACTCAGGACGAACTTGAAGTAGAGGTTTTGATACACATTGACTACGAAGTAAGAAATACGAATACAAGAAGCAATATGGTTTTTCCTTTTTACAAAGGTGAAGCTACTGAAATATAATGAATTACGGGATGTCTGTAGCCATTTTGAATACTACCAACATTACAATAAGTATTGCATCTGACCATAGAAAGATAAATATAAACAAATGAAAAAAACAGATACATTTTCACATTATCGTGAAGGAAAATCACAAATGCAGCGCTTTTTAGCAGAATTAGATCCGGGCAATCTTGAATTACACGATTTCGATTTGTTTGATTGGCTGTTATTCGCAAACAATTTTGCGAAGCGTGTAAACTATTTTGACAAAGATGATAATACAACACCAAAAGGAAACTGGGGAAACTTCTTCTTGGGTGATGATACTGATGATACTATTCCAAGAAGAGAAAGTGTTGAGTACAAAAGTATGAAAAAACAGGTTGCAGATCTTATGTCCCAGTTTGAGCAAGACAGCAACTTGACCCCTCATTTAACGTTATTTGTTTGCTTTTTAAAGTTATTAGATTTCTCAAAAAAAGCCTTCAATAATTTAACGAAAAGGCATTTGGATTTCTATTATAATGAAATACTTCAAATTGAAAAAAATGATGCCAAATCAGACAAAGTCTATGTGATTTTTGAATTAGCAAAAAAAGCGCTTCAGGAAAAAATTCCAAGCGGTACATTGCTGGATGGTGATAAAGACGCTGGTGGAAAAAAACGTGTTTACAAAACTGGTGATGACCTTATTGCCAATCAGGCAAAAGTAGTTGAGATTAAAAGTTTTTTAAACGATGTCGAAAAAAGAGAGCTAAAAATGGCTCCAGAAGCGAACTCTGCAGATGGTTTGGGTGATAAATTACCTGAAAATAGTAACTATTGGTGGCCATTTGGATATAATGCTGATGAAACAATTTTAGAAAAAAAATCTATTTATAAAGAGCTTCCAAAAGCTAAGCTGGGCTTCTCGGTTGCGTCATCTTTATTTGATTTAAAAGAAGGTGAAAGAACAGTGACTCTTAATATCAATTTTGAGAAAAATTCAACACAAAGACTGCAAAGTATTCCGGATGAAGATATTCAAAATAATATCAAAGTGCTTTGTAGCGGAGAAAAAGAATGGCTGTCAGATATTGCTTTAGAATGTCTCAAAAAGGAAGGAGATATATTAGAGCTTTCTTTTACATTACCCAGAGATTTCCAGCCAGTTGTAAAGTACAATAAGGAAGTTTTGTTAGAAACATTCCAGACCAATTTCCCTGTTGTAAGGTTTATGATTGAAGGAGAGAAATACTACGATATTTATGAAGCTCTTTCAGAAACACGAATAAAAAACATAGAAATATCGGTTGATGTAAAAGGAGTAAAATCGATTCAGATAGAAAACGATAATGGCGCATTAAATGCAGAAAAGCCTTATTATCCATTCACCGCACAACCCATTAAAGGATCTAATTTTTTTATTAAATGTCCTGAAATGTTTTCTAAAAAATGGCAAAATGCAGACATTACGATCAATTGGAAAAATACTCCGGATTCTATAACAGATTTATACAACGGGTATGTAATTAGACCTAATCAAAACGTCAGCTTAGCAGATTATCAAAAATTAAAAACTTCGATTGTAGGTTCTGATGCTTATTTTAAAGCAGATACAGCATTATTACACAAAGAAATTTGGTATACGAAAGCTAATAATATTGATGTATTTAAAAAAGTAGAAGGAGTTGGCTATCAAACTCAATTTTCTATCAATAACAGGAGTGGTGAGTCGGGTACAAGTGAGTCGATTAGATTAACATTCAACCAATCTTCATTACAGGATGTGTATCCTAAACTGTATACATTGGCGTTATCAAGTGATTCGAAAGTAGAAAAACTGATTCCAAACGAACCTTATATTCCTTTTGCTGAAGATATTGAGCTGAATTACAGCGCAAAAGATCAGGTTTATTTGTATTTAAAGACAGATTCTGAAGGAGAAGCTTTAAAAAGCGAAGACGTACAATTGTATCATGAAGATGCGTTCGGGCAATACAAAAAAGATGTTAAAACACAAGATATTGTTCCGGTACACAAAAATGGAGGTGAATTATATATTGGTCTGGAAGCAACGCCACAAACAACAGTTTCACTATTGATCCAAATGCTGGAAGGAAGTGAAAACGCTCTGGTTGATACTTTCGATGAAAAAGAATTTATTGAGTGGAGCATCCTTTCGGGCAATACCTGGGTTGATCTGTCGGGTAACATCCTGCAGAATGAAACCAGAAAATTTTTGGAATCTGGTATTGTAAAGTTTAAAATTTCTAAAGATATCGACACCAACCATACAAGATTTACTGACGGATTGGTTTGGATCAGGGCAAAATCAAAAAGAAGTTATGATGCGGTGTGTAAAATTCAGGGAATATACACACAAGCTGTTTTGGCAACATTCCAGAATCAGGACAATGATTTGTCTCATTTAAACAACGGATTGGCTGCAGAAACCATTTCTAAACTGATCACAAGAGTTCCTCAGGTAAAATCGGTGAGCCAGCCTTACAACTCGTTTGACGGTAAATATCAAGAAACAGATCCGGAATTTTACAGACGTGTAAGTGAAAGATTGAGACACAAGCACAGAGCCATTACGCAATGGGATTACGAACATTTGGTATTACAGGAATTTCCGGAAGTTTTTAAAGTGAAATGTTTAAATCACACTTCTGAAAAATCTTATATGGCTCCAGGTTATGTAACCTTAATGGTGGTACCGAATATTAAAAATAAAAATGCTTTTGATGTTTATCAGCCAAGAGTAAGCAGAGCTACCCTGAATAAAATTCAAAATTATGTAAACGAATTAAATACAATGCATGTTGATGCTCAGGTAATTAATCCAAATTATAAAGAAGCAAAAGTAGAAGCAAAAGTGAAATTCTTTGAACAGTATGATGAAGCATTTTATCTGAAACAATTAGATGAAGATATTAAAAAATATATCTCTCCTTGGGCTTTTACAGACGCAAAAGAAATTGATTTTAATGTGGTACTGAATGTTAATCAGCTTGTGACCTACTTAGAGCAGCTGCATTATGTAGATTACATTGACGAAGTGAAGATATTGGTGAATGATGATCTGCAAAGACAAGCTTTGATAGAAGTAGATCCGAAATCAATTTTGGTCTCTGCTAAACAACACATTGTTAGTATTACAGATCAAGTATGTATTTAATAAAAATAAGAAGTAAACATAATCATGTCAGAAAATAAACACATTAGTATATCAAAAAATATAGAAACTGAGGATCAGACAGATTTTCATTTTCTACGAAAAACAGGTATTGAATACATCGAAAAGTTAGGCGGAAAGCTCTGGACCGATTATAACTCTCATGATCCTGGTATTACCACTCTGGAAGTTTTAAGTTATGCCATCACAGATCTTGGGATGAGAATGAATCTGAATATGGAAGATATCTTGACCTCTGAAGACGAAAAGAAAGATATTCATACGCAGTTTTTAAAAGCTACAGAGATTCTGCCTTCAAGACCTTTAACCGAGCTTGACTACAGAAAATTATTTATCGATATCAACATGATTTCAGGGCATAAAAGACCGATCCGAAATTGCTGGTTGGTTCCTAAAACTGAAACACTATATGTCGATTGCGAAACCGGAAATCTGGACTTTAAACCTATCGGAGAAAAGACAGAAGATTTTAACGTAAAAGGGCTGTATGATCTTTATGTAGATTATGCCGAAGATATTGATACTGGAGATATTGGATGCGGAGATTCTAGTGTTAAAGCTATGATTTTAGAACGTTATCACGCCAACAGAAGCCTTTGTGAAGATTTGGCTGAAATTAAACAAGTTGAAACCCAAAAAGTTGCTGTTTGTGCCCGTATCGGACTTGTTAATAAAGCCGATGAAGAATTGGTACATGCTAAAGTAACAAGAGCAGTCAATAATTACTTATCTCCGGAAGTTCATTTTTATTCATTGAAACAAATGCTCGACAGAGGTTTGACTACAGATCAGATTTTTGAAGGACCTCTTTTGAACAATGGTTTTATCGATACTGAAGAACTTAAAAATAGCCAATTAAGAAGAGAAGTTCGTCTTTCGGATATCATCAGTGAAATCATGAAAATTGATGGCATTAAAGAAATTCATGAAATTTCTATTGCCGGCTGTGATAGTGTGGTGAAACAAAATAACGACTGGTTGATTTGTATTGAAAAAGGCAGAAAACCGGAATTGTGTGAGCTAAGTTCATTTAGCTACAGCAAGGGTTCGTTACCGTTGAATATCAATGACCAAAAAGTTCAGAATTATCTGGAAACTCTTAAAAGAGAAGAAGAGATCCTTAGAGAGGATGCAAAACAAAATAAAGAATTGACTTTACCACAAGGAACTTCATACGATATAGCCAACTATGCTACTATTTTAAATGAATTTCCGGATACTTATGGCGTAGGAATTTCCGGAATTATAGGAAATAAAAATCCGGAGAGAGAAGCATTGGCAAAACAATTAAAAGGTTATTTATTGTTTTTTGATCAGATTCTTGCCGGTTATTTCAAACATCTTGAAAAAGTAAAAGAAGTATTGAGCGTTAATGGAGGTTTAACGAGAACCTATTTTACGCAAGCTCTTAAAAATATTAAAGGTTTTGATGAATTGGTCTCTAATTACCCTGTCAATGATGATCAACTTACAGACTCATTGTATGAAGAGCTGGACAATAGTGTAGAACGTAGAAATGAAGTTTTAGATCATTTGATTTCTCGTTTTGCAGAAACATTCAGCGATTATACTTTTTTAATGAAATCATTGTATGGGAATTCTGCTGATGAGATTGTTTTAAGTAATAAAGAGAGCTTCTTAAACGAGTATACATCATTAAGTAAAGACCGAGGATTAGGGTACAATTACACATTATTTTCGAATACAGATATTTGGAATACGAGTAATATTTCCGGCGCTCAGAAAAGAATAGCCCGTTTGTTGGGACTTAAAGATTATACCCAAAGAAGCTTGTCTCAATCACCGGTATCCATCATTGAAACCAAAGACAATGCTGGAAAAAGCACCTACACCTGGAAGGTAAAAGATAAGGATGGCAATATCATCTTATCGTCTGTAAATGCTTACAAAATTGAATATAATGCAAACAAAAACCTGAATGACGCAATTTATCAAACGATTCAAATTGATCAGGAAGACCTTAAAAATGCATTAAAAATATTCGATGAGAAAGAGCTTGAAAAGACAATAGAAAAGTTAAAAAATTGCGAACATAACTACTGTTTAATCGGAAATATCAAAATCCGTGTTTCATTGAATGATAACTTTTATCTTGAGATTGTAGATGATCCCGTTAAGCAAAATGTAATCGCTACCCACAAAAAAACAAATCCTTATTCTAATTTGAAAGAATTAAAAGACGGAATTCTATTACTGGTAGATTATTTAAAATATGATTTTACAGAAGAGGGTATTTTCCTTGTTGAGCATTTATTATTAAAACCAACTGTTAAAGATTATAAACTCATGGGTGGTATCGGCTGTATGTCTATTGGTGAAACCTTTAGAGTAGCCTATGACCTTCAGGAAGATTCTCCTATAAAACAAGATCCGGTACAATATTCCGAAGCTTTCATGAATTCTTGTGAAGATTGCGAAATAGATGTTTACGATCCCTATTCTTACCGGGTAAGTATTGTTCTTCCGGGCTTTGCTTATCGTTTCCAGGATCCTGATTTCAGACGTTATGCCGAAACGGTTATCAGGCAAGAAATTCCGGCTCATGTTTTAGCAAAAATTTGCTGGGTTGGAGATCGAATGAGCGAAACACAAACCGCTCAGGAGGACTTGGAAAAATTTGAAGTTGCTTTTAAAAAATACCTTTCAGATAAAGCAAAAAACAATACTGCAGGTTTAGGAGGTAGTATTCGTGAACTCATCTTGACTCTTACTTATTTAAACAATATTTATCGACCTGGAAGACTTCTGGACTGCGCAGCGGAGGAAGATGATGACAACTCAGACGGGAAAATCATATTAGGACAATCGAACTTATCAAAAAAACTGAAAAAATAATGAATACTAAATTAGACAAGGTAACAACCCAATATAGAAAGTTCAACGATAATCAAGCGTTAACGGAAGGACAATTAAACGAATTTATAGACTATTTCGAAGATCAGGACAGATTATCAAGAACCCGTCTGAGTGGAGTAGGTGTAGTGTGTGGTTTTAAATCGAAATACATAGATTTAATTGTTCAGCCCGAAATGATGCAGGAAAAAGCAACTGGATTGGATGCTTCTTTGCTTCATACTATTGAGATTACACAAGGCTCCGGAGTTACCACAGATGGAGACATAATAACGCTCCGTCAAAAAGGAGCTACATCATCAGAAGCTACTATAGACTTCGGCGTTAAAAATTACAGCTATTACAGAGAATATATTGATGAAATCGGATATAAACATTTTCGTATTGGTGGTAAGCAAGTACCTCTTTTAGAAGTAATCACACAGCAGGAATATGAAGCTTTAGGTACTAATGTTGAAGGTTTTAAACTGTTAAGTGACATTGGCGATACCAATATATATGATAAAGTTATCATTTTGTATTTAGAAAGTTATTCTAATGACGAAACTCCTTGCCAGGATGCAGATTGTGATCATACCGGATCTGAGCAGGTGTCTAATCTTAAAGTACTTTTGGCAGATTCTGCCTCTGTTTCGGAACTTATAAAGAAAGGTGATGCAAAAGACAGTATCTATACAGCTCACAATGCGTATGAAGAACTCTTTGATCACTTACCTAAAATAGAAGCCAAAAGAGTTATTCTGGATACTACTATTGTACAACCGCAACAATTAAAAATTAAATTTCAGGAAGCGAATACTGCTGTAAGAAACTTAAGCGAAGGTTTTGAAGCCATTGCAAGTACTCTTGGAGTAAGTATGAATTTGGGAGGGCAAACACTTCTTGATAAACTAAATTCTCTATTGGATGGCAGAGCATCAAGATCGGACGATTATCAATATCGATATGATTTATTAAAGGACTTAATTGATACTTACAACGAAATAAAAGAATTGATATTACATCTGAATGTTGAGTGTTGCCCAACTATAACATCATTCCCTAAACACCTTCTTTTAGGTGCTGTTGGAGCAAAACTGGAATTAGGAGAGCGTACAGATTTCCGTCACGGTTTTTATAATTCACCAATAACTACCAATGATGATGAGAATTACGAAAGAGTTGTAATGCTTGTCAATCGTTTTGTACAGAAATTAAATGGATTTCAATCGTATATCGGACCAATCAAAATTACCCCTTCTAATCTTTATGTAAGATTGGGTGATAAAGCAATCCCATATTACTATAATGTAGATAAATCATTATTAGCTCAATGGAACTTTGAAAAAACAAAAACCGATAGAGAAAGATATAATCTGAGTTATCATACAACCAATTTAGCCGTAGATAGCTTTGTTCAGGATCCATTGAATTATAATATCGATAACAATGACTTCTATAGAATTGAAGGTCATTTAGGAATGCCTTATAAAACAGCATTACAAAATATTAATGATCTTAAAGTAAAATACGGATTAGCTTTTGATGTCATTGCATTGGTTTTACAGAAAGGTGAAAAACCTGATGAAGAAGTGCCGGTTAGAGATAAAACAGTATCTATTGATGACCTTAGAAAGCAATTGATATCAATTTCAAGTGATATTAGTAATCAAAAAAGTAATTCACAAAGTACTTTACTAAACATTTCTAAACTGGATGAAAAATTAAGGTTACTAAATCAGGCCGAATTCGCAAAAGAAGGATCATCTGATGGGATTACCGTTGTAAAACAGGATCCTAAAAAAGATGATGTTGTAAGCGAGCTTTTAAGCGAATTTTTAGAAAGAAAATCAGGATTGGAGCATGTAGCCGGTGTAGAACCCGGCGGAACTTTTGTTTTAATTTACGAGAATGAAACAAAAAACCAGGTTTTGGCAGATTTCTCATTGCCGTACTTGTGTTGTTCTAAAAAGGATCCTGTATTTTTGGCATTGCCGGAAAGCACAATATGTCAAAACGATGCTCCTATGGCTCTTACAATCGTTCCGCTGGATGGTCAGATAAAAGCATTTGTAAATGGTACTCAAATACCTGCAATTACACAATCCGGAGGTCAAAGCTTCTTTAATCCTGGTTTGGTTAATGCAGCATATTTTGGACAAACAATTACTTTCACTGTAAATGATGATGCTGTGGAAGCACAATTGGTAGTGTACGAACAACCAAGTGTATCTGTGACTACAGGAAATGTAAGTTATGGTACAGATACATCAGATCCTGATGCTACTGTAGACTTCCATGTTACCGTTCCAAGCAACAGTGCAGGACTTACTTATACATTCAATTTCGGAGATGGAACAACTCCTTTATCATTAACTACATTACCGGCTAATGGAATTGTTAAACATAAATATGATCTCGTTGCCGGACAAGAGGATGTCTTCAATCCAACACTTACTGTGACTAATGCAAATGGCTGTAGTAAAACAGTTGCTGCCACTCCGGTAAAACTAAAAGGGCAAATGACGGTTGTATGTTTAAATGGAATGAAAGTAGTGATTCAGTATAGAGACGGTATAGATCCGGGGCATACTTGTAATGATGCTAATTTTAATTTAAAAGGGAACGGTGTTTTAATACAAGGTGCAACTCCTTACAATGATCCAAGAGGAATCATCAAAGGAAATATCCATTTAAGTAATACATTACAAAGCCAGGATGCTAAGAATTATCCGTCAAATGTTACAACTGGATATAGCAGATATAATGCAATTACTATAACCCAAGCCGAAGCACAACAAATCGCTTTACTGTCGCCGGATGGTTTTGTGAAATTCTCTCTTGAATGTGCATTAAATTATTGTCATACTGGTGTAGCTTATACTCAGATATTCTTGGCAAATGCTACAACGCCTATTTACTCTGGTTATCCAAATGGTAATTTCTTAGAAATAAACCCTTGTACAGGAGTAACAAGATAATAATTCTAAGGAAGAATATGTGTAATAACTTCATAGACAATCTGTCTATGAAGTTTATTAAACAGTCTTAATAAATCATTAAAAAATTAACAATAATGAATAATCAATTAAGTGATATATCTGCTTTAAGTAGTGTATCGACTCAATACCGCAAATTCAGTAAAGGACAATACATAGAATATACCCAGTTCAACGAGTTTTTGGATTTTTTTGAAGATCAGGATCGTTTGTCCAGAGTGCTGCTGCAAGGAGTAGGTATCGTATGTGGTCTCAAACCCAATCTTATTTATACCAATAAGTTATTGAGCGGCATACAGCTTTCTCAGGGAGTGGCGTTGACTACTGATGGAGATTTACTAACCTTGAATAATACAAGTGTAGTGAGTGGAGATTTGTATGTAAGTGATCTAAAAACCATTAGTATAAAAAATAAAAACTATACACATTTCAAAGTATATGATAATTTCAAAGTAAATTATCCTGCATTTCATGAAAACAACGGCAAAGGAAAACAAGTTGAGCTTTGGGAATTGGCAACAACTCAGGAAGCAAATTCTGATTTTCAACCGATTAGTAATCTTTCAGATTTGGATGATAAATACTTGTTACTGTATTTAGAAAATTATGAAAAAGATATAAAACCTTGTAGAGGAGTAGACTGTGATAATCATGGCGTACAGCAAATTCGAAACCTTAAAGTATTAATTACTACGGCAACAGGGATCAATAATATTATTGGAGATGATAGTGTTCAACTTCCTCCTGATCCCATAACTGGTATAGTTCCTCCTCGAATAAAAGATGGTATTCAGCCTCACCCTTTATTTATTGAGGATGTATTAAGAGCTGAAAAACAAGAACGAGTGATTGTTGAGAGACTTATTTTAGAAAATGAAATTGACACGCATTTTTCTTCTTCTCATTTAAAAAATTTGTACTTAGCAGCTTTAGAAAGCAATAACTATGGTGAGTTTATATTTGAGAAAATCAATAAAATCTCAGAGATCATAGGAGGGCAGTGGGTTAACCATGCTGCGTTTAAAATTGTATTGCAGGAATGTTTTGCTGAGCAGATAGGTTTTCAGTATGCTTATGATGCAATGAAGGATTTGATGGACACTTATTCTGAAATTATAAAATTTCTTCCTAAATCATTTACAGAAGCTTTTCCGGATTTGTATTCTTTTCCTAAACACATTCTGCTTGGAAAACTGATATCGGATACCCAATTAGATTCATTTAGACATCAGTTTTATAACTCGCCAGTTTTAGATGATGAAAAAGCGACAGAAAGAGTCAAAACATTAATTAATCGTTTTGTTCAACAAGCACATAATTTTAGGTATTCAAGTAGTTTTGAAGAAGAAGCGCAAATTAAAATTACTCCATCACAAAAATTAAATCCTTTAAGCAATAAGGCGGTTCCGTTTTACTATCAGGTTACAGAAGAGCTTTTAAAATCGTGGAATTTTGATAAAACAAGCAATCGATCTTTTAGAGATAATTTAGGATACGAAGTTAGTTTGCTGTCATCAGATATCCATATTCAAAACCCACTAGATTTTAATATCGATAAAAATTCTTTTTATAACATTGAAGGTCATCAAGGGATGCTTTACGAAGAGGCTTTTAAACAAATAAACGACATCAGAGATAAGCAACAACTGGGATTTGATGTTATGGTTTTGTCTTTAGGGGAACTGAAAGATAATAAAGATTTGTCTAAAGCTTATTTCAACGATTATGTAGAACAGCATCCAGGATTGGAACATAAGCGTGGAGTAGAGCGAGGGGGTACTTTTGTAATGGTTTATGAAACTATTGGAAGAGATTCCAGAGTTATTGCAGATTTTGCGCTTCCCTACATTTGCTGTACACCAAAAGCTAATATTAAATTAAGCTTGCCAAGTACTGTTGTTTGTGCTAAATCCGACCGTATACCTTTTACAGTGTTCCCTACGAATGGAGTTGTGAAAGCTGTTGTGGATGCGAATTTAAATGGGGGTGTGGAAGTCACCAATGGGTTATATTTCTTTAATCCGGCAGTCGTAAGCTCGCAATTACATGATCAGGAAATTACTTTTACTGTAAATGGAAAACCAACCAATTGTAGTATAAAAGTGATTACACAACCAGATGTAAAGATAGTTATTAGTTCTATTATTTATCCGGAAGCTGGTTCTACAGCAACAACAGTAAACTTTACTGTTTCCGGACAAAACGGACAAAATTTTGCAGACTATGATTATAGTTGGGATTTCTGGGATAATGGTGGTTGGGTTACTCTAGCTCCAGATACTAAGGGACATATTAGCTATACTTTCTACAATTTTACTCCAACAAGAATTCCAACGATAAGAGTAAATGTGAATGGTGGTGGATGTTCTCAAGCCATAGATATAAGCGAGTGGTATGATGCTCCTGAAGTTCCTTCTGTTGTAATAAATAGTCTTGACTTCTCGAAAGGTGTCCAGTGTTGTGATGGCATTCCTGCTATTGTTAAACTTGAACTGAAAAGTCCTCAAGAATTTCATTCAACTGATAGTTCCTTTACATTAAGTGGAGTAGGTTCAGGAGGGTCATCAAAACTTCTTTATTCATGGGAGCAGACGTATGGCCCGGTAGTAACACTTTCCGGAATTACTAAACCTGATCTTTTAGTGACGAATTTCTTTATTGAAACATATGAATTCAAGCTTACGGTTATCGATGCCGATAGTGGAGTGTTTGTGGCTAAAAAGGTTGAAGTATTTGTGACTGAAGGATAGTATAATGCATTTTAAAAGGGGTGATAATGATTATTTAATTTAAAATCACTCCTTTAATATCAATAAAAATTAATAATAAAAATAAAAATAATATAATGGAAACACCAGAATGCAAAATTTCATTTAAGATAGATTATACGTCTTCCGTACCAGTAACAAATACGGCTGCAACTGTGTCCTACGAAAAAATTCCAGTATCAGGAAATCCGACTGTTGTAAATAATGTAGATCCGGATAGTATGGTAGAGCTTCCTGTTATTCAAACTCCTGGTACATATGATTTAATAGTAGACTTGGATGTAGCAGGAGTTACTGCTACAAATATGAATACTTTTATAATAGGGGATTGTAGGTCTTGTGATAAACCAAAAATTAACGATATAGAGGTTCAGAATAATGGTCAAATAGTAATGGATTATGTGGTTGATTCTGTAGACCTTGCTACACCGGAATATCAAATAGCAACAGACCCAGACTTCAATGATATTATTCAGATGAAAATAGACTTTAATTATACTCAAATTGAGAATGTTTTTATGGATAATGGAAATTTTACTTATTCAAAAGAATTATACATTAGAGTAAGAAAGCATTGTTACTACAAGGCTACTGGGGGTTCCGCAGTTTCGGATTGGTCAGATGTATTTAAGTTTACATCTGCACGATGGCCACCTCGAAAAGCTCCTTATACTTTCGATGCGTATTGTGTGTCTGGGAAATTTGAAGATCCTATTACTACATCGGCGAAAATTTGCTCGGCAGATAATACATTGCTTAAAAAAATAAATCTTAATACAGTTACTCCACAGGTGGGAAGTTTTATTTATTTAATGGACGGCAATACACTTGCGCTACCTCCATCTTTAAGTAGTTTTGATACTGGTGGAGCAAGTACGGGATTTAACCAATCAGGAATCAGATGGGTGAGATTTGCAAATGATAATGGATATAAAATTTATGATGTTGAAAAAAACGGTCAAATCATAGGTGTCAGTACATATAATTGTAATACCTAATTACGATTGCCTAAAAAGATCTAAATAAAATCCTCAATTCTGAGGATTTTATTGAATAAATCTGTTCTTGTGTTATCTTCTATTGTTTTTACGTCTCGTACTTATAATATTAAAAAGCTTTGCAACATCCTGCAGATGGATATCGAAATCTTCGTAGTATTCATTTAGAGAATGAAGGGTGATAATGCCTCTCTCAACATCGTGGTTCACGATTCGCTTTACCAAAATCCCTTTCTCTTTATGGACGATTACAAAATCCCATTTGTCGTAGTGTAGCTTACTCATCCAATAATCCTGTCTGATGTTTCTGCAGAGAATAATATCGCCTTCCAGGTAGCTTTCGTAGGATCCGTTGTCCATGCTGTCTCCTTTTACTTCAAAACACATGTATTCGCCTCGGTGTTCTACATCATCAGTAAAAGGAATTGTGGGTAAGCTTTCTATATATTCTTCATCGGCAAAGTTGTGCAAATAGCCGGCTTGTGCGTATTGATTAGCAAGCGGAACATTCATGATCTTTAAGTCTGAGAAAACGACAGGAGATGCACTATTATTAAGTTTCTTTTCTTGTTCCTCCAGTAGATTGGTTACGAAATAAGCGGTTGTTTCCGGTATTTTTCGTTCGCCTTTTTCCCAGTATTGTACGGCTCTGGTGCCAACACCTATAGATTTTGCAATATCAGCCTGCTTCATCTTTAGTTTCTTTCTGATTTCTTTGAATTCTAAATAGTTCATTTTGATATGTTTATAGTTATTTTATAAAAAAATACGCAAAATATTCATTTTTTATTTTGAAAAACGAACAATGTTCGTATATTTGTCTCATCGTTATGAAAGAACAATGCAAATATACAAAATTATATTGATGATTTAATATTATTTTAATATTTACATATTTTTTAAATAGAGTATTGTGTATTGAAAATCAATATTTTGTGTTTTGTTTTTCATGCTTGAGTTATTTAGAAATTAGATTTTATTTTTTTGTTTTATCTGATACTAACTGAACCCGGAATGTTTTTATAATTAGTAAAATACGTTTTTTGTGCTTGAATTAAAGTGTTTTATGTTCGGTTTTGTTTTGTGTTTTTAATGAAAAAAATGCGTTTAATTTTTATTTGCTTCAAAATAAAGCAACCATTTAGCTCTTTTGTTTTTTTTGAAAATAAAAAACAGACCAAAAAATGTAGAATAATGCTGCTGTTTAGTATATAAGATATCGATTAATTATAGCTAACTGTAAGAATATTAATACATTGAAAGAGCAAATAACGTTTGTGAAACAGGCTTGCTTATTTTTAAATATACTTTAAAAGTAAAATAGAATGTTGTGTTCTTTTACAAACAAATTACGAGAAGTAAACGCTTCTATTTAATGTTTATAGAATCTATTCGTTTATAAACGTCTATAGTGTTGTTTACAAAAAGTAAAATTTAGAATAAAGAAGTTGAGGTATTAGAAAATACCAGATATCGATTTCTAAAAAACCAAAATTCAATCATGTAATTAGACATCTGTTTAAAGGCTTAAAATAAGTCTTTAAGGATTCTTGTTGACTCAATTGAATGGTGAAAATTTTAAAAATACGACAACTTGTCTAATTAGAAAATAAACTTTTAACATAAAAACTTTAACCAAAAAATGAAACGTAGCAAAGAATTAGTAGAGAAAAGAAAAGATTTTGTAATTGATTATGTAAGACGTAATCAAAATAAACAGATGAAAGTAATTGTAACCGAGTTAACAGAAATGCTGTTTTTGTCCGAAAGAACGATTTATAACATTCTTCTTCAGGCTTAGTTGGCAAATAATAATGCAAAGTTCAGTCTTATACACTCTAAAAAAATAGAAAAGGATTTAAAGTCATTCCATTGACTCTAATAACTAACCCATAAATCATGAATTAAAGAGTTGTCACAACTTCTTTCTCAAATTTAAACTTGTAGAAAAAGTATAAGGTAAAAACGGTTTTAGCTTTTTAAGCTCGATCGTTTCGGGTGAAGCATGAGGCTTAAAAAAGAAACCGTTTGATCTTGTATTATTAGAGAAATCAATTCAAAAAAACTAAAAATCAATTATTCATTTAATACATTTTAGAAACCATGAAAAAGAAAGAAAAGAAAAAGAATAAAAAAAATAAAGAAAGTAAGGAGAAATTGAAAAAACCTAAAAAAGATATCAGTGATCTTATCGACGAATTAGCCTATGTAAATGAAAAAGGAAACATTCGAAAAAGCAAAAGATTTTTAGATGATATGTACATACTTAATGAGGAATAGTTTTACATCTATAATTCGTAAAAAAACAGAATTTTTAATAAATAATATATAGGAAGAATGAATTTGGATGGTTTAAAAGCCCTTTTAATCGGAACTGCAATTGCATTTTCAGGAGGATTATTAAGAGTACTGGTCTCAATACAAAACAAAGAAAAAAAACAGCCATGGGAACACTTTATCACATTAACAATAGTAGTGATTGTGGGTCTTACCATGAGTTATTTAATGAATAAAGCTGAATTGCACGACAAATGGTACTCTACAGGAGTACTGTTTGTATTGGGCTACGGCTATGACAAATTTTTGAAAATGATTACAACAAACCTTCCAAACTGGATTGATACAGCAGTAAGCCTTTTTATTGAAACTCGATACGGCGTAAAAACCGAAAGGCATTTTGATGAGGAAGAAGAAAAAAAAGATGATGTAATCGAATGAAAAAATAAGCTGCAAAAACCCTTTACTGCAGCTACAGAATCCATGTCCCAAAAGACAGATGATTCTCCCTAAAAAGGATGAATTTTGAAAATGAAAACCTGAAAACTCAAATAAACAAGAAATAAAAAACTATAAGTGGTTCCAGCATTACCTGTTTCTCATCTGCAAGTTGAATTACCACTTCTAATTCCTCAATTTCTTTAAAAAAAGTCTGCCGTTCCCGGTCTGATTTTTCACTTCAGCAGGTAGGTATAAAGCGCAACAATTGATGTTGTGCTTTATATACCTTTTAAAATAATATGTAATTTAAAAAATACAAGTCAATGAAAGCAGCAAAACCTGTAGAAATAGACAACAAAGCCCACCAAAACAAAAAGCAAAAGCCGAAAGAACCGATGGTGGTTCATCAATCCGAAACAGATGTGGGTAGACTAGCACAAAAGTTGGGCAGTCCGACAGTTGTGACCGGCTCAGGGAATCCTAATAGTAGTTCATTGAATTTCAATGGTAATATTCCGGCAGTTCATGGCTCTCAAACTATTTACGACCAAGGTTCAGAAATAATGTACAAAAAGCATCAGGAGAGCTTGGCCCAAACCGGAGATATCAATCATCCTGAGACCAGAGAAATAGAAAAGGGATATATGTCGACCTTGAGTATCAATCAGGCACGAGATTATAATGATCTTAAATCTGGAACGTATTTACCGAAGACGATGGAAGAGCAGGCAATGGTTCATCAGCAAAGTAAAAAGATTGAAGAAACAAATCCGGCTGTAAAACCAACAGAGAAAAGACAAATCCCGATTAAACCAGATGCAGATCAGTCTCAAGCAGTTAATCCGGACAAAGCTGAAGCAGCCGAAATTGAAAAAGTTTCGCCAAATGCAAATAGCAATCCTGAATTTACAGTATTAAGCGGAAAAATTGGCAGTACAGCTAAGCAGCAAAAACAGCATGAGGCATCAAGCAAAGCAACAAACGATGCACAAGCTGCAGCTCCATCACCAAGTAACGAGCGCCAAAGTATGGCACAGGCCAGCCAAGTAAATTTCATGGGTGCACAAGAAGCCGGAATGTTCAAGAAAGAAGATTTCAAAGCTTTGCTGAGTGAAAAAATACACAATATTGAGCTTCCTGCCAATGAAAAGGAAGCAGATGAGTTCGAAAAACATAACAATATAAACGAAGTTAATCAAAAAGCAGTAGGCGACGTGAAGAAGGAAAAGGATGTCGCAGCGAATAAGATTGCTTCTGCAACTGCAGCAAAACCGGATATTGCATCACAGCCTCATCGTGTAGTTGCAAAAATGCCAACACAAAATGTAGGTAAAGCTCCATCTATTCCAAATGCTGCTAAAGCGATGCCTGTAAAAAGAACTGCAGCAAGCGTAGAACAACCTATTAAGGAGCAAACTGCAAGCATCGACAGCGAAATGAAAGCGAATGGAGTAACCGATAAGATGTTGGCAAATTCCAATGAACCTTCGTTTACAGATGCTTTAGATCAAAAGAATAAAGCCAAAACCCAAAGTGTTGAAGCAACTCAGCAGTTTAGAAACAACGAATCTAAGGAGTTGTCAAAAACCCGTACTGATGCACAAGCACAAGCGGCAAGTCATATTAGTGGAATGCATGGTGCAAGAAAAGGTGGATTGGGCAATGTACATGGCGATCAAAAGCAAACTTCAGCTAAAGACAGCCAAAAACGAAAAGAAATTGCTGATCATATTAATGGCATTTATGTTAGTTCCAAAGATGATGTAAATGGTATTTTGAAGAATCTGGATACATCGGTAGCGAAGAAATTTGATGACGGAAGCAGAGAAGCTAAAAAAGCATTTGAAGATCATGTTGAGAAAGAAATGAGTGCCTATAAACGCAGGCGTTATGGCGAAACGTATGCAAAACATGGTGCTTTGGTTACAGCTGGACAATGGTTGTTGGATAAACTCACCAGCTTACCTGATGAAGTCAATCAATACTTTGAAAGTGGTAAAGAACTGTACATTAGAATCATGGATGGTCATGTTGATAAAATTGCCGGTCATGTTACCATTCAGCTTAATGCAGCCAAAACCAGAATTGCCAAAGGCAAAAAAGATGTGCAGACTTATGTCGACAGTTTATCGCCAAGCATAAGGAAAATAGGGAAAGATGCTATTGCAGATATCCAAAGTAAGTTCAATGCATTAGAAGAAAGCGTAAACAGTAAAAAAGATGCATTGATTGATGTTTTGGCTAAAAAATATGCCGACAATATTGCGAGTATTGATACCCGAATTGCAGATCTTAAAGCACAAAACAGCGGATTGATAAACCAAGCTCTTGATGTGCTAAAAACCAGTGTCTTCGCTATTATTATTGAAATTAAAAATACGCTTACCAATTTATTATCCGGAGTTATCAGTGCGATTCAGGCGATTATTATGGATCCGATTGGATTCTTCAAAAACCTTATTGCCGGAGTTTCGCAAGGATTTACCAATTTCGGAGCCAATATCTGGACGCACCTTAAAACAGGCTTCTTCGGATGGTTAACCGGAGCAATGAAAGGTATTTCTTTAACAATGCCGGAAGATGTATTCTCTTTAAAAGGAGTTTTCTCTATTACTTCGCAAGTTCTTGGTTTAACCTGGGGCGGAATCAGAGCGATTGGAGCCAGAGTAATAGGTGAACCTGTAATGAAAGTTCTTGAGACCGCTTCCGAAAAAGGTATTGAAATAGTGCAGGTTGTCCGTAAAGACGGTGCTGCCGGACTTTGGGAATATCTGAAAGATCAATTTGCCGACCTTAAAACAACGGTGATGGATGCGATTATGGACATTGTCCAATCTCAAGTAATTCAAGCGGGAATTAAATGGGTGATGGGCTTACTTACTCCGGTAGGAGCATTTATAAAAGCCGCAATGGCAATTATAGATGTGGTGAAATTCTTCATCCAGCGAGCAGCACAAATCATGGAACTAGTAAAAGCCTTTACCGACAGTATAAAAGCAATTGCCAGTGGAAATGTAGGCGCAGTAGCTAAATCAATAGAAAATGCTTTGGGAAGATCTATACCTGTTTTAATTGGGTTCTTGGCTTCTTTATTAGGAATTGGCGGATTGGCTGATAAGGTTTTAGGTGTCATCCGAAAAATCAAGCAGCGTATTGAAAATGCGATTGTTAAGTTCTGGAATTTTGTTAAGGCAAAAGGCGGTAAACTATTAAGTAAAATAGGTATTGCAAGCAAGAAAGATAAGAAGGATAAAAAAGCAACAGACCAACGTACTACAGTCGAAAAAGAAAGAGACTTAGATGCAGGAGTAAAAGAAGGAACCCGACTTTTAAAAGACGAAAACCTTGATAAAAAAGAAATACAAAAACGTCTTGAAGTTTTAGAAGATCGCTATGATTTGCAGGAGCTTAAAATTATTACTGATAAAACCGAAAAAGATAAGGAGACTGTACATATTCATGGAGAAGTAAATCCTAAAAAAGATGGGGAAAAAGTACAGAGGACTAATAAAAAACTTCCAAAAACGATAATCACATATAGTTACGGAAAGTCTATTGCAAATCCTTTAACGAGCAATAGGGATAAAGGAGATGGTACAATAGATATTCCAGGATGGTCTCATGCTCAACTTCTTAACAAGAAAAATAATGTATGGAGAAGAGGGCACATGGTGAGTGAAGCTTTAGGAGGAAAAGGAAGTGTTGGAATTAAAAATCTATCAATTATTTCTCAATCCACAAACTCTTTAATGGATAAGGGACCTGAACAATTTGCAAAAAATGAAACCAAAGAAGGTAAAACTTTAATCTATGAAACCACTTGGGAAAACCATCCTAAAAAAGAAGAGATACAAAATTTTGCTAAATGGGTGAATGTGAAAATTACGGATAAAGAAACGGGAGATATTAAAAATTACCCATTTGATAACTTGCCCAAACCATCAGAAAATGTTGACGATGTAAAATTTAATTTAAATGAACATGGAAGACCTACGTTAATGAAAGAATTTGGATTGAGTGAAACTTTTGCCAGAGAATTAATTGATGAAAGAAATAGAAATGGTAATTTTGCAAATACTCGTTCTATCGAACAAAGAATGGAGAAATATTATTTAGATAAAGGTTATTCAAAAAATAGCGATAAATTTGACAATCTTTATGACCAGATTGATATTATAAAAGCAAAATTAAGATTACCTAATTTAGAACTTAAACCATGATAACTGATAAATACTTACAATGTTTAAAAGAATTGCAACAGAATCCAAATATTGAAATTGGAAAATATAGCGAAACTAATTATTACGATAGTGAACAACCATCAGAAAGATCTTTAAAAAGAGCAAAAAATGAATTAGAAGAAGAAAATATTTTAATTTCTAATAATGATTTAGAATATTTTAATTTTTCCAGTATCATTGTTAACTGGGATAGCTTGCTATCATTAAGAGATGTTATGCTTAGGGGAGGATTTGTATTCAATAGTATTACTGATGCACTGACCTTACCTACAGATTATTTTAAAAATGTTACCAACATAAAAGATGATGGTGATTATTCTCAACAATTAGGCTGGTTCGAACGTTTACCTATGGGAGTTGATGATAGTATGAGAGGATGCTTTATTAAAGAGGGAGGTAATTTTCCTCCACCAATAGCATTTTGTAATGCAGGAAGAGGAGAATGGTATGTAAAATTGGATTTTGATTATCATAAATATATGGAGCTTTTATTTGAAAATTATGGTTTCAAAGGTTGGCAATATTTTTATATAGATATTGTTAAAGAAATTCCAAGATTAGATCAGGTATTAGATGATATGAGAGTAGCGGTTAAAACATTACCATTGTTGTTTCCTGATAAAGATTGGTCGTACCATCAAAAAAAATATCAAGATGTTTTAGAAAAGTTAGAAAGAACAGAATAGTTTCACTAGACTAAACAAATGATTATAAGCGAAATTTCTAAACAGAAATTTCGCTTTTTTTTAGATGAAAATATTATTTCCGAAATTCTGAAAATCATCCGTAAAGACGGTGCTGCCGGACTTTGGGAATATCTGAAAGATCAGTTTGCTGACCTTAAAACTACAGTAATGGATGCCATTATGGATATTGTTCAAACGCAAGTAATTCCCCAGCTGCCGCACGAATCCTTTCGTGTGGCATTTTTATTTCAAAAAGTTTTTATCTTTATGAAAACATAATTGATGAGTCGTAATTATAAGTTCCACAATCCTGAAGGATTATATTTCATAAGTTTAGCGGGATGTTTAAAAGATTATGATTATTAAACCACACGATGCAATCGTGCGGCAGCGAGGGGTGAACACATATATAAACCTATAAAATAATTATGGAAATAAACAAGATACATTTAGATTTAAAAAAAATTTATCAAGACAAAAAAGAGGTTGATCGTGCATTTTTCTTCAAATTTAAGAGTGAAGATGAAAATAAAAAACTTATCAAGCTGATAAAAAGAGGATTTTGGTCGGTTGCTCCTTTAGGTTTTTATGGTTATAACGGAGATAACATTTTAGCCATTAAATTAACGCCGAACAAATCAATTAAAAAATCACCAATTGTATCATTTGATGAAGTATATAAAGAGTGCTTTACATTCGCACCAGATTTACAAGCGACAATTCCGATGTCTTACTTGAGATTTATGGACGATTCAGAGGTGGTAGAAGAACTTCAGGAAGAAATAGAAAGAGCCGTTGATTTATCGAAGCCTTTTTTTGACTATTTGGGAGGTGGAGACCTTGATTTTCTGAAGGAGTTCTTGTTTTCTGAAACCAATCAGGAGCGATTTAAGGATGCAGCTAATTTTGAGGATACATTTTACAAAGAATTTTGGGATCATTATTATGACACGCCCGAACAGGAAAAAGCATTTCAATTGTTTGAAAAATTAAAAGAAAAGAGAACGTATCTTCCCGATTATAAACCGACAAATTATGGTATCTGGAATGAATATGTTGGAAACGTTCTGGCCCAAAGAGCGTTAGGTTTACTCAATATGGAATATGAAGACAAATGGCAGCATCTTTGGCATTGTGCGAAACTACCTCATGGATTCGATTGTGATGATAGTGGTTTTGATAATTATGTGATAAGTTTGGGGCATTCTGATTCTTTGGTGTCGCACTTATCTCTTAGTTTTGATTCCGAATGGGAAGACCAATATGCAATGTTTCCGGAAGAGGTACAAAAACATCCGCTTTTTGAAGCGACAGAAGCTATCAGGATCAACGGACAATATAGATACACTGGAGAAAAGCATCTTGAAGCCGCCTCACGATTGGAAGAAGAATATAAAGATCCTATCGCTTCATGGAATGCCTTAATAAGTGCGAGTTATTGGGCCGGCAAAAGAGAACGTTTGGATATTGTAGAAAAAGCATGGCAACAGGCAATTGACCTGTCAGAAAAAAATGGTTGGATAGAGATCAATGAAGTTTTAAAAGATCAATTAGGATTTTATAATCATTATAAAGATCAATTCTAACTTACAATAAATGTTTATGTAAAAGTGAGGCTTCTAAAGATAGAAGCTTCGCTTTTTTGTATTCAATAAAACTTCTATGCTGCCGCACGAATTATTCCGTGTGGCTTTTATTTTCAAATCACTTTCTAATAAAATCCACGAACGAAGTTCTGTAGTTGATTCGAAAAATCTTTCTTTCTATATTTAAGATCCTTCCCCCTCGCTGCCGCACGAATCCTCTCGTGTGGCATTTTTATTATCCAATAATTTTTTAAAAAGTTTTTATCTTTAAAAAACATAATTGATGAGTCGTAATTACAAATTACATAATCCTGAAGGATTATATTTCATAAGTTTTGCTGTTGTAGGTTGGCTGATGTTTTAGAAAGCTATAATTATTAAACCACACGATGCAATCGTGCGGTAGCGGGGGATAAACTAAACTATATACACCTAAACCCAATAAGAGCAGGTATTGTGGAAAAAGCACAATATTCCTCAGCAAGCAATTATGTAAATGACAAAGGATTATTAAAAGTTGAATTGGCTAATAATCCCATAATTGATGTAACAAAAAAGGATGAGTTTTGGAAATATAATAATTATGATGAATAACAGTTAGCTCAAAGTCAGGAGACTTTGCGTAGCGAGGAAAGGTATAACTTTAGTTTTTAAAAAATAAATAAAAAAATTTTATGATTAATAAGATTATTGAGGTAGACAACCTTATGCTAGATATAGCTACAAAATATAAAGTTGAAACCGGAAATGATGAAAAGATAGAACATCTTTGGAAGGAAGAAACGATAGGTATAATGAAAGACACTACATTCATAAAAGATGATGCTTATTTTTATTTTTTAAGCGAATATGGAGGGTGTAATATTTATGGTAATAGTTTTGATATAGGTATTTTTGGTTTTGATGATTGGCTGAATCCAAGTCTTCTTACATCTCCATTACTTAATGACGCAAATATATATTTATTTGCAGATCTTAGGTATGATAATAATGATGAAATTATTTTTTATGGTTATCATGCTTTACAGGAAGATGAAAAATCAGTATGGATTTCTAATAATTTAGAGTCTGGATATAAGCCTGTTTATATAAATTTCATAGATTTTTTAAGATATATTTTAACTATTGAAGATGAAGAATAACATTATAAACGGACTTGTTTATCAGGAAGATTTTTTAAGTATTGAAGAAGAGAGTTTAATTGTGTCCGAAATAGATGATGCGATCTGGGATACAAATTTGAAGCGGAGAGTTCAGCATTATGGATATATTTATGATTACAAGAAAAAAAATATTGATCAAGATTTAAAAATAGGTAAATTACCCAGTTGGCTTTTTTTATTAGAAAGTAAAATTAAAACTAACTTTAATCTTGGAAGTTCTTTCGATCAAGTTATTATTAACGAATATGAGCCAGGTCAGGGGATTTCAAATCACATAGATTGTGTACCTTGTTTTGAAGATGTTATTATTTCTATAAGTTTATTGTCTTCTTGTATAATGCAATTTTCAAGAGATAAAGAACAACAAGAAATATTTTTACAACCTCGAAGCATTTTGTTATTAAGTGGAGAAGCAAGGTATAATTGGAAACATGGTATAAAAGCAATAAAAAATGATAAATGGTTAAATAATGTAATTCCCCGAAAAAGACGAGTATCTATAACTTTTAGAAAAATAAGATCAGAAAAATAAAAGGAGTTATGCAATACAAGGAAAAAAATATAAAAAAGAAAATGATATTATATCCTTAATAATTGATGGCATTAATGAAGAAACCTATGTTTTTACTGATAAAGAAGAAGTTAAAAGTATATTTTTAAGAAAAAAATATTATGAATTTATATCTGCTTTGATAAAAGATTTTTTTAAACAACAGATTAAATTTAATGATACTGAATATTCTCTTATGACCCGTCTAAACGCTCTTCCTTCTTCGCCAGGTGCTTATACAGATATTATCCGTAGGCTTAACATTCCTGTAATTGAGGAAATAAGTGATGCTGAGAATATAAGTATAGAACATGCTATAAAGGAAGATGCCTATCAATGGGCAATGTCTATAATCGAAAATAAAGAAATGACAACTGTTTTGGATGATAAAAAGCTAGAAGAATACAATAAATTTCTAGATGAGTTTTTTGAAACCAATAATATAACATCTTTTATTGTATCAGAGATTAAAAAAATATTGAACTGAAGTTTAAAGCCTCATAACTTGTATAAGTTTATAAAGCTTTTTATATTGAAATAAGCGGGTAAATATGGAAAATTTCTGTTCCCCGCTGCCGCACGAATCCTTTCGTGGCTTTTTTTAACTCATTTTCAAAAAGTTTTTATCTTTATAAAAACATAATTGATGAGTTGTAATTACAAGTTCCACAATCCTGAAGGATTGTATTTCATAAGTTTTGCTGGATGTTTAAAAGATTATTAAACCACACGATGCAATCGTGCGGCAGCGGGGGAGGTTTATTATGATTTATACATTCATTTAAAAGATGGAAGTGTAATTAATAAAGATTTCGAAATAAAAGAATCTGATTTATTGTTTGGAACTAAATAGAAGATAAGAAATATGGAAGAAGTAAAAAATTTTATTAAAAATTTTATTGATAATGAGTTTAAGTTTAACACATATCGATATGATATAAATATAGAAGATGATGTTTGTCAAGAACAGGCAGAAAAGTTAGATTCATTTTTCCTCTCTGCAAATTTATCAAAACATGGAAGAACAGGGAGAGAGTTTCAAAATGATATGAAGAAGCAATTTGCTATTGATAATTATAAAAGACAAATTCCCCGTACCTTATTTCAAATCAAGCAATACAAAAATCCAAAATTAGGAGAAGGTTTACCGAGATGGTTGGTTAATGACGAGCTTTTTGCCTGCTATACAAGTTATACAGAAAACACAGGAAGAGAACTGGGCTATAACAAACTATTTTATGTAGCTGAAACAAATGAAGGAATGAAAATAATATATGATTTAACTTTTGGCATTAAAGAACCTGAATGGCGTCACTCACACGATTTAAAAATTAATCAGGTGAAAAATCCAGGTAAACTCATCGCTGTTGAAAAATACCAAGCTCCAGAAGAAGCTAATAATTTAGCTGATTATAATACAGAGTAAAAATAATTAATAATTAAAATTAAAGCGAAACTTCATTTGAAGTTTCGCTTTTTTATGCGCTTTATTGATTAAACAAGTTAGATAAAATATTCTGAAGATAATACTATATTTGAAATGTCTGAAGTAAGAAAACAATTAGCCAAATATACAACAACTGATGATGAGCGAAATCAATTAAGTGATGAGGGATTAAAAACTAGAATTTTGGAAAATCTAAAAAAGACTAGCCAAAAGAGACTTCAAGAAGTTATTTACATTGTTAAAGTTTATGATAAAGACAAAAATCAAGTAGCAAGAGACACATTTTTATTAAAAGAAGCAGATTTATTATTTGGAGCTAAATAATTATACCAATGGAAGAAATTAAAAAGATTATAGAAGATTATATTTGTATGGAAAACAAATGTCTTAAAGCAAAATGGGATATTGAAAAAACAGATGACGAAGTATCTGAGTTGAATACAAGAATGCAATTATATTTTCATTCAATTGTTGCAAAAATTAGTCTTGAGAGAACAGGTTATGAATTTACTGATGACGATGATATAATTTTTGCAAAAAAGAAATATGAAAAAATAATTCCCCGCACGTTATTTCAAATTAAGCAATACAAAAATCCAAAAGTAGGAGAAGGATTAGAAAGATGGTTAATTAATGATGAACTTTTTGCTTGCTATACAAGTTACACAGAAGATACAGGAAGAGAATTAGGATATAATAAACTATTTTATGTAGCTGAAACAAATCAAGGTTTGAAAATAATTTATGATTTAACTTTTGGCATTGAAGAACCTGAATGGCGTCACTCACACGATTTAAAAATTAATCAGGTGAAAAATCCAGGTAAACTCATCGCTGTTGAAAAATACCAAGCTCCAGAAGAAGCTAATAATTTAGCTGATTATAATACAGAGTAAAAACAATTAATAATTAAAATTAAAGCGAAAATTCAAATGAAGTTTCGCTTTTTTTATGACAAAATATTTAAAGTTTTGTATACTTGATGAAATCAAAAATTGAAATAATTACTTTTGTTGGTCATCCAATTTTCTTTTAAATATTCTTAAAAAAAACAAAGAATTAGAAGGAGATGAAAAAACAAGAAGGGATGCGGTTAAAGAAGTAGAAATATTATCAAGAGATATATGGAGAAATCATGTCATTAAAGAAATAAAATAACTATGGAAATAAATAAAATACATTCCGATTTAAAGAAGCTATATAAAGATAAGGATGTGAAAAAAAAGTTCAACTTTATCTTTGAACAACAAGATGAGAAGAAATTATTAATGGAATGTTTAAAACGGGGATTTTGGTCTATAGTGCCATTTGCTTTTCAAGCAAAAAATATTTTAGCTTTCCAGTTGATTCCTAATAAATCAATATATCAGAATACTCCCATTGTATTATTTGATAGTGTATATCACGAGTGTTTTATGCTTGCTCCAAATATAAAAGCGCTTATATCTATGGCAAATTTGATTTATTTTGATGAAGATTTTTTTATCAAAAGATCTAAAGATAATATAGAAGAAACGATGATACTTTCTCAGCCATTTTTTGATTATTTCGGAGGTGGAGATCTGGAGTTTTTAAAACAATTTTTATTATCAGAATCAAATCTGGAGCGTTTTGAAAATGCTTCTGAATATAAAGAAGACTTTTATAAAGAATTTTGGAATCATTATTATAATACACCTGAAAATGCAAAAGCTTTTGAATTATTTGATCAGCTAATTGATGACTGTATTTATTTACCAGAATACCAAAATACTGATTACGGACTTTGGAATAATTACATAGGGAATGTTCTTGCTAAAAGAGCATATTCAAGAATTACAATGGAACTTGAGGATAAATGGAAACATTACTGGCGTTGTGCGCAATTACCCAATGGCTTTGATTGTGATGATAGTGATATAGAAAAATACAGAATAGGAGAAGGGCATTCAAGTTCCCTGTTGGATCCCATATCTGTTTCATTTGATTCAGAACGAGAAAGCAAATTTGTGATTTTTCCGAAAGAAGTACAGGAACATCCTCTCTTCGAAGCTACAGGAGCTATTAGAAAGGTAAAAGGTTATGCAGGTGATTTGCATATTAAAGCTGCTGTAATATTAGAAAAAGAATATAACGACCCAATAGGGTGTTGGAATGCTTTACTAAGTGCAAGTTACTGGGCAGGAAAAAGAGGAGATCTGGATTTGGTAGAAATGTGTTGGGGATTGGCTATTGATCTTTCCAGAACACATGGTTGGACAGAAATTCATAATGTTCTATCTGAACAAATGGAGTTTTATTATCATTATAAGGATAAAGTTTAAACCATTTATTTTAAACCATTTAAAAAGCGAAACTTCACTTGGAGTTTCGCTTTTTGTTTATGAAAATCATTGAGGAAATATAATACCTTAGTAAAATCAATATAGGTTTAAATACTGCTTTTAAATCTTAATTATTTTTTGCATTAGTATAAAATGAATAATAATAAAAAATAGGATACTTTTCAAAAGTTTCTGATTTACCTATTGTGTATGAATCACTTGCATACATATTTGAAAAATCAAGAATAAGAGATTTTTTTTCCGGGAAATTGAAAATGAACTTTATTAAACTGGTTACTGCAGTTTCGGTTTCATAGGTAAATAAAAGCTGCTTGCCATCAGGACTATATATTTTTTTATTATAGATTCTCGCATTAAGTTTTGTGTCAACACCATTAGCATTACATTTTGCTTTATACATCAATGTTTCTTTGCCATTTTTTATAATGTATACATCTGCATTTTTGTAATTTTCATCATACTTAAAAACAACAGTTTCATTGATTTTTGAAATCATACTACTGAATTTTTCATCATTTGGTATTGGTTGGGTTTCGGTGCTTACCGGCATTTGGATTGGTCCTGGTTTTGAAGATGCTGCCGGTTTCTTTTTTTGTGCATTTGTAGTAATTCCGAAGAATACCATTGCAATAACAACTGAAATAAATTTGAAAATTTTCATGGAATATTTTTTCGCAATGTTATGTAAATTATTTTAAAATTATCTTATTCTTTATTTAAAATTCAACTACCAGTAAGTGTTTGATGTATAAATTTATAATTATAATCAAAATTTATACGATATGTGTAATATTTCATATATTTAAAAAAAATAAAGTCATGAAAAAAACACTATTTATTTGTTCCCTTCTGTTCAGCCTTTCCATTGTAAGTGCACAAACTATAGAATCTGGAAGTCGCAACACTGCGGGGTATATTAAAAGTGACGGTACTATAGAAAACAGGAGCCATTCTACAGTAGGTTACATCAAAAGCGACGGTACAATTGAAAACAAAAGTCACAGTACTATCGGGCGCATCAGAAGTGATGGAACGATAGAAAATAAAAGTGGCTCTACTGTCGGGTATGTAAAAAAAGACGGAACAGTAGAAAACAGTAGCCATTCAACAATTGGCTATGTTAAAGATAATGGAACGGTAGAAAACGGTAGTCACAGTACGGTTGGCTATGCTAGTGGAATTAAAAAAGAATGGGCAGCGGTGGTTTTCTTCTTCTTTAAATTAGATTAAAAAAATATTGTCCCGTTGAGGATATAGGTGAAAAAGTTAAGGCTTGGATTTTATAATCTGAGCCTTTTTTAATGCTCGGCACAGACTGATTGGTTTAAATCAGCTTTTAATCCATTTTTTAAAGTCTTATCATCGAAAAAAATAAGCATAAAATAAATGCTACTGCAACTACAGAATAGAGAGGTCTGAAAACTTTCACAGGAACATAAAAAATATGAATTTTGGACTTTGAAACTAAGCGATAAATAATCCGATTTAGGAAAACTAACAGTTGCTGCAACTACAGAAAAGGTTGACTAAAAAACTTTCAGAGTAATAAAAAAAAGATGAATTTTGGACTTTGAAACCAAGATGCAAATCTTCCGATCTTGGAAAATCAGAGTTACTTCCAACTGAAAAAAATTCCCAACTTTTATGATGAAAAATTAAAATTTAAAACATAAATAATAACCGGTTAAATTAACTAAAGTGAATACAAATAAATGAAAAATATGAAAAATAATGAAGTAACAACAAGAGAAAAATTAAAAACCTATTTTCAATTAGGGGATTATCCCACACAAAACGAATTTGCTGAATTGATAGACTCTTTAAGGCATAAAGATGATGCCCTAAGTTATAAAGACATCATAAATATTGCTAATAGATTGGCTGCTTTGGATAGCAGAACTATTCAATACTATTCTTTCGGTACCGGAGATTTAAAATTCCCGATAGTTATAAGTCAGAAGGACGCAGAAGACTTCGTAATTGAGATAGAAAACAGCGAAGGGATGTCTAAAACACAAAAAATATTTGGTAAAGCCCCATTTATTATTACAACAAAAGAATTTCCTGTAGAAACATTAGGTAGAAATGAATATTATAGTTTGAATTACTACAGTTATGATAGCATTACAAGCTCTTATTCAGAATTGAAAAGATTATTTGGAAATAATCTTCCTACAATTCCTGATGGATTTCAAATTGGAATGATAGAAGGTGAGCAAACTAGCTTTAATATTTATAAACAAGACGTGGGGGAACAAGTATATCTTTTAAATACAGATATTCAATTTATTAATAAAACGGAAGTCAATATTCAATATAAAACAGAGTCAAACTATTGGAGTAGTATTTATAAAAATAAAGATATGATTACAGATCATTATAGTGTAGCAGATTATCTTCATTTTATGTTTAAAGCTGATCTCCGAAATATTGAAAAGCCTATAGAGTGTAAAATTTTTAATACCAATAATGAAGAACTTTTGATGACGGTAAACTTAAAGCCACTGGAAAACAATACTCAAGTTTGGGGTGACAAAAGGGTGGAAAAAATCAGAAATATTAGAATAGAATGTGATTATCAATAAATAGAAAAATAACAGACATCATAAAAACATTGTATAGTAAAATATAGTCCTTGATTTATAACTGTATTATACTTCAAAAAATATAAAAGAAAATTTTCACAAAACTATATTTTAAACTTACCATAAACATATTGGTGTTCAGTTAACCAGTTATCCAATGAATCAATAAAAAGATTCTCCTGTGAATGATGATAATAAAAAATAAAATCATCGCTGCAAATACAGATATTAGTTTTCGATATGTAATCTGTATCCAATCATCAATTTTCATTAAAACCCAATTTTTAACACATGACAGATTTAGAAACAATATTAAGTTGGTTTCAAACCGGCGATATGCCTACAGAAGAAGAATTTCGACAGACACTTTCTTCTTTTAGACACAAAAACACAAAAATTTCCATCGCAGAAGTTGATGGATTGGAATCATCATTAAATAATAAGGTTAATGTTGGTGATATTATCGGAGGTGGTGAAAATTCTATTCCATTAAAAGGAACAGAACCTGACAAACCTGTAAGCGGTCATATTCAAATGAGCTACCAAGCTGTCGAACCCACTATTTATATGGGGGATAGAGAAGGTGCTTATCGAGGGGTAAAATTTGATTGGGATGATCAAATTGTACTAACCAATTGGGAAAGCTACTATTATCATTCAGATGTGACAATAAATCGCTCCGGAATAAATATGAGTTCGGTAGATATTAATAACAATCAACATACCTCTTTTTCAATTTCCACAGATGGAATGTATTTGGGGACAAACGGAAAAACTTTCAGTTTTAACGAAAATGGACTGCTCGTAGATAATTTAGTAAACGCTCAGGGTGATCCTACTTTCACACGCCAATTAGTTCAAAAAGAAAATGGAAGTATTGGTTGGGAAGCTAAACCTGAAACTGTTATTGTTGACATTTCAGATATAGCTACCGGAAATGTATTTTATGAAAGACACGGTAATTATGCTTTTGTAACAATTGATTGCAACTTTAATAGTTTACAAGTAGATCAATCTTTACTTATTCCTGTTGATGGTATATTTAAAACTAGTTACAGAGTTTTTCAAGCTTTTAGAGAATACAGCACTTATGCTCCTGTTGATATTGTTATGATTACAAGTAACTCCGGAATAAATTTAATCAACAAAAACAATTCTGCTGTTCCTTATTTTAGTATAAGACAAACTTTTGTTCTTGAATGTGGCTATGATCCAGGCGCATCTTAAATAAAATCTTAAAAAAATTAAGATTTTAAATTCCAAGATAATTAATAAATTGAAATGATTGCAATAGAATCATACAAAGACCTAATACTTCCTACCAATGGAGATTTTTGAATTGGTAAGTTTAATCCATGATTATCTATATGTCAATAATTGTAATTTATTAAAATAGATGAATAAGAGTAAATTTTAAAAATTAAAAAATATTAAAAAAAACCAATGAAACCAGGACAAATACAAAAATTATTTACTCATTTAGAAGAGGTTATTACATGGCGTATCAACAATACTTCAGAAGATTTTACTATAGGAGCACCTGAATTTAAAACCAATAACCATGAAGGCTTTCAATTAGGAGATTACATTTCTGGAAAAGAGCTTACCCATCAGGAAGTTGTTATTCTTTTAATGGCTTTATTACCGAGGTTGGATCCGTCATTGCTGAAACGCATTTTTTTAGAGTTTCCAAATAGTGCGCTGTTTGATTTTTGTTCAGCCAATGATAATGGCAGACTTTTTTATCCGACAATTCAGGCTGTTCAATATATTTTAGGTGGAGAAAGTATTTCAGAAAGACTGAAAGTATTGGATTATTTCAATCCAAATTCGGTTTTGATTAAAGAAGAACTCATTGTTTTTTCGAGCTCATCTAACGAGCATGTGTCAATGAATAGCCAGATAAGTGTTCATCAGGAAGCTTTTAATACGATTATTTTCGGAGTAGAATTATTGCCGAAAATGAGCAATGATTTTCCGGCAGAGCAAATACATACCAATCGTTCTTGGAGTGATTTAATACTTCCTGAAATCACATTAAACGAACTTCAAAGCATTGAATCCTGGTACAACAGCAGCCGGATTTTGATGGAAGATTGGGGTATGCAGAAAAAACTTAAACCGGGCTTCCGGGTACTGTTTTACGGAGAACCTGGAACAGGAAAAACTCTTGCAGCGAGCCTGTTAGGAAAATATACTGAACGTCCTGTCTTTAGAGTTGATGTTTCTATGTTGGTTTCAAAGTACATTGGAGAAACAGAAAAGCAATTGGCTAAATTATTTGACAAAGCGGAAAATAAAAACTGGATTTTATTTTTTGATGAAGCAGATGCTATTTTCGGAAAACGAACCTCTGTAAAAGACGCTCATGATAAATATGCCAATCAGGAAGTTTCTTATCTGTTACAGCGAATAGAAACGTTTTCAGGACTTATTATTTTGGCGTCCAACTTTAAAAATAATATGGATAAAGCCTTTACGCGACGCTTTCATAGTTGCATCAAATTTAATAATCCAAAACATGAAGAGCGTCTGCGTATCTGGCAACAAAATTTACCAGAACAATTACAGCTTGAAGAGATTAATTTAAACCAGATTGCCAAACGGTATGAACTTACCGGTTCTAATATTATGAACATCATACAAGATGTAAGTTTAAAAACAATTGCGTTAAAAGAGCCTGGTTATAAAGTAAACTTAGATATGCTCTTAGAAAGTATCAAAAAAGAATATGTAAAAGAAGATAAAATTTTTACATAAAAAGATAAAAGTCGGGAAACATTGTTTACGAATCTAATAACTTCCTTCTTCCAGCTCCCGGCTTCTTAACTTAATAATTTAAAAATAAAGCTTATGAAAGCAAAAATTTTGCTGCTGATCTTATTCAGTGGCCTCATATTGTGTTGCCGAAGTAAAACTAAAATAGCAACCACTTATAAAGAAAATATAAAAGAAACGGAAAAAGTAAAAGTTGATTCATTTAGTTTACAAAACATTAACTCAAGTCAAAATACGTCTGTTGATGCATTACTAAAGGAAAAGAAAAACGAAACATCCGGAGAAATATTGATTACAGGAAAATCTGATCCATCCAATCCTTTTGTTTTTCATAATGTTATTGGAAGCGACACCATTCAAAGTATTTCCATCATAGGAAATGCAGAATACTCCATCAACAATCATTATACAAAGGTTGACAATAAAAAAGCTGAGGTCAGAAAAGAAAAATTTACAAATATTATTCAGGATTTAGCTCAGAACACAGTTTCAAGAGAGAAAATCAAAGAAGTTGATTCTGCAGTTCTTGAAGAAACAAAAAAAATAAAAGCGAATGGTCTTCAAGCCGGAACCTGGATTGTAGTTACAATTGTTGTGACGTTTTTAATATTCATCTTTTTCACCTATAAATATTTTAAAAAATGAAAACATCACAAAAAGGAATCAACCTGATTTTATCATTTGAAGGATTCAGCTCCAAACCTTATTTAGATTCTGCGGGAATTCCGACAATTGGCTATGGAAATACCTATTATCCGAGAGGAAAAAAAGTAACCATGAAGGATTCTTCCATCAGCAAAGAAAAAGGAGTAGAATTGTTTTCGTCTGTCTTACCGACTTATGAAAAAATAGTTAGCAATAAAATTAAAGTAACACTTACGCAAAATCAATTTGACGCTCTTGTATCACATACTTATAACACAGGAGGATCCGACACCTTGTTTTCTTTAATTAATAAAAAAGCAAATTCCGAGGCCATTAAAGATTGGTTTACGTCAAGGTATATTACTGCCGGAGGAAAAACTTTAAACGGTTTGATCCGAAGAAGAAAAGCAGAAGCTGACTTGTTTTTTGCAAAATAAAATTTTAAAAAAACTGTAATTGGTATTGTATTGCAGTTAAATGACTAACTCTTATAGCAATACAATTAAAATACATGGTTTTCTTGATGATAACCATGTAAATAATTTACTAATTGGTAGGGTGATAAAAGAGGGCTAAAAGCAAGTGTCGATCAAAAAAATAGAACTCCATTCAAGGTAATCAGCTTATAAACAATACAGACCTTTCCCTAATTATCAATTTTATCAAAACTAATTATCAATCATCAAATGAGTACACCATTAAATACAATCTTCAGTTGGTTTGAAGCTGGAGATTTTCCAACGCAAACACAGTTTAAAGAAACATTTCTATCGTTTTATCATAAAGATTATTTAATTCCTAAGGAAAATATCGAAGGGTTTGAAGAAATTTTTCAATCATTTGCGTTGGAGATAGAAAAGATTAAAAAGAAATTATTATCTGATGATCTGTCTTTGGATGATCTTCAGGAAATAGTCACTTTCATTAAAAAAAATCGCGCGGATATTGAAGCGTTAAAAGCTCTTCCGATAGGGGAATCAAGCGAAGATAAAGTAAAGCTATTACTTAACTACGATTGGTTACAGAGCCCGAAAAATCAACAGGAATTTAATAAGCAAATCTATGATAAGTTTTTGCTGATCTCACAGACCCCTACAAGTGCAATCGTACAAATTACAGAAAGTACCGTATTTCCCAATACCCTTGAAACAGAAAATGTGATCATTCAAGCCCGTGATAGTGTTACGGGTAAAAAAATAAATGTTGACGATTATGCAACCAATCAAATCATAGAAATTAAGATGTTCGGCGAAATCGTTAACCCAATAAACATTCTCATTTTAAAAGTTAAACCATAAAAAATAAAAAAACATGAATAATAATGCAATAATAAGTAATAACGCACATCAGGATAACTTTTTTGGAGAGCTGCAGAACACCCGCTTTCAATATTTTGATACATTTCCCAATACAGATAAAGCTCTTCCGGGTTGGATCATTGATTATAAACGTGAGTTGCATCAATGGAACGGAACTGAATGGGTTAATTTAGCTAAAAATTATGTACATCCTGATTATCCGTTGACCAATAATCCGTTTCAGACAGATCAGACAAGCGGACTTCTATTGCTAAGTCAGATACTGACCAATAGTTCAGGACATGTTATTAAAGTAGCTGGCCGAAATCTTACCAATGCAGATATTGTCTCTATTTTCCTGAATGATGCCGTTCAATCTGGTACATTTACGTGGTCATCAAATAAGATTAAAACTTATATTGAAAACTTAGTAGGACAAAGCCTTACAGGAGCATTGATTTATCAGCCGGGTGGATATATTCCTTCTACTGTTGAAGGCTCAATGACCGCTCCGTTACCAGTTACATCAGCTACTATTAAAACAGGTATGGTTTGGGTGATTACAGCAAATGGATGGGTGGGTAATGAACCCGTTTCTGTTGGCGACCATCTTATTGCTAATACCGATAATGCTTCAAATGTTCCTACAAATTATCAGATTATAGAAAAAGGCATTCCTGATATTGTAGATGCTACAGATTCGGTGAAAGGGCTTATTCAAATAGCTACAGATGTTGAAGCTATTGCAGGAACTGATGCTGCTAAAGCAATGACTCCAAAATCTACAAAATCTGTTTTGGATGCAAAAATTAAAAGCAGAACATGGCAAATAGGTGACGGTTCATCTGTAACTTTTCCATTGACACACAATTGGGAAACGCGTAACGTTGATTATATCTGCTATCGAAATGTAGATAACAGGAGAATAAATCTTAGCTGTGTACCCATTACTGATAATGATGTACAGATAGATGTGTTGGCGCCATTGGCTCCGAATGAATATAGAATAACCTTAACCGCAAGATTAAACTAATGATTGCTCCTGAATATTTTAATAATCACGTCGCCGTTGAAGGCGAGATTATCGTGAAAAGTGTTCCAAACGATGCCGGTTTTGTGTTGGTTTGGAACCCTACTACAAAAAAAATTAGTAGAAGAACACATGCAGAAATAGCAGTTGATTTAGGATATTGGCAAAGATATAATGACCCAACTTGGAACTCTATTAGAAGTGATAAGGCATTTGCTATACTAGATTCTTCAGCTAGTGAAGCACAAAATATATATAGTGGAGGAATTCTTGTATCAAATGATTATAGTGACCAATCAAAAATTCCTACCAATGGAATTTATTCAAAAGGAAATATTGCTACTTTAAATTATGGAAGTGCAGTTGACTGGGCTTTAGCTTATAATTGGACACAGACTCAGGGAGCAACAATGAACTGGGTTACAGGTAATTTTGTTACTTTAAACACATCTCAAATTATTACAGCAAGAAAATCATTTAGTGGAAGTACTAGTGATACTTATGAAGGAGCTGCTATTGAAATACTTGGAAATGGTAGTACAATATTACCATCATTGTCATTTCATCAGCCTGGAGTATTTGCAGGAGTGATGAGTTATAGAGGTGATGATTATGGTTATTACTTCATGAGTGCTAATGCTGATGCATTCAGGTGGTTAAATGCATTAGGATATAGAAAATCAGGTTCAAATGATGATTTTGTATTGACAGGAGGTGGAGGTCATAAATCTGTTTCAGATTTTGCATTAGCCACTGATTTAACAGGTTATGTGACAACTAATACTGAACAACATATAAATGCAATTAAAACCTTTAGAGGAGGAATAGGAAATACCTATGATACAAATGCATTAAGAATTGATGGTAATGGTAGTACAATTTACCCAACCTTATCATTACATCAGCCAGGTTCATATGCTGGAACTTTGAGTTATAGAGGTGATGGATTTCATTTTATGGATAATTTAGGAACTGGGTATTCTCCTGTGATTTCTTCTGGATTTTTTAAAAATGGTTCTTCAGATTCAAGAATACTTTTAGGTGGTGGTGGTGATAAAGCTATTAGTGATTTTGCTACAACAGCAGATTTAAATGATTTTGTCACTATTAATACACCTCAAACTATAATTGCTAATAAAACATTTGCTTCAACATCAGAAGTTAGATTTTTAGGAGTTGATAGAAACCATGTAAATGTGTTTAAATATACTACTGGAAATGCAGGAATAGTTTCAGGACATGAATACACACATTATGATACAAGATGGAAAGTTGGAAACAAAAGAGGTGGAAATGATGATAATTTAGGTTATGCATTTCAATTTTCCTCAAATGATGGTGCAACTTATGATGAAAAAGTTTTATTTACACCTGATGGTAATATTCTTACATCTGTTTTTGGTGCTGCAAGTGATTGGAATTCAAAAGTAAGTCAAAGTCAGTTAGTAAATTATTGGAGTAAGGCTGAATTACCTGATTATAGAAATTATGGTTTAGGTACTATTAATCCAGCATATGCTTATGACTTGGATAATGTTTCTCATACTTCTATTTTAGATATTAATGATTTAACAATTAACAAACCTTTTACATACGGTTCAGTTTGGACACATAGAAAATCTTCTACTGAATTTACTCAGATTTCAGTTGAAGTTTTTTCAGGTCAATTATATACAAGAGGTTGGTCAACTGGTTCAGGTGATACAGGTTGGAGAAAACATTGGGACAATGTTAATCTACCAAATCCAGCATCAATTTCACAACTTGATACCAAAGTAAATAAGTCTGGTGACATCATGACTGGTGTATTAGACCTAAAATCAGGTTTAAAACTAAGTGATTCAAATTCACCTCAAGATTGGAGTATTTATCAAACAACTTCAGGTATTAATTTTTATGTTACAGGTGGAAGTACACAGGGTGATGTTATAAAATTTGACCAAGATGGAACTATAACAACATTATTAACTGGTAGTTCAGATTTATGGTACACTGCTTACCAAAATGGATTAGTAAACAGAGGAGCTGCTTTTGTATCAAATGTTGATGCTAATAATTTGGGGAATCAACAAAGTGCAATTGTCTCAATAGAACTAGGTAATGGTACAGGGAATACAAACTTTCCTGTAAACAATGATTATGGTACATTTATGAAAATGACTTCTAAATCATTTACATCAGAGTTTTTTCATCAGAATAATGGTGACTTGTATCATAGAAATTGGTATCTTGGTAGTAATCCACAAACTACACCATTTAGAAAAATCTATGATAATATTAATTTACCAAATCCTGCAACACAATCTCAGTTAAATAATTATTTACCATTATCTGGTGGTACTTTGACAGGAGGTGGTAGGATTAATGCACAAGGAACTATCAGAATTCAACAAGAACCAACATATAATGCTACTGGATTATTTTGGGAAAAAATGGATGATAGTGATATTATGGCTGGTATAGGTTCTTTAACTACAGGAGATACTCTACATGGAGTTTATATGGGTTGGGGAGAATTTCCTTGGACTCCACAAAATTCATTAAGTGTTGCTACAGATTATTTTAGATACAAAGGGTATGATGTATGGCATTCAAATAATTTACCACAAGCTAATGTAGATTATTTAGCTTACTTACTTTCTGTAGGAGCAGCAACAATAGGTTATGTTGATAATAATTTCTTAAAATTATCAGGAGGTACTTTGACTGGTACACTAAACCTTAATGGAGCAAGCAATCATTTACAATTTTCTGAAAATGGAGTAGGCAAATGGCATATAGAATCTTTAGGAGGAGAATTCAACCTTGTAGAAACTGGTGTAGCACAAAGATTTAGAATATCACCAAATGCATCAACACCTACTTATAATGGGTATGGCTTATGGCATTCAGGAAACTTTAATCCTGATAATTATCAACCCATTGGACAATATGTAAGAGTTGGAGGAACTGGAACAATTGGTAGTAATATATCTTTTGGTTGGACTGGTTCTGAATTGCAGGCAACTGTTGACATTACTACAATTGGTAATTTGTGGCACACAGGAAACTTTAACCCAAATACTAAGGCTAACGGTCAGGAAAATGCAAAAGCTATTGGATTTAGTTCAGGAAGTTTACCTACATCTAATGGTGTAGAATATCCCTATATGTATTATGACAATGGCTTAACTACTGCTTATATCGCATTAGCAACACAAGATTTTGTTAGTACAAATTTTCATAAAATTAATCCTTCTGGTAGTTTAACAAATGCTTCTGATTCAAATACTAATAGAAGTTTTTTTGATTATAACTGGGCAGGAACAGGTTATGCAGGTTCAGTAATTAATTTCTCAGGATTAAATGGTAATTACTCCACTGAGTTATTTTCTGACTATACATCAAATACTAAAATAGGAATAAGAACTCATAACGGAGATGCTGTAAATGCTTGGACTTCTCCGAGATGGTTATGGCATGATGGGAATTTTAATCCTGCAAGTTATGTAACACAATCTTCATTGAATACTCAATTAGCAAATTATGCTACATTGGATGGTGTTCAGACTTTTTCAAATACCAATACTTTTCAGCAAAGTCCTGTTATTCCTGATGCTACAATTGGTGTTCATGCGGTTAACTTAAACCAGTTATTAGATGTAGCACCACCCTATTATTGGAACTATGTAGGTCAACCAGCAATTGTTAATAGACGAGTTCTAAGAGAAATGACTTGGAATAATTATGGGAATGGACATACAATATTTGATATTTCAAGTAGTACAACTCCTTGGGGCGCTTCAAAATCAAATGTAGATGCAGAACAACCTTGGAGCCCTAGTTATCCGACATTAGTAGGTGGAAATGGCTCCGGAACTTATGGTGTTAGAGTAGATAGTGCAAGAAATGCTGATAATTTAGGTGGAATTCCAGCAGGGAATTATGCAACGCAAACATGGGTTAATACTAATTTCATTCCTAAGTCACATCCTGTATATAATATAACTCAAGCTAATATTAATTCATGGAATGCAGCGGCAGGAGGAAGTTCACATACCCATTCCAATTTGTTTTATCTAGATAATATTGATCAATATTTAGGAACAGGTCAAGCTCCTCAATTTGGTAGTATTAAACTAATGGATAGCTTGGGTTATGGTTTATTAGCTTTGGAAGAAGGCTTTATTGGAGGAGAAATAGGATTAGTAGATACAAGTAATAAAAGGTTTTATGCTGGTAGAATAAATGAATATCTTAAATATGGTTCATCAATTGATGGGTTTGAAGGATTAAATATTCATTTTGATACACAGTTATTTGGTATAGGAAGAGAGATAGGTAATAGCGAAGATAAAGTTCAATTAGCTGGAGATTTATCAGTAGATACTGTTGACATTAATCATAGTTCTAGGCAGTTGATCCTTAATCCTCTTTATAATACAGATGGCGACGTAAGAGGTTCAAGAAATGCTCATATTTATATTGTAACTGGAAATAGTGTGAGATTACCATCTAAGCCCATATTAGGACAAAGAATTGAAATCTTTAATGAAAGTGATAGTAACATAGAAGTAATACATGATAATGTTGGCTTATTATTTTATATTCCAGGTTTCTATAAATTAACAGGTATAGTTGGAGCCAGAGGATTTATATTTGATGAAAAACCATTACCTGCTAAGAAGTATGATGTGTAATTAAAGTATTTTTTTATAATAGTTTTACTACAGATCATAAAGATGTAAAAAAACACAGTAGAATTTATACAGGAAATAAAACCCAAACATCTTTAGGTCAGATGTGTGTTGAGAAATTTGAGAATACTACGTTTATATAAACTAAAATCCCACGGAAGAAAGGATTTAAAAATATCCTCAATATCTTGCTTTAATTTATCATAAAGCCCACAGTTCGAAGATAGCGGTCTTCTGATTGTGGGTTTTATGTTGTATTTCCGTGAGATAAATCTGAAATAATTATTTTTCAGAAAATGTTTGATAATCTGCTTGTAAATTTTCCATATATATGAACATGAGTTCCATAAAATGTCTACTGCAACTACAAAATAGAGAGGTCAGAAAACTTTCATAAGAATTAGAAAAAACAGAATTTTGAACATTGAAATTACAAAGCAGTATCATCCAATTTCAGAGAAATAAAGGTTGCTGCAACTACAGAATGGAGAGGTCAAAAAACTTTTATATGAGCCAAAAAAAAATGAAATTTGAGCTCTAAAGAATGTGAATAATCATTGACTTCAAAAATATTATACAAAGATCTTTCTCCAATTATCAATTTTATCAAAACTAATTTTCAATCATCAAATGAGTACACCATTAAATACAATTTTCAGTTGGTTTGAAACTGGAGATTTTCCAACACAAGCGCAGTTTAAAGAAACGTTTTTATCTTTTTATCATAAAGAGTACCCAATCCCTATGGAAAGTATTGAAGGGTTTGAGGACATTTTTCAATCATTTGCCAGTGCAGAAGCATTTCAGAAGCATTTAACAGACTCACAGGCTCATTCAGGGTATTTGGCTTTGCTTAATGCCAGTAATCTAACCTCAACTGATGTTAATAGCTGGAAAAATAAACTTGAAATCAGCAATGTTGCAACAATCGATGGTTCTGATAAACTGGGTAATGTGTACACTAAAATACAAGTAAATGGTTTTGTTGATGAATTGAAAGATGCGGATAAAGACTTAGCATTGGAGATAGAAAATATTAAAAATAGACTATTATCTAACGATCTGTCTTTAGACGAACTTCAGGAAATCGTTGACTATATCAAAGAAAACAGGAAGCAGATAGAATTGCTTAAAGAGGATATTATCAGAGGCAGTTCAGATGATAAAATTAACCTTGTTGGAAGCTACTCAAATTGGGGCACCATCACATATCAAAATAAGTTTAATGATTTGGTATATGATAAAATTAAAAATATCGAAGATGCAGCCAGTTCCGAAAAAATCAAGTATGAGGAAAGAATTAGAGGTGACTCTATGATAAAACATAATCTTGATACACTAAGTTTTGTGATTGATGCTTACGACACAGTTACGATGTTTACAATACCTCTTAAGGTGAGAAGAATAGACACCAATACTATTGAAGTGCTGTTTGATTCAATACCACCAAATATAATTCAGTTAACAATTAAAAAAATATAATTATGGACATTAAATACGCTTATTACAGAAGTTCTGTAGGTTACAAAATTGAAGGGAAAACAGACAATGATATTTTAACCGCTGGCGGTGGGACAAGGGCAATTAATTCTTTTTGGCATGACGGAAATTTAAATCCGTTAGATTATGTGCCAAAAACACGAACTTTAACAATTAACGGTACGGCTTATGATTTGTCAGCAAACAGATCATTTACAACGCCAGACACCATTACCCGTCTGAAAGGTGGTGCGTCCGGTTCTTTAGTATCCGGGGATGTTACACTTGCAGCAGGTGCTAATATGGCGATTAGTCAAACCGGGAATACAATCACATTAGCGTCTACAGATACAACCTACAGTGCGGGTAATGGTTTGACATTGACAGGAACTTCATTTTCTTTACCGGTCACTACTTCAGGTACCGGGAATGTGGTTACGGGAATTACTCAGACGACCAACGGAATAACGGTGAATCTTGGCTCTATGCCTACCTCCACGGATTTGGCTAATTATATCCCGTTATCTCAAAAAGGTGCAGTGAATGGAGTTGCTATACTTGATGCATCCGGTCAGGTTCCTGCATCTCAATTGCCATCTTACGTGGATGATGTTTTGGAAGGATATTATAAAGCTGCTGACGGAAAGTTCTACAAAGAAGCGGCATATACTAACCTCATCGCCGGGGAAACGGGTAAAATTTATGTATCTCTTGATAATAATAAAACGTACCGATGGACCGGAACAACGTTCGTTTATATCACCTCTGGAGCTGTAGATTCTGTAAATGGATTAACGGGTGTTGTCGTTTTAAACAAATCTCATGTCGGCTTAAGTAATGTTGATAATACAGCAGATGCAGCGAAAAGTGTTCTTTCCGCTACAAAATGGACGACACAGCGAACGATTACGCTTTCCGGAGTTACCGCAACGGCACAAACAATTGACGGTTCCGGAAATGTAGCAATTCCTATTACTGCTGTTCCAGCGACACTGCTAACAGGAACTGCAGCAATCAATACAACCGGATCAGCGGCAAAACTGACAACACCGAGAACAATTTCTGCTTCAGGTGACGCTACGTGGACAACGACCTTTGATGGTTCGGCAAATGTTACCTCAGCGTTGACATTGGCTGCAACAGGGGTAACTGCGGGAACTTATGATCAGGTTACAGTGGATGCTAAAGGTAGAGTCACCGCAGGAAGTAATATGACAAGATCGTACACTACTGCCATTTCAGGAACGGCGAGTGTAGCCCACAACTTAGGGACTAGAAATGTAGATGTTGCAATGTATGATACTGTAACATTTTACAAAATCGATGGTAGAATAAAATTAACCGATCCAAATAAAATAGATATTGAATTTGATTCTGCTTTACCTAATGCTGTATCTATAACAGTAACCCGTAAAGATATTTAAAATGGATGTAAAATATTCATATTATAACACCTCTAAAGGTTATAGAGTAGTGGGCGGTACAGCCGCCCACTTTTTAAAGGCGGATGGTTCTTTGGATAATAATTCTTATGCTATTCTTAACGGCGTTCAGACATTTACTAATACTAATACTTTTTCACAAAGTCCTGTAATACCTGCAGGTACATTGAATGGTCATGCTGTAAACGTTGGCCAATTAAACAGTAAATTAAATAATTATTTTCCTAAAAAAAATACTATAGGGATAACCCTGGACTTAAATGATTTAACATTAGAAGGGGTTTATTATGGTTATCAGTGGGTAAACTCGCCATTAGTATCACAAACTGGTATTGCAACAATAACTGTGAAAAGATATTCTAATGATTGGATTAGACAAGAATTTGATTTAATAGAAAGCGGTATTGGATTAACTTATGTTAGAGATCGCCATAGTGGTACTACTTGGAGCGATTGGAAAATTATAGCGAATAGAGATTGGGTTACAAGTCAATTAACAGATAAAGTTAATAATTTAGAAAATGCTACAGGTATTGGTTTTGCAGGAGGTAATGTTAATAACGCACCATATTTTAAACATACTAATAATACTAATATAAGCCTTGCTACACAAAACTGGGTATTAAGTAATTTTACGACACCTTCATTCTTAGCACAAAATTATGCTTTAAGAGCAGGGTCTAATGCAACAGATACTTGGGCTAATACATCATATGGTTTAAGTATAAACCCATACATTCCTGGTAAAACATTTAATGCTTCAGGTGCTTGTTATTTACAAGATGCTACTTATGGTAGTACAATGGGGTATTTAAACAGTTCAGGAACTGGTGTAGGAAATCCTACAGATGATTGGTGGTTTAGACTCAAAATGCTTCACAGTAATGCGAATGGTTATTATGGTGAGATTGGTGTAAAAATGACGGGAGGTACTAATTCACTAAGATATAAAAGATTCGAAAATGGTGTTGATGGTGGATGGGTAGAAGTATGGGACAAACAAAATCTTACTCAAGGTAATATTAATCAATGGAATTTAGCTTATAACAGTATTTTATCTGACGTATTAAATTTTAATAATAACGAAGGCGACTATACAAGATACTATAAATTAGATGGTTCATCTTTTGACAGACTCAGAATAGGTACAGGTATAGTAGATACTAAAGTTATGGGTAATGGACTTGGTTCGGATGGTTCAAGTACATTTATGCCTAATTCTGGAAATAAAGCTTTAAATCATAAGCTATTACCTTTGTTTCATGAAGTTTCTGGTAGAGGGTATCAATCTTCATTAATACTCAAAGGATGGACAGATAATTACAGAGCATGGAGAATAACAGGTCCGGCAGATATAGGTAATAAAGAAGAAGATTTTTTCTTAAATCAAACAAATTCTGATACTGGAAGATGGATGAAAGAAAGAAAGATTTGGACTGATAAACACTTTACTCAGGCTAATATTAATAGCTGGAACAGCTATGTTTCTTCAAATAGTATTCAATTAAATGTTGAATTTACAACCAATACAGGGTTGGGTTTAGTAATTGCTGATGATTTCGGGGGGAATTCAGGAATGATTGATAAAACCAATGGAAGATTGGTTTCGAGTAAACAAAATGAGTATTATAAATATGGTTCACTTAACGGTTATTTCGATGGATTAAACTTCAATTTTGGTACAAGCCTCTTCGGAATGGGAAGAGAAGCTAATAAGGCTGATAAGTTAACAGTAGATGGATCAGTAAAAGCCAGTAAAAACTTTAAATCGGAGGATGAAAAACCAGATACAATATTTATTCCTAATGGAGAGACAGCTGGTCTCAGAGATGAAATTGTTAATGATGAATCTGATTATGCAATTCGATTAGATCCACACGAATATGAGATTGATTCTTTTAGTATACTTCAGGTAGATGATAGAAATAGATTGATTCATGTTATTGGTAGCCAGGTTGAAATGGGGGTTAATTTTAACAAAATTTACCCTAAACAACAGATTGTTATTTATAACTTTGATCAAAAGGGTAATAGTATGGAAGTTCAAATAAATGGAAGCAGCAGATATAAGATTGAACCGCATTGTTTCCTTAGATTGTATGTAACAAAATCATTAAGAGTGATTGCAGAAAGACAACAACCGTGTGAGTTTATTTGGTAAAGAAATAGGATAGATATTCCACAGAGAATAAAAATTAAAAAAGGTCCTTCAACAAATAAAAAACTTGTCACAATAATTTAAAGCCCACAGTGGGAGGATAAAAGTCTTCTGATTGTGGGTTTTGTTGGATTAAAGAAGAATTACAGGACTCTTTTCATCCTTAAATTACTATGTATTTTAAGCATTTGCAGAAATAAATCCCAACTCTCGTCAGGATTTTATCTATTCTTCAGTTTTGTACTTTATCCATTGCAAACAAATAACCTTGTTATATTTTAGATAGAGTTGATATTAAAATCGGTAGCCAACACTCAAACCTAGTTTTATAACCTGATCGTGATCTGTTTTGTTTGCATTGAAAACAAGTCTTCCGTAGGCTGTATTGGCCTCAAAAACAAATCCTTTCTTGGTAACCAGTTTCCATCCAAAACCTGCGCCTAATGCAAGATCATAAACATCTTTACCTTCAGTGAATGTCACGTTGTCTGCTGCGTATATTTTTTTTCCATCAATGGAAGTGAGCATTCCAAATCCCTCGACAAAAAAGCCGGAAGCATATTTTTTTCCAAAATAATATCTGTAATACGGGGAGATGTAGTAATTCAGATCCTCATTTTCTTTATTATCATAAACAGTAAATGCAGAGATCCCCAGTGATGAATTTTTGTTGAGATGCCGTTCAAAACCTGCCTCCACAGCACCGAATAACGGCGAGATAAGATTAAGTTTAATTTCATTGTTCTTTTGATAAGGATTTGAATCAGTTTCATTTTGAGCATTGACAGAGCAAAAAGCAAACAAAATGATGAGCAGTAAAAAGTTCTTTTTCATAAAAAAGTTAATTTGAATTATTTAAGTGCAAAACTCAAATAATTCAAATTAGAAAAGGTTTCAAAAGCTTAAAACTGGAGAAAATGGTACTTATTTGATGGTGTTTTTGTATTCATTGGGTGTCAGACCGGTAACTTTTTTAAAGGCATTGTAAAAAGTCGTTTTTGATGTAAACCCAGATTCTAATCCCATTGTCAACAAAGTATAGTTTTTATATTCCGGATCTGATATCATTTCCTTCACAGCTTCCACCCGATATTGATTGATATAATGGGCAAAGTTGTCTCCTGTTATCGTGTTTACAATTTGAGAAACATATCCCGCGCTTATGCCTAGTTTTTCAGCGACTTTTTCTCTGTTTAATGTACTGTCAGTATAAATGTGCTGATCTTTGCAAAGAAGTTCCAGTTTTTGAAAATACAGATTATCTGCCGTTATCGATTCCTTATATTCTTGTGGGGTATTATTTTCTTCAACTTGCAGGTTGGGATGTATAATAGCCAGATCGTTGTTTAAAAAATTGTAGACAGCATCTTTATCTTTGGCAAGCTTGTATTTGTAAATGCCGATATAAGCTGTCCAGTGCATGATAAATGTTGCCGATAAAGCCAGCCCACTCATGGTAGAGGAAATGTCTATTCCAAAAAAGAAGCCAGTCATATACGTAATTAGCCAAGTAGATAATAATAAATAGAGAGTAGTTAATAAGGTAATTACCCATTTTTTCTCTTGTGGGTCTTTTAAGTGTCTTATCATGAAGTAAGAGTAAAAAGGCGGAAACAGGATGATGATAAAGGCAAATAAAAGCTGAATCAGTCTAAGTATATTGATTATGAAAATGCCTGAACCTGTGATTTTATAAATTCCTAAAATATCATTAAGATGGTATGTAATAGCAAAAGTAGAGGAGTAGACAAACGGAATGTAATACAAATAAGTTCTTTGTCTGTTCTTTACGGTATCATCAATTCGGTTTATTATAAACAGAAAGATGAAGACAGGTAGTAAAAATATCCACTCAATATAGTCCAGAAAACATAGCAAAGGATAGGACGTAAATGCACCTTCAATTTCAAAAACATAATTCAGTAAAACAATGGAAAGTGCAAATAATAAATAGGCTAAATATTTATTTGATTGACTATTGAATAGAGAAGATTTTAAAATAACTACGCCTAATACTATTCCTTGAAAAATAGCAATATTTAAAAGTGTTGTATAAATCAATTTTTTATAAAAGTTGTTTCAAAGATTTTTTTAAATATAGCTCTTTCATAGGAATTGATAAAAACGAATTTATATTAACACTAATGGCTTTTTTATAGCACCAGAAAGCTCCACTAAAAAGTCATCAAAATGACGATAACTTTTGTAAACACTGGTCTAATGCTGATTTTTATTTTAGATTTTTTTGTGTTTTAAACTTCACAAAACTAAGCAATTTCTTTTGATTGAGATTTTGATGAGGTTGTTTAAAAATGATACGACTCTGTTTAATGAGTTAATGAGCAGCTTTTCCGCTAGCTTTCAGCATTCTGATTGCCACTATCAATGTAACTATAAGCAATGGAAGCAGTACTAAATTTACACCATTCCATCCAAAATTATTATAAAGACTGCCTGCAAAGAAGCTGGAAATAGCCATCGCAGTAAAGACGGTAAAATCGTTAAATGCCTGTGTCTTTTCCTTTTCTTCGGGTCTGTAAACTTTTGTGAGCAATGATGAACCGCCGATGAAGAGAAAGTTCCAGCCCAATCCTACAATGAACAAAGCGACTACGAAATTTGTGAAACCGGTTCCGGTAACGGCAATAATGATGTATACAAACAATAGCAATATCCCGATGAATATGATCCGGTACACCCCAAACTTCTGAATAAGCATCCCCGTAAAAAATGAAGGCAAAAACATACCCAATACATGCCACTGGATAACTGTTGCCGGGCTGTCGGATGGATGTCCGAAACCATGCATAGCTATCGGTGTGGTGGTCATTGCCATACCCATTACTACAAAGGCTGTTGCAGAAGAAAGCAATGCAAGAATGGTGTCTTTATTTTTAATGATTTCTTTTAAAGGACGGCCTTTTTTTGCAGTTTCATTAGAGGGTAAATTGACCGGTTTTTGAAGTTTTAGCATCGAAACTACTCCAAAAGCCAATATGCTCAAAAGTATGATAGAAAAATAAGAATAGGCATAGGGAACAACTCCTAATTGTTGCGTAAATTTTGCGAGGTTAGGTCCTGCAAACGCTGCTATGACACCAGCTGCTATTACAAATGAAATGGCTTTGCTTTTTGCGGCATCGGGTACAGCATCTGCAGCAGCAAAACGATAATATTGGGTAAATCCCTGATAAGCGCCCAACAGCATATTGCCGATGGAAAATATCCAAAATGAATGTTGGATTATTCCATACCAGGATACCAATCCCGACAAAATCCCGATTACCGTACCCAACATAAAGCCTTTGCGTTGACCAATTTTTTTAAGGATAATTGATGCAGGTATCATCATACTTGCAGTTCCCACGGTAATCATAGCAATAGGCAGTGTTGCCAGGTTTTTATCAGATGCCATTTGCAGGCCAACTACTCCAGATAAGGTAATTACTAATATGGATGCGGTTTGGAATAGTGCCTGCGATAGGAACAGGAACCATACATTGTTCCATTTTACGGTTGTTTTCATCGTTTTATATTGATGATGTAAAATTCCGCATTTACTCCAATCTGTGTGTTGCTATATTTATTGTTTGTTTTGTAAGGTTTACGGATTGCTTTATCTATTAACAAGAAACTACGGGATGAGGTGTAAAATAAACTATGTCTAAAGGTTTTCCTTTATCTCTTTTGACATATTTATATTCTTTAATCAACACTCAGCCTTTTTAATATGAACTTTTCGGAAAGTTGATCGTCTTCCAATCCTCTAAAATAAAGTTCAAAACCATGTTTCTCAAGTAATATTTTCGAAGCAAGATTATCAGGATTTATAATTGCAATCACCTCCAGTGCAGGATATAAACGACTGGCTTTAGCAAGTATTTCCTGACACATTGCAGATCCATATCCCATTCTCCAAAATTCCTTTTTTAGCACATATCCGATTTCAAGAATTTCAGGATCATATTTGTAGCGTTCTAGTGAGCAATTTCCTATAAATTCGTTTTCTTGATTGACTACTTTGTAGAATCCTAATCCCTCTTCTTTACAATTAACTTCAAGCATCGAGTCAAAATGAACCCTTGCTTGACTTTCTGTCCAACCACTTCCTGCTATATATTTCATGGTCTCATCGTCACTTACCATTGTCTTGAAAAGTTCAAAATCACTTTCTATATATTTAACTAACTTTATATTCATGCTCGATTTTAAAAATATACATAGTATTAAGTAAATGTATGCGCCGTACTTTTAACCATTGTTATTTTTTAGGATAGTATCTATTTCAAGGGCAATTCCATTTCGTATTGCTTAATGTAAATATCCATTCCTATGGCATTAAAAAATTTCAGTGTTTCTTCTGAAGTATTGTCAATATTTATAGCAGAAACATCTTTTCCATAATTTGTTGCAATGTATTTTAAAAGTTGCTGACCAACGCCTTTTCTTCGGTAATTTTTATCAACCGAAAGTTGATGTATCCTTTTTATTTTCGGATTAAAAATCGTGTAACCTAATAATTTTTCCCCGTCATATATTCCGATAGAAATGTTGGTTTTTTTTAGCTTTTCAACCGCTGTAACTGAATTTTGCCAAGATGGTTGCAAATCCCAAAAGGATTGAAGCTTTTGCCAATCATACGCTTCCAATTCACGAATTTCAAAATCATTATCGGTGTTGATTATATTTAATGAACCTTTATAGCAATTCAATTCCCTGATGATTTTGAACCCTATATTCTTGTAAGTTTGGATTGCCGGCTCATTGGTGGTAATTACCTCAAGTAATAACTTATCAATATCATTTTCGTGCAAAATCGGTAAAATATATTCATACAATTTTGCGGTTAATTTATTTCCTCTTTTGGCCGGAATTACTCCTGTTCCTGCATTATACACAATTTTCAGGTTGTCGATAGTGTCATATCCGTGAAGTATGAAAGCAATTAATTGATTATTCTCGAATGCTCCTACAGAAAATTCAAGTTTAATACTGTCGCTTTTTATTTTGTCTTCGAGTTGTTCTTTAGTCAGGCAAAATGGCACTACGTAATCTGAAAATGATAAATTGAAAACTTCTAAAAGTTTTTCGGTCGGAATGTTCTCTAGTGTTTTTAGGATAGTCATAAATTACAATAAAAATTATAGCCAACAAATTCTAAATTTAGGGCTTTGTTTTGTCAATTTTATTTGTAAATCGTGAATTTGTTATGGGTCAAACCAAATCCAAGATTTTCATAGATAGCAATATTCTCTATTCTTTTTCTATTCGTTGTTACTTCAATACTTTTCAGTTTGTTTTGGTCTGCAAAGTTTATAATTCCGTCTATTAATCGCCGTCCTACGCCTTTGTTTCTAAAACTTGGAATGATATAAAATTCTTGAATTTCTCCGACCAGTCCACAATGGTGTAAAAGGTTTTGAGTATGAAATGTTATAAACCCAACTTTTTCATTTTCATTTTCTGCGATAAGATATAAGTAGTTTGGATTGTCAATATTTTCCTTGAATATTTCTTCGAATATTGTGGTCTCCAAAATTTCATCTTCAAGGTCGCAAATAGAATTGTAAATAAATTCATAGTCATACTTTTCAATTCTTCTTATATTATACGTTGTGTCCATCAATTATAGGTTTATAATACTATTTTACTTTTTAGGGTTGTCTTTTACAATGACCGCTAACTCTCAAATGTCCGAAGGTTTTTCAAAACACACAATATTCATCAATGACTTACGGTTTTTTTATATTTGTAGATATTCGACAGACGAAGCAAAAATGGCAAGTAAATTTTTGCTTCGTCTGTCGAATGTTTTTCACCAAATAGTTTCAAAATATTCACATACAATTTCCATTTCTTTGCTCGGATATTCATTGAATTCTTTCATTTCATGAGTGTAATAATCCCAATGTGCTTTTTTCCAATAATCCAATGTTTTATCTCCTTCACCTTCAATTTGAGCGTATTCTGGTGTAATATCTTTAAATTTAACTATTTCTACTTTTATTGTCCTTATAATTGCTTTAGGTTCTCCATCCCAATTTGTAACAATAGCAATATCTCCAATTTTTGGAAATGGTTCATTATTTTTCTTAAACCACCATACAGATGGTGAGGTAGCTTGTTTAATTTTTTGAACGACTAAGTAGGCACATTCATCAGCCTCTCTTTTATTATCACAAAAGAAAAAAGATTGAGGTTGCTCAACATTAGTATATTCACTATTGTTTTCTTGAAATTCCTTCCAATATTCTGTCATAGAATTTATGGTTTCATAATTATTTTTGTTACTCGTAATGATTGTCTTGTTATTTTGATTGCAAGACATTAAGGTTATTAAAATAAAAGGAATTATTAATTTTGACACAGGTTTTTTTGGTTACAGCTAACACACAAATGTCCGAAAGTTATTCAAAATACACAATATTCATCAATGACTTATGGTTTTTGTGTCTGCAGATATTCAAAACATCCGAATTACTTGGTATTTAAATTTTATACAAAAGCCGTTTTTTAACAGGTTTTAAATTCGCAACTATTGTTTACTTTTTATAAATCATTTTAATAATTCAAAGACAGCCCCACACCAAAGCCCATATCGCTATCATAATGGGTACGGATGCCGATATTTTTAGTAATGATGTATTTTAAATCTGCCATAAATTCTTTATCGGTATTGACCATAAATCCAGCCCTTAATCTTTTTGAAATGGGAATGTCCTCACGCATTAATGATAATCGAACAATTCCATCATGATAGACTTCTGCCTGAAAATTAACCAGCATCGGCAAGGTGTACATAAATCCTAAACTAACGGCTCTACGCGTGTCTTTTTCATTTTTTTGTCCGAATAAATTGGTTTCGTGTTCGTCCATTCCCATCTTTCTATATCGATAATCAAAACCGATGAACGGCATCAACCATTGCATTTTTCCGATGTATCTTCCCAGGTGTGTTTCTACTTCATAACCGTGCATATCGCTGTACCCTAAACGCCATTCAGTACCCAAACTCCATCTTGCATTTTGAAACATTGCTTCTCCATCATTACCGTTGGTTGCAAAATCATTTTGTGCCATAAAGTGGGGCATATTGCTTTCGTGTTGCAACATTTTGTATGCTTTTTCTTTGTCCGGAAGTAATGGATTTTTGTAATTGCCAACTGCAAAAACCCGGTCCATACCCGCCATCATGTGGTAAAGAATATGACAGTGGAAAAACCAATCGCCTTCTTCGTTTGCGAGAAATTCTATGGTATCGGTTTCCATCGGCATGATGTCCAACACATTTTTGAGCGGTGATTTTTCGCCTTTGCCGTTGATTACCCTAAAATCAAATCCGTGCAAATGCATCGGGTGTCGCATCATGGAATTGTTGTAAATGGTGATACGCAAAACTTCTCCTTTTTTTACGGGAATTTTATCAACTTCTGAAAGTACTTTATTATCCATACTCCACACATATCGGTTCATATTTCCGGTAAGGGTAAAGTTTAAATTTTTTACCGGTGCATCTTTGGGAAGTTCCGTATTATGAGGAGATGAAAGCATTGCATAATTCAGGGTTTTAATTTCGCCCAAAGCGTTTGCATTGTAGCGATTAACCTCGCCCTCCGCCCTCTCCAAAGGAGAGGGAACTTTATTGTGTTGGCTATGGTCTTTTTTTTTTGCGGTTTCGCCCGTGATTTCAGGATACATGACCATATTCATATCCATTTGGTTCAGGCTCATACTCATTCCCATATCATCCAAATCGCCATTCATCTTCATCATATCGTTCATCATTTTCATTCCTTCAAAATATTTCAATTTTGGCAGTGGAGCAATAAGCTGTTTAACGCCGTTGCCTATGAAATAACTTGAAGAATTGGTACGGTCTTCGGTAGTCGCCATAAACTCGTATGCAGTGCCGTCTTCGGGAATGGTCACCACCACATCGTAGGTTTCTGAAACCGCAATGATTAATCTATCCACTTCCACCGGTGCTACATCGTTGCCATCATTGGCTACCACAGTAATTTTTCCACCGGCATACCTCAACCAAAAATAGGAAGACGCACCGCCGTTTGAAATCCTTAATCTTACCTTATCGCCTCCTTTAAGTGTTTTACCATCAACCGTTTTTAAATCGGTAGTGTGATTTCCGTTCATTAAAATTTTATCATAATACACATCGCTTACATCCATGGCCAGCATTCGTTTCCATTCGTTAGCAATTTTAGTTTTGAAATGCCCTGCCCGAATTGCCTCTGCATAAGACTGTGTGGCTCCTTTTTTTATCGCCGACCAATCGTTGGCATTGTGCAACATCCGGTGTACGTTATTCGGATTTAAATTGGTCCATTCACTCAAAACAATGGGGACGGTCGGCAAATCATCTATCCCTTTCCTGAAAGTTTTATCATCTGCTTTTTTGAGCAATACAAGGTTGCCGTACATCCCGATTTGCTCCTGCAAACCTGAATGAGAGTGATACCAGTGCGTACCATTCTGAATAACAGGGAAACGGTATGTATGCGTAGTTCCAGGTGAGATTTGAGGTTGCGTAAGATAAGGCACACCGTCTTCTTTATTGGGTAAAAATACACCGTGCCAATGCAGTGAAGTGCCTTCTTTTAATTGATTATGCACTACAATTTCTGCTGTGTCGCCTTCTGTGAATGTGAGTGTGGGCATTGGTATTTGTCCGTTTACGGCGATGGCTCTTTTCTCTTTTCCGGCGTAATTTACCAACGTGTCTTTAACGTATAATTCGTAACGCACTACTTTTTGGGCAAATGCGGAGGAAGCCGTTAACAACAATACCACCATCAGAAATATAGAATTATTTTTCGCTTTCATTGCTCTAATATTTAGATACAAAATTGGCATTAAACAGCGTGACAATCATTGTGCTATTTTGGTTAATAATTGTAAGATTTACGTCGTCGGGATGTAGGAAAATTTTGTGTGGATGGCGTTAAATGATTTTTTGAAAGAATAAGATGTGCCGGAAATTCTGTTTAGTTGGTATCAAGAAAAGAATGAAATGAGGGTAAATAAAAAAAACCACCAATATTGCATTGATGGTTTTCTATTTGGGGTAATATTTTTTACTTTTTTGTTTCTGCAACATTGCCACAAGTCAGCATAGATGAGCCGTAATACGGATTTTTGATTTCCTTTTCTTTGCTTAGCCAATACGCCTTTTTCATCGGGCAGTATTGATAGTAAACGGGTTGTTCTACTTTATCTGCTTTTTTTACCACTTTCCAAATTGTGGTAGAAACATCGTTAAAAACGGCCCGTTGCTGCTCGATACCATTTGCCTTGTTCATTTTTTCGGTAGCTTTCAGCAATGCTTCTTTTTCGGCAAAATTACTTTCGGCTTTTATGCTTTCATACAATGTGCTGATTGCTTTGGTAGCGCCTTTCTCATCAGCACTTACTAATGCATTTTTCACGTTGATGTAATTGTTCAAAAGCTTGGTCGTGTTTTGTGAAAATACGGTGTTACCCATCAGTAAAATCACCATAATCAAAATACTTTTTTTCATTTTTCTTTGTTTTATGAGGTTGAAATTTATTTTAAAATCTTGTTTTATAACGACGCATAATATTGTCGATGTGTCATTTCTATTTGATAATAAAATTCCAAAAACTGATTTCCCTTCTGATTTGAAAACCTAGTTTTTCATACAATTTGATGGCTCCAACATTGGTATTCGCTACGTGTAAATACGGGGTTTTCTGTTCGTTGAAAATCTTGTCGCTGGCAAATTTAATCAACTGTTTTGCGTAGCCTTTTCCTGTGAAATCCGGGTGTGTTACGATGGCGCTTAGTTCGGTGTAAGCATCCATTTTCATTCGTTCGCCAGTTACCGCAACTAACTTTTCATCCTTGTAAATACCATAATAATTGCCCAAGTCTGATGTTTTATTTTTGAAATAACCGGGCTGAACCAAATTCACCAGATTAAATAAATCAACCTTGTGAATTGCTGTTTGAAGTTCAACAATGTCCTCATTAATTTCAACAGCAATTTTTTCATCAAGCACCATCTGATTGCAGACCAATTCGTTGTTCAGCCGAACTTTATCGTTACTATTTGGTTTGTTGCCCACTACAAAAAAGTTGTTTGTTAGTGAGGCGTAAGCTTCAATTCCTGTTGCGGTTTTCTCTGAATTTAAAAAGCCTCCGAAAGGACAATAATCTGGATGATAAAACTTGACACCATCAAATTCAACGGCAAAATCTTTGTGGGTTTCGCTCAAAGAATGCCAGGTTGGATTGTCTAATTTATTGGTCTCCATTTTTTATACTTCTATTTGATAAATTCGCGATTGCTCTTCCCAAGGATGATACCCTTGCCCGATATAGGTAAATCCATATTTTTCATAATAGCCTATGTGGTCTGTAGATAAGTTCAAATGTTTAAATCCAGCTAATTTTGTGTCTTCTTTTGCTTTTTCTAAAAGTAATGTACCGTAAGCATTGCCTCTGTGGTTTTCATCAATGTAAATCGCACAAACCCAAGGATACAAATCCATTCTACTGATGAAGTCGTTTGTAATTAATCCTGCACAGCCAATGATTTCTCCCTCTTTTTCCAGTAGATACCACTGTGGTAAAGCCTGTGTGGCCTGAATACTGTTTGAAATGCAATCTTCATAAATGATGGGAGAAATTTCTGACCAACTTTCTTGCAAGTACTTTATAGCTTTTTCTTTGTATTCCGGATTTTGCCTAACTGATATTATTCTCATTTAAAATGCTGTATTACTATTTTGGTTTTTACTCATTATTCAAACGGTAAAACTACAAATTTTCATCCTTTACTTTTGGGAGAACTAATGATGATGTGCGTGAGACTTTTCTTCGTTTTCGCCTTTTTTTCCTTCTGTTACATCAACGGTAAAATCTGCTGTATGCACTTTTCCATCAATTTTAAACTGTGCCCACATTCTGTAAATTCCAGCCTTTTCGATTTGTGTCTGTGCAAAAACCGGGAAACGGCTGTCTGATACCGGATGAATATGCAGAAATTCTTTGCCCACCTTTCCAATCATTACGATATGGGCAGATGCGCCTAAATATTGTTGCAAATCCTTTTCGATTAATTTCTTTCCGTCTTTTTCGATGGAAATTTCCAGGTGTTGTGTTTTGTTGGTTTTAAAGTCGCTTCCATTAAGAAGGGTTACGGTATATCCATCAACTTTTGAGATAAACTTCGTTGAAATATCATTATTAACCGGACTGCTTTTTCCCTGCACTTCAATTTCCTGCTTGTTCAAAGTCTGTTCGCCACCGCTCGGTTTAAAATCAGAAAACAGCAGATACTTTCCACCAGCCGGAAATGTTTCCGTAATAGCATATGCACCGTCTTTCTGCTCTTCGGGATGGATGTGGCGGAACCAGGTTAAATCTTCGCTTACCACCATTAGATGAATTTTCATCTCGTGTGAAATATCCAAAGCCACCGTTTTTTCGTTTTGCTTTACAGCAAGTGTCAATTGAGTTGGCTTTCCTGCTTCCACATTTTGTGGCGAAGTAGATAATTGTACCTCATAGGCAACTGCATTTTCAGCATTAACAGCTTTCAAATCCATTCCACATTTAGGGCATTTATCTCCGTGTTTTCCGGTTACTTCCGAGTGCATCGGGCAAGCGTAAACGCTTTCTTTGTCTTTATGCTCGTGAGTTGTCATATCTTTATTTTTTTTATTTTCTACATTGTTACAGGCCGATAAAGTGACTAGGCAAACCGACAAGCCCAACAATGTATTGATTACTTTTTTCATCTTATGAATTATTTTATGGGTTCAATTTTGAAACCTGCTTTTTGCACTGCTTCTATCACTTCTTGTTCGTTAGCTCCTTCAGATTTCACTGTAAGGATTTTTTCTCTATTGGCAGTGTCTACTTCCCATTGCCCGATACCTTCGGCATCATTTAAAAAAGGGGTTACTTTTGCTACACAGCTGCTGCAATTGATATTTGTCTTGAATTGTAAATTCGTATTTTCCATTTTTATTTATTTTAAATTATTTATTGATACAAAGTTGCGTCAAATAACACGATTTCCTTTGCGGTTTTTGGGGTTTGATTTGTAAGATTTACTGATAGTGAGACAAGTGGTGAAAAAAAGCCTTTTGAAGTATAATTTTCAAACGGCTATGAAATTTCAGGAGTTCTCTTTTGAAAATTGCTGATGAAAAAAAACGTCCCAAAATTTCGAGACGTTTTTGATATATTAAAATGACTGCTTTTTGGTTTGTAAATCAAATAATTTACAAACCAAAAAGTACCTCCAAATGCTTCGGATAATTTTCTAAATCTCCCACAATATCACCATCTTTATAAATATCAAAACAATTATAATCTGGCACAATATCCACACCGCAAAAACGGTAATTGCTTGTAATTTGTATTAAAACATCTGCCGTACTTCTACCTTCAAAAAGCACTTGGTTCGGGTCATCGAAACTTGCTTGGGGAGCATTCCAGGTGGCACAAACCATAAATTTCTTGCCCTGCATTTTTCCGCCTGTTCCGTATTGTCTCGTTAAGTCTTCGCGTGTTCTGCCGTCGCCGGAAAGAAATTTTTCGCTGAACAGTCCGCTGTTGAAAACTTCATCCACATATTTTTTGTAAATCCACGGTGCACCAAACCAGTTGATAGGCGTTTGAAGAATGATAATGTCCGCTTGCAAATGTTTTTCTACTTCTTCATTCGCATCATATCCGTCTTCTACTTTGGTTTCTAAAACTTCAAAATCTTTCGATAAGAAGAAGTCTTTAGCTTTCTGGTCGAAAGCGTCATTCAGTCTGCCTTCGCTCCAGTTGGGATAAGTTAAATGGGTGTTGATTAATAAAACCTTTTTCATTTTTATTATAATGTTCTGATTATGTATTTATTATTTTATTAAATAACGTTGATTGTATCCTCGTTTTTATGATATTAAACCGTGTAGTCAATAGAACTCATGTGTGCTTTACCCATTCGATCTCCATAAATAGGAAATTTCGTGAAATGGGTTTCTATTGCTAGAATATCTTCCTGTGTTAAATTTATTTTTGATGCACCAAGATTGTCCAACAAATGTTCTGTGTTACGAGTGCCAGGAATTGGGACAATATTTGGGCTTTTAGCGAGTAACCAGGCTAAGGCAATTTGAGCAGGCGTTGCATTCTTTTTAGTTGCAAAATCCTTAAGCCACTCTATCATTGGCATATTTAGAGGTAAAAATTCTTTTGAAAAACGAGGAAAGCCTGCACGGAAATCTGATGCTTTGTCGAATTGAGTAGTTGTATCGTATTTACCTGTCAAAAATCCTGCACCAACAGGTGACCAAGGCACGAAGCCAATACCTAATTCTTCACAAGTTTTTAGCACTCCATTCAATTCTACGTTTCGTGTCCATAAAGAATATTCGGACTGAACTGCTGTTACCGGTTGCACTGCGTGTGCACGCTGAATTGTTTTTGCACTTGCTTCAGAAAGTCCAAAGTTTAAAATTTTTCCTTGTTGAATAAGTTCCTTAATGGCTCCTGCAACTTCTTCTATTGGGACATTTGGGTCAACTCGATGTTGGTAAAATAAATCAATATGGTCGGTTCTTAAACTTGTGAGTGATTGTTCAACCACTTTTTTTATTCTTTCGGGTCTGCTATCTAATCCTCTATCACCACCTATATCAAAGCCAAATTTTGTTGCAATTTTAACTTGGTTTCGGAAAGGCTCTAATGCTTCGCCAACAAGTTTTTCATTGGTGTAGGGACCATAAACTTCAGCGGTGTCAAAAAATCTTACGCCATTTTCAAATGCAGTTCGAATATTTTTAATAGATTGTTGATGGTTTGCAGACACATTATAGTTTCCGCTCATATTCATACATCCAAGACCTATTTCTGAAACTTCTAAATTGCCAAGTTTTCTTGTTTTCATTTTATTGCTTATTTTATTGGTGATAGTAGTTGTGGTTTCATTATTTGATGCAAATAAATTAGGCGCAAAAAGTAACCCCATTCCGGCTAATGCAGTTTGCTGAATAAAAGTTCGTCTTGAGTTTTCTGAACTTTTCTGTTTTTTATTTTCTTCCATCTTGCAATGCTTTTAATTATAATGCAAAGTTAGATAGCTCAAAAGAGAGGAAAGGAAACAGACTACTACTAAAAAAGAAACAAATTACTGATTACGAAAAAACGTCCCGAAATTTCGGGACGTTTACATTGTTTTAATTTTTGCTAATGGATTGCAATCGAAATTCTTTTGGAGTAAGATTGACCTGCTTTTTGAAAAATTTTGAAAAATAATTCGGATACTCAAAACCGAGTTCATAAGCCACTTCGGTCGTATTCATTTTTTGGTTTTCCAACAATAATTCTTTTGCTCTTTTGATGACAAAATCGTGGATATTTTCCAAAGCTGATTTCTGGGTAAAATGTTTTACGATGTCGCCCAGATAATTAGCTGTTAAACCTAATTTATCTGCAAAATATTGCACATTCGGAAGTTGAGAAACAGGCTGATTGTAATAATCGATAATGCTTTGCTGAAAATCGGTAACAATATGATTGTACTGTTTCGGGTCGGTGGAAAATTGTCTTTTGTAAAATGCTTCAACCAATGAAACCAACACATTGACGTACGAAACCAACACATTAAAATTTCGTTTTTCGCTTTCGTAATATTTCATCATCAGTTTAAAAACCGCGGAAATTTCTTCCACTTCTTCGTCTGTCAAATACAAAGCTTCGTGTTGCCCGTAATCCAAATAAGTTTTGAATAAGTAGCGATTTTCCTCAATAAATTGCTGCGACAATTGCAAGTACATTCCCTGATAAGTTGGCTCCACATCCCAACCCGCCGGAACAATCAAATTCGGACTGTTGAAAAACACCGCAGTAACTGGTTCCCGTTTCGGCGACAATTTATTAACCAAATTTATTTTAATCGAAATTCTATAAAAATCCACCGCAATAGGCTCCGATTTTGAACGCATCGTTGGTGGGTCGTAAAATCCAACATCAACATTATTGTCCAAAGGTTTGGGCATTCCAAGATATTCATTGTAACTAGCGAAGTCTTTGAAAAGTTTCATTTTGCAAAGGTATAAAATTGGAGCTTCCTTTTGCTGTAATTCAATGAACTAAAATTGCTTTCAATCATTACTGATTGGCACTTCTTTGAGCAAATTGTTTATTCATCCGTTTTAAACTATTGATGAGTAATTGTAACTATAGGCTTAACAGCCCAAGCGCATTTTGCAATTCTACGTGAAGCATTCGCAGATTATATACAGCATTCAGGTAGTTAATCTTGGCTTGTGTCAATGCCAATTCAGCATCCGTCAACTCCAGCCTTGAACCTAAGCCGTTTTTGAAACGGTCTTCCATCATGTGGTGGTTCAGTTCTGCTGATTGCACGGTGGTTTCCTGTATGTCCATTTGGGTATTGGCTTCTTTCCATTTGCTTATAATGGTGGCCAGTTCAGTTTTAACCTTGTCTTTTAAATCGTTTAGTCGTATATCTTCTTGTTCTGCTTTAATTTTTGCCTGGCTGATTTGAGATTTGGTACGATAGCCGTTAAAAATAGGTACGGTCAATTGCAAGCCCAGAAAAGAAGTTCTTGGTAAAGAATATTCGCCAAACTTCATATCATCTGCCTGTGCCTGTAATTGATATTGTCCTATCAGAGAGAGCTGTGGCAACAACATGGCTTGCGTGGCTTTTAATTTTTTTTGCTGAAGGTCAATAGACAATTTTTGAATGTTCAAATCTTTTCGATTGATTGCTGCAATTTTGAATGCTTCATCAACTTGGTAAAACTCGCTTTTGTTGGCTTCAATACCCAGCTCAAGGTCATCGGTCAATGCTAATGCAGATACATCATCCAATCCAATCAATCTTTTTAATTCAATACCCGAAACCTCAACATTATTTTTCAAATAAGAAATAGAAGATTTTAAATTTTCTACTGCGATAAAACTCCTTAACGTATCCGCTTTTAAGCCTTTTCCTTGTGCCAGCAAAGCCCGCGAATCTTGCAGTGCCTTGATGTTGCGTTGCAGACTTTGGTCCAGTAAACCCAATTGGCTGTTCATCATCAATATATCCAGATAGCGGGTTGAAACCTGAAGGGCAACCCGGCTTTTGAGGTCGGCGGTCTTTTCAATTTCTATTTTTTCATTGATTTTTGAAGCCTTTGTTAACTGATTTGCGGCAGGTGAAAAAATGGGTTGATAGAGTGATACAAATCCATTGTAAATATTTTTTCCGCCAACGGCAATGTCCTGCACCGGCTTATTGGTGCCTGCAAACGAACCCGGCATGAATATAACCTGCCTGTCGAAATAATAGGAATAGCCAAGGTTTGCAGAAATGGTTGGCAGTAAGGCACCTTTGGTTTCTCGGGTTTTTTCTTTGGCATTAATTTCTTCCAAAACCTGCACCTGCAATGCTTTGTTTCCTTGTTTTGCCATTTCCAAAGCATCGGTAAGAGACAGTGTTTTTTTCTGTGCGTACAGTATATTTACGCTGCTTATCAATAGAAGCATTGTAATTATATATGAGCTATTCTTTTTCATTTTTTTCTTAATTAAAATTTAAAATCAAACTACTTCGGCTGGTCTGTTTTCGTCCTCGGTTTCTTCTTCTTCTACAATTACTTTCTCTGCTTTTTTGCTTGATAAATAAGAATAAACTGCCGGGATGATGAACAAGGTTAGTATTCCGGAGAAGGCTAATCCGCCTACAATCACAATCCCTAACGACTGACGGCTGTTAACCGTCAATGCAATCGGTAAGGCTCCGAATATCATTGCCAAAGAGGTCATCAAAATAGGACGGAAACGTTGCTCGGCTGCCTGTATGGCTGCTTCCCGTTTTGAAAGTCCGGTGTTTTTAAGATGGTTGGCAAATTCAACGATAAGGATACCATTTTTGGTTATTAATCCTATTAGGGTAATTATCCCAATCTGGCTGAACACATTTAAACTTTGACCAAACCACGAGAGGCTGAGAATAGCGCCGGTTATAGCCATCGGCACGGTAAACATAATGGTCAATGGATCACGTAAGTTGCCAAACTGTGCGGCTAAAATCATGTAAATAAGTACCAATGCCAGGATAAGCGTAAAGGTGATATTGCCCTGGCTCTCTGTATAATCTCTCGACTGACCTGCTAAGGATGCTTTAAACGTTTCACCCAAAACTTCTTTCTTTATTTTTTCGATTTCCTGTATGCCTTCTGCAAGGCTTACTCCGGGTGCCATTGCAGCCGATACGGTGGCAGAAGTGTATTGGTCGTACCGGTAAATAGCGGCGGGGCTTACGGCTTCTTCGGTTGTGATTAGGTTGCTTAATGGTATCATTTCACCTATTGCCGAACGGACGTAGATTGCACTCAGGTCACTTTTGTCATTTCTATAGGTTCTATCTAATTGCCCGATTACTTCATATTGACGGTCGTTGCGCAGGAAATATCCGTAACGTTGACCGGAGAAGGAGAGTTGCAAAGTGTGCGCTACTTCTTCCATGGACACACCCATTAAAGCCGCTTTCTGACGGTCGATATTTATTTTTACTTCTGGTTTATTAATCTTTAAGTCTGCATCAATAAACATCAGCTTTTTGCTTTGTCGTGCCGCAACCAGGAATTTCGGAAGCACCGCTGTCAAACTATCGAGATTTTGCGACTGCAATACAAACTGTATCGGCATCCCCCCACCATACCGGCTTCCGATAGTTGGCGGCAGATAAGGAAACAGGAGAAATCCCCTGAACTGACCAGATGCGGCACTATATTGGTTATACAAGTCCTGGACGCTACGTTTTCTTTCTTTAGGATCTTTAAGATAGATACTTTGTACAGACACATTCACGGGCGCCGGAGCGGGAATGAAGGAGATAGCGACCATCGAATAGGTTTGATATAAACCATCGGTAGAGTCGTTCACATATTTACCAACTTCGGTCATGTGCTTTTTCATATAATCGAAAGAAACACCTTCCGGGGCAATGGCGATCAGGTTCATATTTGAGCGGTCTTCAACAGGCGCCAGTTCTGATGGCAGCCCTTTCCCTACAAAATAAATGAGTGCAGTAGTGCCCACTAAGAATACCCAGGCTAACCACCTGGCTTTCATAAATGCGGTAAGCAAACGGGCATAGCCATTATTTAAACGTACGAAAAACGGCTCTGTAACCCTGTAAAACCAACTTGGTCTTACTTTTTTCTTTAAAAAATAAGCACTCAACATCGGTGTCAATGTCAAAGCTACCAAAGCTGATACCAGTACCGAACCCGATACCACAATGGCGAATTCCTTGAAAAGCTGCCCACTGATTCCACCCATGAAAACGATCGGGAGAAAAACCGCCGCCAGCGTAATGGTTGTGGAAATAACGGCAAAATAAATTTCTTTGGAACCTTTAAATGCAGCCTGTACGGGCGTCATACCTTCTTCTATCTTTTTATAAATATTTTCCAGTACAACGATGGCATCATCTACCACCAATCCAATCGCAAGTACCAATCCCAATAGCGTTAAAATATTGATGGAAAAACCAGCCGCATACATAATGAAAAACGCGGAAATGATGGACACCGGAATAGCCAATACCGGGATGATGGTTGACCGCCAATCCCGTAGAAATAGAAAAATAATCAACACCACCAATCCGAAAGCAATGAACAGGGTTTCTTCTACCTCTTTGATAGATTCGCGTACAGAACTGGTATAGTCGAAGCCGACAATTAAACGGTATTCAGAAGGAACTTCTTTGCGCAGCTGCTCCAAACGTTTGTAAAATTCATCTACCACTTCAATGGCATTTGCACCCCTTTGAATTTGAATGGCAACACCAATTCCAATACGGTTTAACCCACCAGTTTCGTTAATAATTGCGGTGCGTTCGTTTTCTTCGCCCAATTCGGCAGAGCCAATATCTTTGAGGCGAATTACTGTACTACCCACTTGCTTAATGAGCATTTCTTCAAAATCATTTACCGAAGTAAGGCGGCCCATTGTACGGATGCTTAGTTCGCTGTTGCTTCCTTCTATGCGACCAGCAGGCAGGTCAATATTTTCCCTTGTCAGGGCTTTGCGAATGTCTGCAGGTGTCAATTGATAAGCGGCAAGTTTTGCGGGGTCAAAGCGAAGGCGCATGGCGTATTTGTGCTCACCTACAATCGCTACGTTACTAATCCCAGGGATAGACTGCATTTTATCTTTGATGACGGTAGATGCGAGATGACTTACTTCTTTGATGTCTTTGGTATCGCTTTCTACCTCAAGGAATGCCACCAGATTATCTGGTGAAGATGCTTTTTGCACAATTGGCGGATCTACATCGCCGGGAAGTTGTTTACGGGATTTGGCCACTTTGTCCCTCACATCGTTCAGCGCATCTTCCAAATCTACTTCCCGGTTAAATTCTACCGAAATGATACTTACCTGTTCCCTGGATTCAGAAGAAATGGTACGTATTCCGTTGGCTTCAGCAATAGATTCCTCCATTGGGCGGGTAAGCTTCGATGCAATCACATCCGGGCTTGCACCGGGATAGAAGGTAATGACCGAAATCACCGGCGGCTCTGTTAGTGGGAATTCCCGAACGCCTAACTGTTTCCAACCCACAATTCCCAAAATAATAAGCAGGAGTGAAAATACCCCGGCTAAAACCGGTTTTTTTATACTTAAAGATGATATACTCATAATGCTAAGATTTGAATGAATTATTTGGACACGACAGCTTTTACAGGCATTCCATCTCCTAAGCGCAACATATTTGAAACAATAATGCTATCGCCGGTTGCAACACCAGAAGTGATTACTGCATCTGTTTCTGTCCTTTTGCTAATGGTTACTTCCACAGGTTTTGCCACGCCATTTTTAATGATGAAAACAGTGTAACCTTTTTCGCCTGGAGCAAGCGCTTCGGTTGGTACCAATATTCCTTTTGCCCCTTTATCGGTAGCACTGAAATAGACTTTTGCCGAAAGTCCCGGCCTAAACTGACCACCCGTATTATTTGCCAATGCCTGCACCTGCAAGCTCCTGCCTTGAGCGTCAAGCCCCGGTTCGGTAGCATTGATGGTTGCTATATACTCCTCGCCAGATAACTCGGAAGTAAACCGTACTTTATCGCCCATTTTTATTAAAGGCAGGTATTTTTCGGGAACTGAGAAATTGATTTTGATGTTGCTTTGGTCTTGCAATATCACCAGTACTACACCAGGCGTAACATAAGCGCCAAGATGTACTTTTGAAATTCCTATTTTTCCTGAAAATGGTGCCCGGATTACCGTTTTGGCGAGTTCAACACGAAGCAAATCCTGCTGTGCAACCAAGGAACGGAAACGCGTAAAAGCTTCATCATATTCCTGCTGTCTTACGGTTTCAGTTTTCAAGAGATTACTCATCCGTTCTTTGTTCAATTGTGCCAATTGCAGTTCTGCAGCAATTTGTTTTAAACGGGATTTGATATCGGCGTCATTCAATGTGTACAATACAGCGCCTTGGGTAACGTAACCGCCGTCTTTAAAGGCTACTTTAGTGATTTTTTGAGGAATTTCGCTGACGATGGATACTTCTCTATTAGACATCATCGTACCCACGATAGCTTCTTCATGATTGAGTAATTTTTCCTGAGCAATGATAATATCTACCGGTAATTTGCCGGCATCTGCGTTAGTGGTTGCCGTTTTTTCCGACTTGTTTTCACAGGCAATCAATAAAATGCCCATTAACGGAATTAAAATTCCTAACCTTAGTCTTGTAGATTTGTATAACATGGTCTTGTGTTTAATGATTTTGTATAACATGTTGCTATGCTTAATGATGTAACAAACGATTAATTTTAAAGGACAAAGGTATTGGTGAAGGTTGCCGTATTTTTGATACTATTACGGGTAAGAGTTGTGAAATTTACGCTTTGCTATTTTTAGTTTTTAAGCAGTATGGTATTGTTATTGAGGTACTTATAAAAAAAAGAATCCCTGTCCTTTTGGTGAGCAGGGATTGGCAGGTTGATTTGTATTCCGGTAGTTTCAGGAAATGGGGCTACAAAGAATTTTAGGCGTTATGAACAATTTTTTATGTGATTATTTCTGTTGTAATAGCCATCTTATCACGTCTTATCTTTTTATAGTGGGAAGAGGTAAAGCCGGTGTACTTTTTTAACTGATTGGACAGGTACGCCGGACTGCCGTAACCTAGGCTGTAAGCAATATCAGACAGCGACTGGTCTGTATAGACTAAAAGCTCTATTACTTTTTCTATCTTCTTTGAAATAATAAATTTTTCGAGCGTTAATCCTTCCAAAGATGAAAACAAGGCACTCAGCGAATCATATTCTTTATACAATTCGTTACTGATAAATGCCGAAAATTTAACAGGCTTGCCAGTCTCCAGTTGTTTATCAATCCCTTTTTCAACGGCAGTTTTAATCAATTCGATTATCTTTTTATCTTTACTGTATAACAAATCGAATCCGCTTTTTTGGAGCATGGCTCTGATGGTTTTTTCTTCAACAGTAATTTCATCCGTTTCTTTTAGAATTACCACCCCTAAGCGTATTTCGGAAATTTCCAAACCGAGCTTAGGGAATTCTTCAGATAGAAAATAAATGCACCTGTTGCATACCATTCCTTTGATTAATAGTTTCATAGATTAAAAAAGATATTTCGCATTCGTGATATTATGGAGTCAAAAGTCCGGCTTTGAGGATTATAAAATGTTACGATATTCCGTATTTGATTTGCAAAATTTCGTGAATCATAAAATAGGAGAACATTAAAAATTACAAACTAATCAAGGAAAACCATACAGATTTTATAATCAGTCCTGCGGAATTTTGTATAAAATAAAAGTCGGATAATGAAGAACAAACAAAATATCGAACATCAAATTATAAAAGTACTTAAAGACTATAATTCAGGGAAAAGCGGATTGGATCTCTTTGAAAAATATGGAGTTTATGGGGTAAATATTTTTGAGCTAAAGCAGAAGTATAAAGATTTAGGGATAGATATCCTTAAAGAGCTCATTAATCTTAATGAAGAAAACTACAGATTGAAAACAATGTATGCAGATTTAAGTATCCAACATCGTAAACTGAAAGATTTATTGAAGGAGGATTTTTAAGGAGATAATCGATAAAAATTTATCCAATGTTCAAAAATTGCTCAATCAAGTATAACAAACATTTTGTCAAATTTTTTTTGGATTTGTTTTTTTTAGATAAACGGTCAGGATAGGCTTATAACAACTTCCTCGTTCATCGGGTAACTCCGACATAGCAATATAATGCCCTCCGATATATTCTGTTCGGTAAGTGCGTGATGATTGACCATCTGCACTTGACCGTCGGTTTTAAGCGCCCAACAAGTGCCACAGGTTCCGTTTTTACAGGAACTCGAAACTTTGATATGATGTTCGTTCATTGCATCTAAAAGAGATTGACTGGCTTTTACTTCAATAAGCGAAGTACATTCGTAGGTCTGTACTTCATTGTTAATGTAATGGTCCTGAAAATAAGTCACGATAACATCTTTAGATTTACCATCATTCTCAAATACCAGATTTTCTTCGGGAACAGGGTCGAAATATTCGTTATGGATTTGTTCTGGCGGAATATTCAGACCAAGCAAAGCTTCCTGATAAAGTTCCATCAACCCAACTGGACCGCAGATGTAGTAATTTGCCTCTTCTAATGTTGCAACTTGTTTCCTGATGATAGAGTGGAGTAGTTGCGGAGAAAGCCTGCCTGCGATATGGTTGACCTTGGAGCTTTCAAATTTGTCAGAAGTAAACGAATAATAGGAATTTAGCTTTCCATCTGCCTGCATTGCTTCCAGTTCGTTCCAAAAGATAGTTTCTTCAGGCGATTTATTTCCATAGATAAGCAAAGGTGTTTTTGCACTTTTATCAATGCTTTTCAACATAGAGAATAGCGGTGAAATGCCGCTTCCTCCAGCTAGCAGCACTATTTGAGCATGTGCTGCCACCTGCTTTTCTAAAACAAAATTACCAAATGGCGCTTCTATCTCCCATGTTAAAATGAATATTGAATTATCTACAAGATGGTTGCTCATCTTTCCTCCGGCAACACGTTTTACGGTTATCGAGGGAAATTTATCAGATGGTCTGGAGCTAAAGGAATACGACCTGATGACCAACTCTTCGTTTATCACACATTTTATATTGAGATATTGTCCCGGAAGATAGCTAAATGTCTGTTGTGCTGTATCAAAGTATATGGTAATAGTATTATCTTCTGTTTCCTTTACTATTTTATGTGTGCTCCACTTGTATTTCTTCATCTATATATAGTTTCTGTTTTCTTTGCTGTACCTTAATAAAAAGAAAACCTCTTCTTAGCTGCCTAAAGAGAAGTTATTTCTGCCCAGTTAGTTCCTGATTTTTCTTGTGTTGTAGCTTCTATTTTAACTCGGTTGAGCTTAAATTATTCCGCAATATCTGTTTGTATTTAAAACTTCAGGGATGCAATGTATGATACATCATCCCTGAAATTAAATTAAACTTTTAGTTAGCACAGCATCCGCTTGAAGGGCTTGAATCCTTTTCGCTATCATCACCATCTACTTTGTAACCCGCTTTTTCAATGGTTTCTACCAGCGCTTCTTTTACTTCGTCACTTTCGACAGCAACGGATAACTTTCCAGCCTCTAATTTCTCGACTTTTATACCTTCAATAGTTGCAATTGCACCATTTACTCTTGTCTGGCAATGTGCACTCTGCATACTTGGAATGCTCAATTCTAGATTTTTCATTTTAAATAAATTTTGTACTACAAATTTCTGTATTGTTCTGCGCTTATTTTATATGTTATTCCCTTTTTGATTTGTGATATTTACTGGTTTATTTCTTCCACTTCAATCTTAAACTATTACTCACTACACTTACGCTACTCAAAGCCATTGCCGCTCCTGCTATCATTGGGTTTAACAAGAAACCGTTGATTGGGTATAATATTCCGGCAGCTAATGGGATCCCGATAAGATTGTAAATAAACGCCCAAAAAAGGTTTTGCTTAATGGTGGCCACGGTTTGTTTGGATAAACGTATGGCCTGCGGTATCTTGGTAAGGTCTGATGAGATGATTGTCATTTTGGCGACATCCATGGCAATGTCGCTGCCTTTCCCCATGGCAATGCTTACATCGGCTGTTGCCAGGGCAGTACTGTCATTAATTCCGTCGCCTACCATGGCTACTACTTTACCTTTGCTTTGCAGTTCTTTTACAAAATCGGCTTTGTGCTGTGGCAATACTTCGGCTTTGTAATGCAGGATACCTGTTTGACCGGCAATCGCTTTAGCTGTGGCTTCATTGTCGCCCGTGAGCATATACAATTCAATACCCATTTCCTGCATTTCTTTTATTGCCTGAACAGATGTTTCTTTGATTTTATCGGATATAGCGATAACAGAAAGGGCCTCTTTACTGTTTGCAAACCAAATGACCGTTTTGGACTGATTGCCCCATTCATCGGATTGGTTTTGTAATTGTTCTGCAATTGCAATGTTATTTTCAGCCAGGAGCTTTTTATTTCCTACAAAATAAGTTTCGTTGTTATAATCAGCTTTTGCACCTTTACCTGTAATGCTGTCGAAGTGGGATAAGGGTGCGGTAGCAATGCCTTCCAAATGCTTCACTACGGCTTCCGCCAATGGATGTTCTGATTGCTTTTCGATGCTCAGTAAAATAGTTTTTGTGGTATCGTCATTGTTCAGCCATTGGATGCTTGTTACTTCGGGTCTTCCCTGTGTGATGGTTCCTGTTTTATCCAACACAATTGCATTCACTTTTTTAGCCAATTCAAGGCTTTCGGCATCTTTAATCAAAATACCATTTTCGGCACCTTTACCAACTCCGACCATAATAGCCGTTGGAGTAGCCAATCCCAACGCACACGGACAAGCGATGACCAATACCGTAACGGCTGCTAATAATCCTTGTACTACACCGTTATCACCACCCAAAATAAACCACAAAACAAAGGTAAGAATGGCAATACCAATCACTACCGGAACGAAAATTCCTGCAATTTTATCCACCAATTTTTGAACGGGAGCTTTACTGCCTTGCGCATCCTGCACCATTTTAATGATTTGGGCAAGCATGGTTTCTTTACCTACTTTCACGGCTTTAAATTGAAAACTTCCTTTTTGGTTAATGGTTCCGGCAAATACTTTTTCGTTTTCTTGTTTCAATACCGGAACAGGTTCGCCACTCAGCATACTTTCGTCTACATAAGAATTACCGGAAGTAACCATTCCGTCAACCGCAATTTTTTCGCCCGGCTTTACGAGGATTATATCATCTACATGTACATCTTCAATAGCAGTTTGTTTTTCGGTTCCGTCCGGTGCTATTACCATCACGGTTTTAGGTTGCAAGCCCATCAGTTTTTTAATGGCTGTAGAGGTATTTCCTTTGGCTTTTTCTTCCAATAATTTACCTAAAAGAATAAAGGCAATGACCACTGCAGCTGCTTCAAAATAGACGTGTGCGTGCAATCCTCTCTGGTGCCAGAAATCCATAAAAAGCATATTGAATACGCTGAATATATACGCAATTCCTGTGCTCAAGGCAACCAGGGTATCCATATTAGCAGAACGGTGTTTGGCCTGTTTCCACGCATTGATAAAAAAGTCTTTACCCAGCCAAAGTACCACAGGAGTGGAAAAGAACCACATTATTTCGTTGCCGTAGGGCATATCCATAAAGAACATCCCGATGATTACCACGGGTAATGATAATAGGACCGCCCAGATAGTTTTGTTTTTTAGCTTTTTGAATTTCTCTGCATGGATGCTCTCCAGGGATTCCTGTTGCTTTGCTTCTTCAACAATGAGCAGGTCATAACCAATACCCTGAACCGCTTTTTGCAATTTGGTAGCGTCCGTCATATTGGGAAGGTACTCAACGGTCAGATTTCCTGTTGCGTAGTTGACAGAAGCGTCAATCACACCTGGTTCATACTTTACAATACTTTCTGCACTGCCCGCACAAGAAGCACAAGTCATACCCAGAACCGGGAAAGAATTTTTTACGGTTGGAACACCATAGCCCAGGTCTTTAATAGCTGCGACGGCTTTGCCCACTGCTTCGGTATCTTTAACGGTGATGGCTGCTCTGTGGTTGTTGATTTCTACTTTTGGAGAATCAACACCATCAACCTTTGCCAATCCTTTTTCAACGATTAATGCACAGTGCTCGCTTTCTACATCTTCTAAAGGAATGTAAATGGTTTCGCTATTGTTATTTGTAGCCATAATTTCTATTGCTTTATTTGCAAATACAAAATTGGCAACAATACCGGGAATGGCTATTGTGGAATTATGGAATTGATTTGTAATATTTACTAAACCTGGTCTAAAGGTTTGCGTTTCTCTTCCTTTATTTTTTTGAAGTGACTTGGTGTCAATCCGGTAGTTTTCTTGAATTGATTGCTGAGGTAGGCAACGCTGGAATAATTGAGCTGGAAAGCGATTTCACTCAATGACAATTCATCATAAACCAATAATTCTTTAACTCTTTCAATTTTCTGGGCGATAAAATATTTTTCAATCGTCGTGCCTTCTACTTCCGAGAAAAGGTTAGATAAATAATTGTAATCATGATGAAGCGCAGTACTCAAAATATCCGATAGATTAGTTTTAGCCTCATTATCCTGATGATGTACCAATTCAATAATGGTATTTTTTATCTTTTCAATGATCCTGCTTTTTTTATCATCTATCATTTCAAAACCCAATGCGGATAAGGCTTCTGCTAAATGCTTCTTTTCTTCAAAAGCCGGTTCCTTTTCAAAAATGATTTCGCCAAGCTTTACGCTTATTGCAGGCAAACCCAGTTTATCCAATTCATTTTGAACCACCATTATGCAGCGGTTGCAAACCATATTTTTTATAAAAAGTGTTGCCATATTTATTTAATAATAGATTTGTAAAAATACAATTATTAAGTTTGTCAAGCTCTGTTTTTACACTTCATCTTTTTAGTCTGATATTTTTCTCATCAGCATTTCAAATGGTCCATTCTTATATTTTCTTGTCCAAAGTTTACTGAAATAATAGCTCAGCAAAAAATAAGCTGTTGAAAATATTAAAATGACAATTGGTTGTACGGGTTCCACTTTATTCATTTTGGCGCTATATTCTTTATCCGTTAAAAATCCCAAAACTATAATTCCTATAGTCAAATGAGAGATGTAGTGGGATAATGTCATCTGTCCTGTTTTTGCGAAGTCCTGGGCGATTTTATTTTGAGAAAGATATTTCCCTACAAACATAAAAGCTGATATTAGCATCAATCCAAAAGCTAATGTGCTTAATACAAATGGCAAAAATGGTGGTAAATAGTCTGCATTAATGTAAAATTTCAAATCATTATTAAATGAAAAAATATTGGATAATGATTGCAAGATTGTGATTGAAAGGAATACAAGAAGCCCAATAAGGAACATCTTTTTTTGGATTTTAACCAATGCCCAATTTAATCGACCCAAGTACATACCTACCGTAAAGTACGCTAACCAGGGAAAAATGGAGTTCCAACCGTTGTAGAATATGTTTCGAGCAAATCCATTAATCGTCCAAAAATCAGTGTATTGAAGGGTGTCAAAATTCCAACCCGTTTCATAGGGTATGAAAATGAGCAAAACATGAAAAACAATTACAGCTGCTGCTGAAACATACAAATATATTTTTTTGTCGAGAAATAAAAGTAATGCTGCAATGAGCATATAGCCGCCGTAAAAATGTAATATATCTGCAGGCCACCAAAGGAAAAGCAATAAACCTAATCCAAATAAAAAACAAGCCCTTTTGTTGATTGTATTTCTTAATTTCTTTCGCTCGTCGATGGAATAAAAAGGTCTATTTGTCATTAGGGCTAAACCCATTCCTGCAAGCATTACAAAAACGGTACTTGAGTTTCCACTAAAAAGAGATAGCATTTTACCCGCCCAACTTGTATCGTTATAGTTTCCGAAAACGATGTTGAAATTCACGATATACATTCCGAAAATAGCATAAGCCCTTGCCAAATCGAAGCCGATAATTCTTTGTCTCATTATTTACATTTTAAGCTGTGCAAAGGTCGAAATGTAAAAAAGAAAAACATTTGATGTTACATCAAATAATTAGATTTTGGCTCTAATCCGGCTCAAAGTTTCAAGAGAAATATTGAGGTATGAAGCGATTTGGGTTAGTTGTACTTGCTGAATGATGTGAGGCAATTTTTTTATTAAAGTCGTGTATCGTTGGGTTGCATTTTGGGTATGAAGTTCAAAAACTTTTTCTTCAAGCCATAAGGCATAGTATTCTGTAAACAAAAAATCGAGTTCTTGCAAATGATGATTTTTTAACTTTAAATTCTGGAAACTGATGTAATCAGTAGCTTTGACAACAGTGTCGGTAAGTGCTTGAATGTATTCGCGGCTTGGCTTTTGAAGAATATAGCTGTCAAACGAAAGGGCTAAGTCATCTTTAAAGTAAAATTCAGTGGTTAGTTCTCTGTCTTGGTGTTGGTAAAATTTACGAACAATACCACTTTCAACCCAAAAAGATTTGGAACAAATGGTGTCTTGTTTTAGTAAGAAATCGCCTTTTTTGTAGGTCTTTGTTTGGGATATATCTTCTAATGCTGATAAAGTTTCGTTATCAAGTTGCTCTAAGAAATCCTTAATCCGATGCAGGTATTCGTTCATTTTAAGACAATCATGTTCTTTTTAGAATTAAGTATAACTATAAAGACCTTCCGTTTGCTATTTTTTTGTCAATGCAACCTTTAGCCCTAATATAATAAATACAACTCCGGATGTCTTATTTAACCAACTTTCAGTCTTTTTATTTTTATTAAAAAGCACCGCAACTTTACTACCCATCAACGCCAAAAAGGCACACCAAATAAGTGTAATAGAGAACATAATTAACCCCAGCAAAAGGTAGGGAATTGGATTGTTGATTTCTGTTGGCTGAATGAACTGTGGCAAAAATGCTAAAAAGAAAATCGCAATTTTCGGATTTAGAACGTCGCTGAGAAAAGCAGTTAAAAACATTTTCCTCATTCCGGTGATTTTGATATTCGTTGCTTTTATCTCTGTTTGTTCGCTTTTACTTAATAATGATTTGAGCCCGATGTAAATTAGGTATCCTGCTCCTAAATACTTGATGATTCCGAATGCAACTGCCGATTGTGCAATGATTAATGAAAGACCAAAAGTCACGGCACAAGTATGAAATATCAGTCCTAAACTAACACCCAAAGCCGAATAAAGCCCGGCCTTTTTCCCTTTAGAAATGCTCCTGGTCAAAACCATAATGGTGTCGATACCCGGTGTTGTTACTACGATTAGTGCAGTAACTAAAAATGCCTCTAAATTTATTATTCCTGTCATTTTATAGTGTGTTTAAACGCAACATAAATTTTTAACTAATTTAACAAAAAAAGCTGAAAATGAGTTCCTCTACAGCATTCCCATCAAATCGTCCTTCGATAATTTTTTGAAAACCGAGCTGTCTGTGGTAATCAAATCATTCGCCAACTGGGTTTTCGATTGCTGAAGTTTCATGATCTTTTCTTCAACCGTGTTGGGACAAATCAGTCTTACGGCAATCACATTTTTCTTCTGTCCAATGCGGTAACAACGATCAATGGCCTGATTTTCTACAGCAGGATTCCACCATGGATCGACAAGATACACGTAATCGGCTTCTGTTAAATTCAAACCTGTTCCGCCGGCTTTTAAGCTAATTAAAAATACCCTGACGTTTTCATTTTCCTGAAATTCATTGACTTTTTTGGCTCTGTTTTTTGTCTGTCCGGTGAGATATTCAAACGAGATATTTCTTTTCTGAAGTTCTTCTTTGATTAAATCAAGCATTGAGACAAACTGTGAAAAAACCAGAATCTTGTGTTGAGAAGATTTGTTTTCAATTTGCTCCATCAGAACATCAATTTTTGCCGAACTGTCAACAAACTGTTCTTCGTCTTTTAATAACACCGGAGAATCGCAAATTTGTCTGAGCTTCGTCAATCCCGTCAATATATGCATGCTGTTTTTGGCGATTTCCTGTTCGTCTTTTGCCGAAATATATTCCCGTAATTCTTTTTCATAAGCATCATAAATCCGCCTTTGCGCTTCTCCCATTTCGCAATAAATCACCATTTCAGTTTTATCGGGAAGTTCTTTTGCGACTTGTTTTTTTGTTCTTCTTAAAATGAATGGTTTTATTTTTTGCTGTAAATCGGTTGCTCGTTTCGTGTATTCAAATTTATCAATCGGTGTGGAATAAATATCTCTAAAATATTCCTTACTTCCCAACAAACCAGGAATAGCAAAAGAAAGTTGCCCATAGATATCGAACGTATTATTCTCAATCGGAGTTCCTGTTAAGACGACTCTATTTTTCGATTTCAACAATCTTGCAGCTCTGTAGCGTTCAGAATTTGGATTTTTAATAGCTTGAGATTCGTCTAGAAACACATAATTAAAATGAAAATCTTTTAAAAATCGAATATCGGAAAGCAGCATTCCGTAAGTCGTGAGCACAATTTCGTGTCCGGCAAAATGAAGGGTATTTTTAGTTCGATTGGCACCGTAATGCGTTAAAATTTTGAGGGAAGGTGCGAATCTTTCTACTTCAGCCTGCCAGTTGAAAAGCAGAGAAGTTGGTACCACTACCAAATTGGTGTTTTGAGAAGCTTTTTTATTTTGTGAAAGGATGAATGCAATGATCTGCAGCGTTTTCCCCAATCCCATATCGTCGGCAAGGCAACCTCCAAAATTAAAATTATCCAAATGATTCAGCCAGTCGAGCCCTTGTTTTTGGTAGTCTCGGAGTATTGCATTCAATTCTGCAGGAACTTCGGTTTCGGGAATGTTTTGATTTTCAGACAACGCTTTGTTGTACGTTTCGATTTCTTCACTGACTTCTTTGCTTAAAACATTTTCATCAAACAGGTTTCTGATTTCAGAAAAATTACTTTTAGGCAACCTCAAAAGTTCATCATAAATCTCGCCGGACTGGAAATAGCGGTTGAGTTTTTTCATCCATTCTTCGGGTAGAATTCCGTTTGTACCGTCGTCTAATTGTACAAATTTACTTTTATTCCGGATGGATTTATGGAGTTGTTTCAATGACGCTTTTTGCTTGCCGAATTTTACATTAATTTCTGTATTAAACCAATTGATACCGCTCACCACATTGATAGAAACAACAGCTTTGTTAGCGTTGAGTTTATTCTTTTTCAATTCATTAAAACCTAAAATAACAATTCCTTCATTCCTCCATTTTTCAAAAGTTTCCAAAAACCATTCGTCGTCCAGAAATTTGTTTTTGTGCAGATAAAAATACTCGTATTCTTCGATCTGTTCGGCAAATTCCGGATGCTGCTGCATGATGGTTGCTGTGAATGTTATTTCTTCTTTTTCATCTCTCTCAACTTTAAAAATATTGCCGTTCTGGTCGGTGTCAAAAATCTGTTTTCTTGAAAAAACTGGGACTTCCACCTGGCCATATTTCAATACCGGTGTTATCGAGATATAATCTTTCTGGTCTGCCAAATAAATGAGTTTTTCTACCTTTTCATCAAAGGATTTTTCAGCCAGTTGTTTTTTGGTAGCAGGTTGTATATAAGCATAATTGATTTTAATCTGCTTTTCTAAATTGGCCAGGATGTTCTGTTTAAATTCCTCAAATTTAGATGAATGAATTAATAAAATTTCTCTGTTCGACTTAAAAAAATCCAATACCCGAAGCATATCCAGATTGGTCATCAGATGCAGCGTTTTTTCATGGAAAAGGAAATAATTAAACTGAATTTTAATGTTTTTAAACGGCTGCAAAACATCATTCAGCCAAAGTCCGCCTGTAATTTCAAAGAATGGTTCTTTTTTGAAAACTGAAAGTTCAATATCTGCATTCAACAGTTTTAAATCAACGGAAACAATAGATTTTGCGGAAACATTTTCTGAAATGGTTTTGTCGTGATAAAACGTTGGTAAGTTCAATGGATTTTTCACCACAACTTTTAACGCTTCAAGATCGGCTTCATTTTTTTCTTCACTCAGATGATTTTCAAATTTGGAAATTGCTGTAAAGAATTTTGCTTCGCCAACGTTATCAGCTTTCCAGATTAAATTGGAAGAATCAACTGCTGTGATTGGATTTTTTACTTTTCCGGATTGAGTGGTTTCTGCTTCAAAAAGTTCAATGCTGAAGCGGTCATCATACCTATGTTTTTTAATGACCAGGAACATTTTTTTCGACGGGTTCTGAAGCATGGCTTCGTGAAATTTTCCAGTATTTTTAGGCAATAATTTCTTCTCCAGCTCATCTGAATTCAACTTTATCAGTTCTTTAATTTTTGGCTCGATTCTTAAAGAATTGTGAATATGTTCAAGCTGGAAATATTCATCTAAATTTGGCTCATTTTCCAATCCGTAATCTCTTGCAAAATCTTGTAATTTTTTATGTCGAAGCTTTTCATTAAAGAAAACAAGCAGATCCTGTCGCTCAATGATGGTGTACAAAACTTGAGCTTGGTGGGTGCACATTCTGGCTTTCGGAGTATCGCAAGGACAGTCTAAAATAAGAGAACTTCCTATAAAATTGATCGCAACACTTGGAAAATCAATGTTCGAAGAAGGTTTAATAAAAACTCCGGCATTTATTTCAATACAATAGGGCTGAATTTCCTTTAAATTCTCTCTCTCGATATGAATTCTTTCTGAGCAATGCTTTTGAAGATCAAAAATTGAAAAAACTAAAAGATCTATATTTTCAAAGATATATTGATTTCTAAGTTTCTGCATTTCGTGGTTTTACGGGAGTTGATGTACTTTTTGATTGATATTTGTAAGAAATTACACAGAGACATATTTTCGATATTCTACAATATTCAAGTTGACAGAATCATCTTTTTGTTTTGAGTAAGTTTTAAATTCTTTAAATCCCAATTTTTCAGGAATTTTTCTACTTTTAATATTTTCTTTGTCAACAGGATAAATGATATAATTAACCTTGAAATTTTGTTCAATAAAATTTATCAGACTACTTATAACTTCCGTTCCAAATCCTTGACTTTGACTATTTTCTTTGAGCCATAATCCAAGCTCTACTGATTCTGGATTTATATGGTGTATTCCGCAACATCCAATAAAAATTTCATTTCTATCAAGCACGACAAATACAATGTCTGTTTTTTCCTCAAAACATTTGAGAGAATTTTTCACGAAATTTTCAATTTCCATTCTTTTCCCGCTCGGATTGAAGGGCATATATTTCGTTACCTCTTTCGTAAAGTTGATATTAATTTCATCAATATATTTTTTATGAATAAGTTTTAGTCTTAAGCGATTCATTTTGACAACTATGTTTGAATTGAAGTCCATATTTTTAATAGCTACAATACAAAATTTCAACCGAGAAATTACGCTTGAGAATTTGGATAGCCAATGTACGAAATTCTAAGTTTTAAAATGAAGATAAGCTATCCTCATGATAAAGCAATTAAACAAAAAAGTAGGTTTAGTTATAAACAACCCAACCTGCTTTGTGGAACATAAAGCTATATTATTTTCCGCTGTCCATACTATTCCGCTATTATTACTAAAATTCGATAGAAAATTACGGTTGAGTTTTGTAATCAGCCTGCCTGATGCAAAACGCTTCTTATCTGCAGTACATTTAATCTGTTTATAATTCGTTTAACAACGGTAACTCATTTAAAAGTTTTTCTCTTTGACCGTTTTCCAAATATCTTGGAAGAATATGTAGCTTTTGTAAATTTTTAAGAGAAAGTAATGGCGTGATGTCATAATTTTTCTTTTCAACATTTAAGATAAAAGCCAGATATTTTAGATTAGTTAGTTTTGATATTGGTTGCATATCTTTGACAGCTTGCCCTGTTCCGCCCATTTTTCCGTGGTCTAAAAAAAGCTCTTCCAAATTTGTCAGAGAAGATAATGGCTCTAAATCGTACATATTGTTTATTTCGTGGATATACAAAGTTTTTAAATTAGTCAAACCTTTAAGGAAATTGATATTCTCCACTTTCTTAATACCCGAAAGAATTAATACTTCAAGATTTTTCAAAGACGATAAGTTTGGTATTTCATTCTGCTTATTTATGCTTAATTGAAGATATTTTAAATTCGGTAACGTAGAAAATACGGCAAGACGCTCATTGTCAATTTCTCCTAACCTTATTGCTTCTATATTTTTGTTTCCGTTTAACGAAGAAAGGTTTGTATAGCTCAACTTGAATCTCTTCAGAGGAGTGGACATTTCCAAAATCTTTGTATCAGTTGGAATTGTTGACAAGTCAAAAATCCCTCTCACTGCTCCTTCCAAAACACCTAAATGTGCATAATCAGCAACTGGACTTTTTTGTTCTAGCAAATAATTATTCCAATTCATTTGTTAATTTGTTTTGACGGTTTTTCTTGTATTGCTGGTAATGTTTAGGGGCTTTGCGAGAGTGGGGCAATCGAAGCAAAAATATTCAATTTTGTGCAAAAGTTCATACGAAGAACCACTGTTGAACTTTGCAGGTTCACCCCTCTATTGCAAAACCCTTGTTAGCGGTAGTGCTATTTTTCGTAGTATTTATATCCAATTTTATTTATGGCACTTTCGACTTTTTCTCTATTATCTACTTTATGTACGAAAATCACATATTCATCCGATTGTGTATCAATAAATCCTATTTGAAGTCCGTTATTTCGTAATGGTTTGTCATAATCTTCAAAAATATTGTCGAATGCAACTGATGCTCTTTCTTCATAGTTTTTTGGATTTGGCAATTCGATAGATAAATTAAAATTATTGCTTAAGGAATTTGCCAACCTCCATTGTAAAGTCTCAATATCTTGTTTCCAATCAAGGGACATTATGAAAAATAGGTTCTGTTTGTCAGAATATTCCATAACATAATTAAGTGTTGTAATATAATCTTCATCTTTTGAATAATCCCTTAGATTATCGAAAAATGAGCTTAAATCATTTTGCCTATTTGGTGTTAAGCAGAGTTTGACAAGCGAAATATAACCGCTTTTTTCTTGTTCAGAAAGTAAAGGATAATTTTCTTCAACATATTTTTCATATTCATTGTCTGTCAACCCAAAAATAGGTGACGATTCTTTTGGCGGTTTAGGTTTTACCAGTTTTTCAGACCATTTCAACCCTGTGAAAATGTCTTTTAGATATAGATAAATAACGGTTCCAGTTACTAAAATAATCCAATATTTATTGTGGAAATTTATTGTAAATTCGAGTACAATTGCAGTTGTCCAAACAAGGATTAGAAAAGTGTAAAATATCTTTTCTCTCTTCTGTATTTTGTAAAATTCTTTTTCTGTCCACATAGGTTTTTTCGTGTGTTTTTGCATTACCGCTACGTTTCTGGGCTTTGCGATGGTGAGGCAATTGAAGCAAAAATATTCAATTTTAAACAAAAGTTTAAACAAAAGAACTACCGTTTAGCTTTGCAGTTTCGTCCCGCTATTTCAAAACCCTTGTTGGCAGTAGTTTTTTAATCGCAATAAATTAAGTCTCCTGTTCCCATTTTTCCGATTACTTTGTCTGCATATTCTTTCTTGATGAGATAGATGTATGCCTCAAGATGTGGTTGTCTTTTTCCGTTCTCTATTGTGTTATTTTCTTTGTCAACAACAATTTTTAAAGTATTGCTTTCATCATCTCCTACAACACAATATTTAATAAATCTGTCTTTAAATTCCCAAGTGTATATGTCAAAAGGTTTTATAAATTCTCCCTTGGTCTTTTTGGACTTGCCAAATTTTCTATCCAATAACTTTATAAAACGATGTGTTTCTTTTAAACTTATTTCTCCAATTAAAGCATTTACAACCATTATATTTCCATCCAAAGTTGTTACTAAGTTGATTGCATTAAAATCAAAGTCCTCAAATGTTGCTAAAGTGTCTCCGCTTGAATAACCTTTTTCTCTATATTCAATCCTGATTGGTTTTTCACTTCCATTAAAATCGTCATCTTTTATTGTATCAACTTCAATCAATTCAGATTTAACTTCATAATATCCATCATAATTTTTGCTCTTGTTCTTGTCGGGTAGTAAAGTTGTAAACTTTGTATTAAAGTCAAAATTTGCTAATTCCAAAGGTTCTTCTCCAATTGGTTTTATTTGTCCATTGCAAGAGGTGTAAATTATTAGTAAATTTAAAAAAGTTAGTAGTTTAATTATTCTCATTTGTTAGTTTTATCTATATGTTTACGGTTAGACTGTAAAATTGCCACCAACGGTTTAAGGCTTTGCGATAGTGGGGCAATCGAAGCATAATCTTCAATTTGTACAAAAGTTCAAGTGAATTCCGTCGTGGATAAATTTTGCAAAAATGCGCAATTAAAGTGGTTAATCCGGCTTGTGGCAATACCTTGTTGGTAGATTTTTTTTAATTGCCTTTGGTCGGCTGAACACCGTTAGCATCAGTTTTGGAACTTTTTGCGAGATAATTTAATATATCACGTTTAAAATTCTCTGTTACAAATATCTGTTGAATTGTATAGTTGAAATTTTTATCAATCCCTTTGGAAAAATTGGTGATAAATTTTTGTTTATGTTTCTTGTCAAATGAGTCAAATATAAATGTCAATTTTGCTGAATTTTCGTCTAATGTTTCAATATTAATTTTCCATTTAAGTATTCCCTCCTTAGAAAAAGACTCTTTAATAACCGGTTTTATTGGATGTTTAAGTGTCTCAGCACTAAATTCCCCTTTGAATAGCATTAATAAGTTGGTCTCAAAAGATTTCTCTTTGATTGTTTTCTGATATTTATTCAAATTTGTTATGATTATAGCAGATTTGTAATTTTTGTTTTCGGTAAAATAAAGTGTGGTAATATTATTATTATTATTATTATTTTGAGTTATAGAATCTATTTTAGCTTCTGTCAGCTTATAGTCAGTCAGATAATGTTGGTTAAAATTATCAAAATATCTTACAATTTTTTTTACAGGCAATTGTATTGTTTCTGTTTGATTGTTATTGCGAATTTCCTGTGCGTACGAAAATGAACTTGAGAAAACCAATAGTAGAGCAATTGATAATTTAAAAATAAAATTTGAATTGTTTTTCATTTTTTTAGTGTTTGGATAAAATCTCTGCCAAAGTTTTCGGCTTACCGAAGGTGGGCAAATCGAAGTACAAATCTACAATTTTGTGCAAAAGTTCAATCGAAGAATTACTGTTGGATTTTACAGTTTCGTCCCGCCTGACGCAAAACCCTTGTTGGTGGTAGTTTTTTATTTTTTGTATGATATTATATCAAACTTATACTTGTCATTGTCTAGTTTTACAAAATTGTCATTTTTTGCATTTGCATTTTTTCGAAAGACAAAAGCATAAGCATAATTTTTACTTTGTCGTTCTAATTTTTCTTTTCTTTCCAAACCGATTAGGTCAAATTCGTAAATTCCTTGCTCAATGTCAAATCCTCTTGCGGGATAATATTTTTCAAGAATTTCTTCTGGTCCGCTTGGAATTATATTTTCTTTGTCGGTAATATTTTGTTTGATATTTTCAAGTCGATATTCTAAATGGTCAAAACTTGCAATACAAACTCTGCCAAGTTCTCCTACTTTTAGATAAAAATCGTTGTGTCTGAAAATTTCATTATAATCTGTCGGAATTTCAAATTTTTGCTCGTCAATACTTATAAATATTGAATATTCAAATGATGCGATTTTATAGAATGGTAAAAATTTTCCGTCTTTGATGCTGTCAAAAAATAGTTCTTTGTTTTTGTCAAAATAAGAAAGCAGTTTTTTTGCTCTGCATTTTTTTTCTTTTAAATATTCCGTAAACAGGTCTGTCGAAATGATTGACATTCCGTAACCGTTTGCTGAAAATTCTCCAATATTTGCCATACTTTTTAAAATGTGTTTTTGTCGGTTTTATAAAATTACTGCCAACGTTTTGTAGCTTGGCGAAGTGGCGGAAATCGAAGCCGAAGCTTTCAACCAAAATACAAATTTTTACCGAAGCACAAAACGTGAACTTTTGACGTTCCGCCCACTATTGCCAAACCCTTGTTGGCGGTAGGTTTTTTATTCATCGCTTATGTCACATTTTCGAAATACAATAAACTGCTTTAGACCTTGAAAATCACCGTTTATTTTCCAAGATTTTGCATATTCGGCTATGTCATTTAAACCGTCTTCCCAATGCTCGTTGTTGAAAAGACATTCTCCAATTATTTCACCATCAGAACGTTTTGAAATGTAAAGTTTCAACCAATTTATTTTGTTGGTTATCAGTTTGCTTGATAGTTTGTCTTTGATAATTTCAAAAAATGTTTCGTTTTGAGGATGTTCATTCCATTGTCCTTGAAAAGTTAGATTTCCTAATTTTGGATGCCAAAGAACTTCTTTATCATTCATTATTGCGTTAAAATCCAAGTCCGGATTATGACTGTCTGTGAAGCTGTCAATGATTGGAGAAAAAGTTGTGTCAATATAATTGCTTATTACTGATTTTACTTTTTCTTCAATTGTTACTCCAATACCTACAATATTTTCTTCGATGCCATTAGGAAAGAATTTTGGATGTATTGTCAAAATCATCAAATGTAAAATGCTTGGATGATTATTTGGGTTTTCGATAATGACGGTAGCAATTTCTATTTCACCATTAACGATAAGAGCAAGATATTGAGGATTTTTTTCGACTTGATAGTCTAATTCTATCAGTCGATTCTTGAGCGTATCAATTAAATACGAATTATTGTCAATAGGTTCTGATTGTTGTCTGTCTGCTTGTTTATTTTCAGAAGGTTTTTTCTTAAAAAAGTCAAATAGTCCCATTTGTGTTTGTCTGTATTACTTTGTTAAACTTACCGCTAACGTTTCGAGGCTTTGCGATGGTGGGGTAATCGAAGTACAAATCTACAATTTTGTATAAAAGTTCAATTGAAAAACTACCATTGAATTTTGCAATTTCGTCCCGCCTGACGCGAAACCCTTGTGGGCGGTAGTTTTTCTATCTATGTTTCTGCAATTCCTCCAACATTCACTATTTGTCCACCTATAAATTTAAATTCAAGTCCGTGTTCTGTATCCAACTTATAGCGAATGGATAATTTGATTGTTTTGTCTTTCAAAATCCTCAAATACATAATCTCTCTAATATTGTCGTTGTGTTTATCAGCATTGTCAATGTTTAATACCGGTTCTCCTGATTTTTCAGGATTTTCATAGAAATGAGCATATAATTTTAAATATCTTTCAAATGCTTTGTCTTGAATGTTTTTGATATTCATTTCGATATTCTCAATAAACATTTGATAAGTTTCTGCAAATTCTGTCAATTGATTTTCGGTTGGAAATTCTTCAATTTCTTCTCCATCTTCGTCATATTCTTCTCCTAAAAAAATATCAACGTTTTGTTTGTCAAAAAATGGATTTGAAAATGTTAAGTCGGACGAAAACCCGGCCCAATCTTCTTTTACATTTCCCCAATATTTATGTGTCATAGTTTTTATTCTTTTTCAGATTTCTTTTTGAATTCAAAATTATTTTTTCACTGTCGTTTCAAGTTCGCACTGTCATTTTCCACAAAAGTTCAATAGAAGCACAAAAGCTGAAGTTCGCACTTCAGTCCGGCTATTGCCAAACTTCATGTTATCGGTAATTTTAATTTTTGTATATTCTACATTTCTTTCTTTTCTCCATTATGCAAAACTCGGAAATATTGATTGTTTTCAATCAACAAACCTTCTGATTTTTTATTAGGAAGGCTTTTAGAGTAATCTTTCGGATGTTTTACATCTATTCCTATCACTTTATCGTTGTATTGTTTGTTTACTTTTGATTGAAGTGTATGACCGACTACAATTGATTTTGCATTGAATTTATTTAATCCTTTTTCCACATTTTCTTGGGTCAAATCATCTTTAAAATAACCTCTATACCAAGCAATTCCTTTGTGAGAAGAAATTAATAATTGCTCCAAGTTTTTCTTCGGATTTGGATAGTAAGGTTTGTAATAATTGTTACGAATAATTTGATTGATTTCGTCCAAATTTGTTTTGTAACCTGCTAAATCTGGATGTATTCCGCCATGTGCAAAGAGAATTTCGTTAATTTTTTCAATTGAATTTTTGCTCGACATCCATTTTCCAAGATGGGAATTAATTCCATATAAATCGGTTTGTTTTTTCTTTAGGATAGAAGAAACGTGATAATATTTCGGTGAAGTATTTTCAAAATTTCCTTGCATATTTTTCAATTCGTGGTTTCCCAAAATATAATGAACTGTTCCGCCTTTTTCGTTTGCTTCTTGTTCCAATTTGTAAATAAACCAAAGGACTTGCGTGGTAGAAAAATCCCTGTCCACAAAATCTCCAAGCAAAACAAGATGCCCATTTCCGAATGTCCAATTGAGTTTTTTATTAATTACTTTATTGGCAATCAAAAAATCTCGAAAGGTTTTAAAACCGCTTTCAATATCAGAAATAGCTAAAATTTTAGCGTTGTCGTAGTAAGTGTTTTTCGGAATTTCGATTTTGTTGTTGATGATAAATTCAAAACGGGTAGAATCTAATGGAAAATAACAAGACACAGGAATTTTTGAATCCAAAGGATAATCTTTTTGGTCTAAATAAAATCCGTCATCTTGATTTCCTCTAACGTAATTTACAGTTACAACGCTGTCATTTTTATCAAAAATATATGGGCCATCTTTATCCCAATTCATCATTTCAGGATTTTCTGCATACCGAAAACTGGCTCCGTGATACAATCCGAATGAAATTGCCAAAACACCAAGTATCAGAAAGGTAATTACAATATGTTTTAAATATCTAAAAATTCGTTTTTTCATTTTCTTTAATTTTAATTTCAGCAAACCTAAAAAAGCTGATTTCGTTTTCAAAACCTTTGTGACAAACGACTTCTACAATTGGATAAACAGTATTTGCATCAACTCAAAGTGCTTTTATCACTCATTTTCATAGGTTCAAAACGCTGTAAGGGTTGTTTGTCAACGTTATTGCGGTGGGCAATTTATAGTTGTAATATTGCAGTATGATGATTCTGAAAAAAAATAATAAATGGATTGTGATTGCGCTTTTATTAATGGCAATTGTTCCTGTAATAATCACGGTTTATGAAGTGATTTTTACGGGAGATAAATCCGTTATGTTTTTAGGAAATTACCATCCAAATGTCGTATTTCTTGTTGTTTTTTATTACTTGTTTCTATTTGGTTTGGGTGTTTTTTGGCTAGTTCGTCAGATTATTTTTATTTCCAAACTGAAAAACGAAAAAACCAAAGCCGAATTAATGCTTTTAAAAAGCCAGGTCAGTCCGCATTTCTTTTTCAATATGCTCAATAATTTGTACGGTATGGTTGCGAAAGACCCCAAAAAAGCACAAGAATTGATACTAAAACTTTCGGATATGATGCGTTACAGCATTTATGAAGGCGAAAAAGAAACAGTTACAATACAGGAAGAAATTGATTTCTTGAACAACTATATCGAACTCCACAAAATGCGTTACCACAAACAGATAAACGTTGATTTTAAATGTGAAATTGATGAAAATCAAAAAGTTATTCCTTTATTATTTATCATCCTTTTAGAAAACGCTTTCAAACACGGAGTCGAAAATTTGAGAGATAATGCATATATAAAAATGAGTTTGGCCACTTCTAAAAACGAAATCTTTTTTTCGATTGAAAACAATTTTGAAAAAACTGAAAATCAATTCGGAATTGGCTTGAAAAATCTGAAAAGAAGATTAGAATTAATTTACCCCAATCAGCACGAATTGACTTTTTCGGAAACAGAAAATGTATATCAAGCCCAACTAATTTTGAAACAATTATGATAAGCTATTTAATCATCGATGATGAACATATTGCCCACGACATCATTAAAGGATATTGCGATTTGATACCAAATATGCAGTTGATGAAAAACTGTTATGATGCTTTGGAAGCCTTTGATTATCTGAGCAAAAACAAAGTAGATTTAATTTTTTTAGATTTGAACATGCCTGTTTTGAAAGGTTTTGAATTTCTGAAAACATTGCAAAATCCACCAAAAGTAATTGTAACAACTGCTTACAACGAATTTGCTTTGGAAGGATACGAACACAATATTTCAGATTATTTGCTCAAACCTTTTGGTTTTGAACGATTTTTAAAAGCTGTAAATAAAGCGATTGGTTCTGTTGATCAAAAGGTTGTAACTAATGAAAAAAGTGAGGCTTCTAACCGCATTTTTGTCCAAAGCAATAAAAAACACATTCAACTGGAAACAGAAAACATTTTATACATCGAAGCAACTGGCAACTACATCAAAATAATAACCACGACTGAAACCATTACCATTCGTGAAAAATTCTCTGCTTTTTTAGAACAATTGCCCAAAAACGATTTTGTGCAAGTTCATAAATCTTTTGCAGTTGCCCCGAAGCACATTAATAGCGTTGAAGGCAACATCATATCTATTTCAAATGACAAAATTCCAATTGGGAAAATGTATAAATTGAATGTTGTTGGGCTGTTGAAATAGCTGCTGTATTTTGGGTCGTTCTCTAAAATTACCACCACGTTTCGGGGCTTTGCGATGGCGGGCAATTGAAGCATAAATCTCCAATTTTGCACAAAAGTTCAACCGAAGAACAACCGTTGAACCTTGCAGTTTCGCTCCACTATTGCAAAAACCTTGTTAGCCGTAGTTTTTTTTTACTAGTGATTTTTAGATACTTTATTTTAGACCTGTTATATTTCCTTCAACATCTAACTCAAATATCTCATTCTTTTTATTTTCAGTATAAAATGCACAAATTAGACTTTCAATTTCGTTTTCTAAAAACATTTTGTAGGCTTGTTCTTTTCCTATTGATAGTTCTGATTGAATAAGAAAAAATCCAAGAGTTTCTTTTGTCTCCAAAAAATCAACAATTTCATTACTTATTGAACACTGAAAGTATATCTCTTCATTTGATTTATATATTAATAACGGTTCAGATGTCGTTTTTTCTAACTCAGCTCGTGCATCAGTTCCCATAATATAAAATTGGTCATCTGACTCAACTTCCCAACCATCCAATGTTCTTAATTGTTTCCATTCAGTCGGATTTTCTGTTTTACATATTATAACAAACAATTCATCATCTTTTACAAAAGAATATAATCCTTTATTCATTTTAGTTTTTTTTATATTCAAGTAATTTTGGTTCAACGTTCGGTTTAAAATTGCTGGTAACGTTTCGGGGCTTTGCGATGGTGGGGCTATTAGACTATTGGTTCGTCATAAGCGTCTCCTAATTTTTCAAAAACGTCTTGTAGCCAATACCAATGTTCTCCTTTGTTTGCGTACAAGTTTTTTAACAAATCAGTAAAATTTTTCGCAACAATTGCAGAGTCGCCTTGTAACGAATGAGTTTCATAGAAGCTGTCATAACATTGCCCATTTCGTTCGCTTGTCAAGTCGATGCTAATATATTGGCTCATTTCATCGGCTTTTGCTATTAAATACCATTCGTTACAAATTTCACCTTCAAGTTCTTCCCAAATAACATCGTCTTTTGGATATAAGTATTTATTTGTCGGAATAAATTCTTCTCGTCCTATAATCGTTATTCCGTATGGTTCGCTTTCAAACAATTTAATTCCGTCTGTCAATTCGTAAAACTCTTTTAAGTCGTCAGGAATATTTGTTGGTAAAGCAATTTCCTTATTCGCAGGTCTGATTTCGCAGTTTTGATCCTGCTTAATTAAGTTTATAAGTTCTGTTATATCCATACTTTCTTCTTGTGTTTTCGGTAGGTCATAAAGTGATGGCTAACGTTTCTTTGGTGATGACTGGCAAACCGAAGCCGAAACCTTCAACTAAAATACAAATTTCGACCGAAGTACAAAACGTGAATTGATAACTTCCTGCCCGCTATTGCCAAACCATTGTTAGCAGTAGGGCTATTTTTCTATTCGTTTTTTTACAATTTCTAAGAGTTCGTCTTTTGTCATAAATGTATTTAAGAAATCTTCAAGACTTCCTTCGTTCGTTACTTCTCTAAAATACACTTCGTGGTCGGTTCCAAATAAAGTTGGATTTTCTAAATTTGGGTCAGACAGGCAGATGTAATAATTGTCAGGAAATCCATAACTATAGAAAATTTCAATAAAGTCTGGCGTTTCATTGTTTGTAACTTTTATTATTTCGGTCAAATCTGTGCATTCGTCAGTAAAGTCAGAATTCCACTCTTCATAATCATCTGTTCCTTCTTTGAAAGGTGTAAAAAGTATTGGTTGCCAAAATACTTGCCCATAACCTTCTTTTGTTAAGCAGAAATATTTTTCAATAATTTTGTCATAAAGAGCTTGTTTGTCAGTTTTGAAAAGTTCTTCGTTTTCATTGATAAATTTTCCAATTCCATAAATTGGTTCTGCTTCTTCGGCTGTTTGCCAAGGTGTGTCTTCGGGTCTTTGATAAAGTACTGTATCAAAAGTTATAGAAAGTATATCTTGCGCTAATGAGCTTCCTTTAACATTGTCAATATTTCCTCCAAGTTGTTTTATTTTTTCTAAAATTTCTTTTTTCATCTCGTTTTTCTTATTAGTCAGGTTGCGGTCAGTCAAGCATTACCAACAACGTTTGGCGGCTTGGCGAAGGTGGCGATTTTTACCATAAATGTTGATGCGGAGAACCGATTTTGATTAACCACAAATGTGTCTGCGGAGCACTGAACCGCCACTTTTGCCAAGCCGCTGTTAGTGACAGTTCTTGTATTTCTTCTATTCATAAAACTCTTTTGAATATTCCACTGTTCCTTTTACATCTTTTAAGGCATTTTCAGTTAGTTCTATTAGCATACAATTTTCATCAGGCACTTCAAACGGTAATTTTATTCCGTAATTTTTTGTCATTTTGTATCCAAATTTTGGATAATATTTTTCGTGTCCCAATAAAACTATAGAACTAAAATGTAATTCCTTTGCTTTTTGATGGGCTTTTTGAATTAGTTTTCCGCCAATTCCTTTTCCTTGATATTTTTTTAAAACAGCTACTGGTGCTAGCGCCAAAGATTCTGTTTCTTGCAAATTGTCGTTTATAATTTTAATCTTTGTCAACAAAATATAACCTACAATTTGTCCATCAATTTCAGCAACTAATGATAATTCGGGAACAAATGACTCAGATTTTCTTAATCTTTCTACCAAAAACTGTTCTTTGTGATCGGTATATTCTTCGTTCCTAAAAGCATTTTCAATTAGGTTAAATACTTCTATATAATCTTTACTTTCTTCTTTTCTAATGTTCATTTTAAAAATTGTATTTGATTCTTGATTCTGCGTTAGAATAGCCATTAACGTTTCTGGGATTTGCGATGGCAGGGCAATCGAAGCACAAATCTTCAATTTTGCACAAAAGTTGAATCGAAGAAATGCCGTTGAATTTAGCACTAGACCCGCCATTTTGCCAAGCTGCTGTTAGCAGAAGTTAATATTTATTATATTCTATATTAAGGTTTTTAGTTTTGAATTCAGCTAACATTAGTTCAATAATTACTTCTATTGTTTTCAAATAACCAAAATATATTTCTTTGTTGATTTCGTAATTTATATCCAATTCGTGTACGAAACTATGTCGAGCGTTTAAGATTTCATCTAATTTATTTATTACTCGAAATATCTTAGAATCTACTTTCCTCTTACAGCTTAAAACAGAACGAATATCTATATTCAGATATTTTTTATAAGCTTTGTTTATTGATTCAATATTTTGAAAATTATACGATTTTGCCACAATACTTTCAATTGTGTTTTTATTGTTATTGATATTTAATACTTCTGAAATATCTATTTTAATTTTTTCACTCGTTATGTTTTCTCTACAACTTGGTTCATATTTTAAGAAACTATAAAAACTTTGGCTGAAAAAATATTCGATAACTGAAACTAAAAAAGGAATTAAACTATTATATAAAATAATACTAGGATCATTATCTTTAATAAGTGATTTAATAAAATCGTGTTCTATTTTAGAAATCATATCGGAGGTTTCGTTTTGATATCCTTCTAAACAATCTTTTAATTTTTCTAATTTATCAATTGCATTATTTGAGATTATAGACAGAGACTTTTCTAAAGGCGAAAATTTTGGATAATCATCTAAATTTATATATTTATTTGTACCATACCAGTCATTATAAAATGAACCACCAAATTGTCTTCTAGCTATGCGAATAATCTCATTTTGTTTCTGTTTATCTTCGAAAGAGCCACTGCTTCTTGTTCTGGTATGAAGAACCCATTCTGAACATTGATAATTGCTTTGTTCTTCGGATGAAATTTTTTGAATTGTAGCTTCAACGCCTGAAGATGATTGATAGTTCTCAAACTCATACCAAATATAATGTAATGTATTAGCATTATTTAATTCTTCAATAAAATGCTTTGTCTTTTGGAAACCATTTTCAAGTAGAAATTTTGTTAGACTAGTCTTAGTCGATTTTTTAGTATATAAAGTTATTTCAACGCTCATTTGGGATTAATTTCTGCCAACTCTCAAATATACGCAAATTTCAATCATTTATAAATTATGTAAAGTTCTGTTTTGTAGTTTGTTAAGCGTTATCTGCGTTTCAAATAATAAAAATGTGCATGTCGGAATATTGTTTATACGCAACTCTTTTAAACTAAAAAACACGACTTGTATAATCGTATTTTTAAATCATTAAATATAAAATTTTCAAAGCTAAAATCACGAACCTCTGTTGCTAAAGTTTCTCGGCTTGAGCATTAATGTCAGTCAGCATTATTTTTAGGCTTTTTGTCAAGGAACTTTTCAATCATTGGGACTACAAGGTCGCTTTCTTTAAAGTCTGGTGTTACTGTTGTAACTTCTCCGATATATTCTCCGTGTCCGCCTGGGATTATTGCTAATTCAGAATTGGCAATTTGTCTGTGCAGTTCAATAGCGTGTTCGGGTGTAATAATGTCTTTGTCGGCTATTATGATTAAAGTGGGTGCTTTAATGGATTTGATTTGTTCGTCCGGAATGTCTTTGGAATTTACCATTCTCTTGACATCTCTGTCGTGCATAACTTGCAAACCATTTGTGTCTGACGCAACTTTTTTATAACCAACTTTAAGTAGTTCGGGCATATTTTCCAACTTGGCTTGTGCCATAAAACCCCAAAACCAATCAGGAACTCCGTTACGTTTGGCAAGTGCGGAACCTAAAATCATTTTGTCAACTATTTCAGGATGTCGGATAGCAATTTGTAAAGTCGTTGTACCACCGTTACTGAAACCGAAAAAGTCGGCTTTATCAATGTTTAAGTTCTTGAGAAGGGTCGCAATATCGTCTGCATCTTGTTCAAAAGTTAGGTCAGCGTTTCTGTCACTTGTCCGTCCGTGCGCTTGCAATTCAATGGCAATTACCTTTCTGTTTTTAGCAAGCAATGAATGATTTTTTCAAAATTCGTCTGAATTGTCGAACCACCACCATGCACTAAAACAATTGGTTTGCCCTGTCCATAAATTTCGTAATACATTTTTAGTTCATTTACTTCGGAATAACCGCTTGTGATGTTTTGTAGGGTTACGTTGTCTGTTGTTGTTTGCGCATTCATCTTTTTGTTGTTGAATTGTTACAGCTTGAAATTACTAAAGCGGTCAAGGTTATTAAAATGGATTGTTTTATCCTTTCAAAATTTATTGCCAAATTTCATGTTAGCGGTTGTACCAGGTTTCTATTAAGGTTTTTTCACCTCCAGATAAGGGTATTCTAAAATCGGTCCGTTTTCAAAATATCTGTACCATTTCCAAAACATCCAAGGATGAATGTCGTAATACGCGCTTGTTCTATATAATATCAGGTCTTTGTACTGCGGATTTTCTTTTTTGAACTTATTAAAATCATTATTCAAAACCGATAATTCCTTCTTTTTTGTAGTGCCTTTCGTCACCATGATCGATTGCTCGAATTCACCATTCAAAGTTTTAAAATTCTCATAAGAACCATAAGGCAAATTACCGGAAATTACTTCTACCCAACCTGTAAAGACATTGCTGAAAAAAATACCGAGCACCACGTAAATTGTAAGATGGAGTGGGCTTTTCAAGATTTCCCCTGGATAAAAAGTGGTGTTGCCAATTTTGAATTTCATAGGTAATTAATGGTGTTTTTGTTTTATCGATTTCATTTTTGAAATTTAATCTTTTGAGTTGAAGACTAACTTTTTACAAAATCCTTGTTAGCCGCTGCCTTTTGTTTGTCAGGAAGTTATAAATTCCACAATCGCTTGTGAATGAATTTTTGTAGTGTCAAACACAGGAATTTCAAAATCGTCCTGGCTTACCAACATTGGTATTTCTGTACAGCCCAGTACAATGCATTCTGCTCCTTTGTCTACCAAATCTTGTACAATTTCTTTATACTTTTCCTTTGTTTCAGGGTTAATAAATCCAACGCCCAATTCTTCTCTTAATGTGTATTGGATATATTCCCTGGTTTCCTGTTTTTCAGGAATTAAAACCTCCAATCCAAATAATTCGAGTTTATTTCTGTAAAAGTCCATCTCCATGGTAAACTTTGTACCTAAAAGTCCTATTTTTTTAAACCCATTTTTGTTTATTGTTTTGGCTGTTTCTGTAACGATGTGAATTACCGGCAAATTAATCTCTTGCTCAAGTCTGTCGGCATAGAGATGTGCAGTGTTGGCACACAATGCAATTCCATCCGCTCCGCTTTTCTTTAAACTTTCACAAGCATTCAGCAACAAATCGTATGAATTGTCCCAACTTTGCGTATAAATGTCTCCAAAGTTCAATGAATAAATCATACACTCGGCAAAATTCAATCCACCTAATTTTGCATTTACCCCTTCGTTTATAAATTTGTAATAGTCTAATGTTGACGTCCAGCTTATTCCTCCAACTAATCCGATTTTCTTCATCTTTTTATTTGTTTGTCGTTGTTTGATGGCTGACAAAATGCTACGGTAATTGCATAAAACTTGCACCAATCACTTTTAGTTGGTCATCAAAACGTTTCCAAACTCTAAAATAACGAAATTTCCCTTCTAATGGCGTTCCCATTACTTTTCCTTTCGCTGTCATGGTTACGATTGAAAGTGCGGTGTCGCCTGTTATTTTAATGTCGTCTATTTCTGTTGACGCTTCTTCAATAATCATTGTTTTCGCTCTGTGTGAGTTCAGGTCCATTTCTTTGGTGATTACTTGTCCTGTCGGTGCAACTGCAATCAAGTCATCGTGTAATAGTTGGTCAAGAATGGCTACATTACTTACCAGTTGAGCCGAAAAAAGTTGGTTTTCCACTTCAACTATGTCTTCTCGGGTAATTTTTGTTTTGTCCATATAATTATGTGAATTTTCCCATATTATTTTAATTTTAAGGTCTCAGAACTGCTTTTCAGCAATTCTCTACATCTGCATCAACCGTCGGTGATAATTTATTTGTCCTAAATGATAGGCCAAATGAGTTGTTAAATGAACCAATAAATATTCCGTAGAAGTTTTTTCATCAAATACCAAAATTGGATATTCGGTTTGTAAAAGATTTTCATCAAAATTATCGAATGTTTTATTTATCATTTCGATTGTATTTTCCACCTTCTGAATAAGTTGTTGCCGTGGAATTCTTTTTGAGGAAAACTCTGAATCACGATTTCGTATATAATCTGTTCTGCCTAATTCTTTGCCAATATAAGTGTTTAAATTGCCTACCAAATGTAAACAAAGATTTCCTGCCGAATTGTTTATTTGTCCTTTAACTTTCCAAATATCATCTTCGCTTTTGTATTGTTCAATTTCGGTTATCAACCGTTTTAAATCTCTGTCGAATAGTGCTTTTAAAGTATTGATAATCATCGTTATAAAATAAATTTTCCTTCTAAAATTATTACTGCTTCGCCTAAAATACAAACTTTGTCCTGTAAAAGTTCTAAGCTCATTTTTCCTGTTCTTAATGAAGATTGGTAGGCGTTTAATTTCGTTTTGTTCAATTTTGTTGCCCAATATTTTGTCAAAAAAGTTTGAATACTGCCAGTTACCGGGTCTTCATTGGTTCCAGCCCAGGGCCAAAAATATCTGTAATGAAAATCAAAATTTTCATTGTCAGAAATGGCTGTTACTAAAACACCGTTTATTCCTGTATAGGAATTTATCAATGCTACAAAATCAGGTTTCAAATTTGATAATTTTATTGCATTTTTAATTTCGATTAAAATTATTTTATTATTAGTATTGTATCTTGTATTTACAATTTCAGAGATTCCAAGTGCGTCTAGCATCTTTTGAGGTACTTCTATTTCTTCAGTTTCGTAAACAGGAAATTGCATTTTTATTTTATGCTCCACTTTCTCAATGAACAGTTCAACATTGTTACAGTTGATGAATTTTATTGTATCAAATGAGGTTGTGTCGAAAATAATTTTTGATGATGCTAATGTTGCGTGTCCACATAATGGAATTTCAATCTTTGGTGTAAAAAATCTTATGCTATATGTATTGTCCGTGATTTGTTTTATAAATGCAGTTTCAGAAAAACCTATTTCTGAGGCAATGCTTTGCATAGTTGCATTATTCAAATCGCTTTCGGCAATACATACCGCAGCAGGATTTCCTTTGAATTTTTGATTAGTAAAAGAATCTACAAAATATGTTTTCATTTCTTTATATTTTTTTGTGCATTTTTAATGATGCTGTCCGGATTTTCAATGATGTTCAGGTTGAAGTTTGTTTGATGTGGCAGCTTTGTGTCGTACTCACTTCTTCTGACGTTTTTTTAGCGGATAGTTGAATGAGGTTTCCAATTTCATCATCTTTTAAAACATTGAAGAATTTAAGGTGATTTTTTATCATTACTATTTAGCTTTTGAAAATGCCATTTTAACTGCAAGTCCAGTTAAAATACTTGCCATAAACCATTTTTGTACTTTTACCCAAGAAGGTTTTTTGGCAAAAAATAGTGCCACTCTTGAGGCTGTTAGTACAATAATAAAGTTGATTGTAAAACTAATTAGAACTTGCACGGCTCCAAGCTGTAAACTCTGCGTCATTATAGAACCATATTCAGCCTTGATGAACTGCGGAAAAAAGGATAAATAAAATACTGCAACTTTCGGATTGAGCACATTCGTTAAAAATCCGGTGCTGAATAGTTTACCAGGTTTATCGTAAGGCAAGTCTTTTTTTGTTTCAAAAATATTTTTGCCGTTTGGTTTTATGGCCTGATAAGCTAAGTACAAAAGATAGATAACACCTAATGATTTCAATGTTGTATAAGCAAATGGCACCGCAAAAAGCACCGCAGTAAGCCCAAAGGAAACCATAACAATATGAAACATAAAACCAAAAACAACGCCTGCCAACGAAATTAGACCAGCCTTTCTGCCTTGCGTTATAGAACGGGAAATCAAATAAATCATATTTGGCCCTGGACTGATAACAAGCACCAAAGCAGATAATGCAAAAATCAAAATGTCATTTAATGGAATCATATTTTAGTTTTAGTTTCGTATTTTATAATGATTAGTATGTGTTTTCAGCTTTAAGCAGACATACAATTAGATTCTTTTTACGTCAAATTTAGTACAAAAGCTGAATTTATCGTGTATCAGTTTAAATGGTTTTGTTTTCCTGTAAATATTTCATTGCTTCTGTTACTGCTTGTTTTGAGTTTTTGGGATTGAAACCTAGTTCTGTTCTCGCTTTTGTGATGTCGAAATCCTGTTGAAGGCCTGAAAACATCGCAATGTCTTTTGTACTTAGCAAAGGTGCTTTGCCACTCATTTTACTACCGATTTCCATAAACCAGGCAATCATAAATAAGATGGGTTTCGGCACTGCTACAGGTAATTTTATTTTTAATTCAGGGAAAAGTTCTTGTGCTATTTGTGTTGTCTCTTTTATCGATGTACATTTTTCATTGGCTAAAATATAACGTTCTCCATTTTTTCCTTTTGTTGCAGCCAAATAACAACCTTCAGCAACGTCTTTTACATCAATCCAATTTAAAGTGATTTTGGTTTCGACCGGTATTTCTTTTTTTAAGATTAAATTAATGATGTTGTACGAGACACTTAATGGTGCAAAAGCGGTGCTTCCAATCATTGCAGATGGCAAAACGGCAACCAACTCAATGTTGTGTTTTTTCGCCAATTCAAAAGCTAATTTTTCACCATCATTTTTTGAATTGTAATACATATCTCTACGGTCAGGGTTTTGTCCGTAACTTTCTTTGGTCGGCAGTGTTGAATAATTTAAGGCAGCAATAGAACTTACATAAACAATTCGTTTTACGCCGGCTTCTACGGCAGCTTCCACAATATTTTTTGTGCCTTCTAAATTCACATCATAAATTTCTTTTTTGGGGTCCTTTGCCCAAAGCTTAAAAACTGCACCTACGGCATAAAATGTTTCTACGCCTTGTAATGCGTTTACCAAAGATTGTTTGTCGGAAATATCCGATTGCACCACTTCACAATTTAAACCGGCAAACGGTTCCTTATTTTTGATGTTTCGAACCGAAGCCCTTACCGGAATTCCTTTGCTGATAAGCAATCTTACCAAGTTATTACCAAGATGTCCGTTTGCACCTGTAACCAAAGCTAAATTTGTCTGTGTCATATTTAATAATTTTAAATGATGGCACAAAATTCATCGATAATTTTTCAAATGCACTTCGCAAATGTTACTTAATGATTTGCTTTCTAATTCTACTCAAACTTTTCGAGTTCATTCCCAAAAAAGAAGCAATATATTGAAGTGGAACATTGTGTAGAATTTCCGGATAGTTGTTCATTAGATTTAGGTATCGTTGTTCTGCCGACAAGGTTGCTAATTCTTTTGAACGATTTTCGTTATAGGTTAATGACTGTTGGAAAACCCAAATGCTGAAATCCTTAAATGCTGAACTATTTAGAGTGAGCAATTCCAAGTCGTTTCTTGTAATTCTCAAAAGTTCACACTCAGTAATACACTCTACATTTTCAGTCGATATGGTTTGGTTAATGAAATTTTGATACGAAGTCAAAAATCCCGGAGGACAGTTGATATGTGTTGTTACTTCTTCACCTAAATTGTTGTAGTAAAACAGTCGCATAAAACCCGATACAATAAAGTATAAATATTTTGGAACTTTGTCTTCGTGTTCAATAATTCTATTTTTAGGAAATAATACAGGTTCAAAATATTTTCTACATAAGTCTTTGTCGTTATCAGTAAGTACAACTTTTTGAGTGATGAGGTTTAATAATAGGTCGTGCATTTTTTTATATTAGAAAGGTGTGTGATATCCTTGAGTCATTCTTTTGCCAAACCAATGTTAGCGGTTCGTTGTTTATTTAATTATTGTTTGAAGTTAGGATTAAACCAAGCCATTGGAATGTCTGCTTCAAAGAAACTTGCAGTGTTCTTTATTCTATTTACTAATCTCCCTTCTATTTTAAATCCAAGATTTTCATACAACTTTATTGCTTTTATGTTTGATTCGCGTGCGATTAGCTCAACCCTAAAAATATCATTTCGGTTTGCCATGATATCATCAAGGAGTGTTTGAAAAAGTTTCTTACCAAAACCTTTACCTTGATATCTGGTGTCCACCGCAATAGTAAGTTCACTTAAAATGTGCCCAAATACTCCCGGTTCTAACTTATAACAATGAATCTCTGCTATAATTTTTTCATTGTGTAATTTGTCTACAATGACAAATTGAACACCATTTTGCAATGATTTCTCAACAAAATTTTTTACATAATCCTTTGTAATTTCATTTTCAGTTCTTGCAAGTCCTCCAATTGTTTGGCTAACTATATTATATAAGTCGAAAATTTTTTCAAAGTCTTCAACTACTGCTTTTCTTATAAAGAATTGGTCTGTATTCATTAATTAAATCGATTTAAAATTCTGTTTGGCAAATATTAGAGTTTTGATTGGTCATTTTTTTATTCAGAGTCTTTTCGTTCGTCACAATCTTTTATTTTAAAGTTACCATTTATGTATTTTGCTTTTCCAATTGTCGTTTTTCCTGTCATTGAATTAATGCAAGAACCATAAGAAATTACTTTATTTTTATAGTCGAATGATATTTTTCTTGCGGGTAATGAAAAGTGCTCTGGATTTTCAGGTGGTGAATTTTGGATTTCAGTGAAATTGCACAAAGTCAATTGAGTTCTATTTTCAAATGCTTTTTTCTTTTGAAAAGATGTTCCTGATTTTTGAAAGACATAAGCATAATTACAAGAAAACACTAAATCATTTCTCTGTTCTATCAATAAAAACTCATTCTGACTTAAATTGTGAATTTCTGTAAAGTACTCGTGCCATTTGTGGTTTTTTAAAACAACAGCATTATCATCAACTATATAATTCCAATGAAACATATCGTCTGACATTGTGAAGAGTAGCAAATTGTTGTTTTCAGACTTTTTAATTGTATAATTTATATTCAGACTGTCAGTAATTTTTTTAAACTTTTTAAACTTCAATAAATTTTCATTTTCTAAAACATCTTCAAGCGCAAAATTTAATTGTGACAAGTTTTGATTAAATTTTAAACTGTCTTCAAATTCGTTAACATTTTTATATTCAATAATGGCATGAACAAGATTAACCTCTCGGTTGTTTTGTCCAAAAGTATTGATTTGAAAAATGATGAGAAAAAGTAAAATTGTTAAGTTTTTCATTTTTCGAATTTACTCATAAACCCGACTCTCATACTCATTTCCTTAAAGACATCATAATATTCATTTTTACAAATAAATAAAGTCGCAGCAGTATGTTTTTTACCTTCGATATCCTGGATATGTTTTTTTTGATTTTCGTTTAAGATGACATTTTTATAATCCAATTTTCCGTCTGATACAAGAACGATTTTTTTATCTTCAAAATCCCATTTTTTCAAGTCGTAAGATGACATTCCTGATGAGATATTCGTCATAGTTGGATTACCATATAATTTGGTTAATTCTGTTATGAATTTTTCCAGATTTTCTTTCGTTACCTTATCATCTATACCGGAAATCAATAAAAGGTTATTTTCTAAATCAGTTATAGCGTGTACTTCATCGAATTTTAAACCACTAAAGAAACCAACATTGTAATCCTCTTTCCAATTGCTTCGGCCTACACCTTTTTGTCTGTAAATAATACAGTAAGGTTTAACTACGTTAAAGTCATTTCCGCTAATATCAATTGTATCTGCTTCTGATTGAAAGAAATAAATTTCCTTTTGGTTACTTTTCTTCATTTTATGAAAATCTGCCCATTCTGCTTTCGATGATTTTGAATAGTATTTTTTTGCCGAAAAAGTAGTGAAGTTCAGTTTTTCAAAATCTAAATATCCATCTTCTAAATTTGATTGACAAGATGCGAATAAAGGTAAAATTGTAAATAGGATTAAAATTTTTTTCATTTGTTTTTTGTTGGTTCATCTTTGATGAATGGTGGTTTAGCATAGTGCAAAACCCTTGTTATGGGGTTGTACTTGGTTACAGTTCGCTAAATTCTACATTTTCGTATCGTGTTTGATAAATTGAAGTATCAAAAATATCTTTAGTTTTTATTGTGTTCAATATTTCATTTTGAAATGCAACTTCTTTCTCTAATATATTATTCCAATATTCAGGATTGTCAGAAAAATTTTCATAGTAGTCTAAAGTGTCAATAATTCCATAAAACAACGCTTCTAAACTTTTTAAATCGTCCAAATCTGAGGTGGCATTTTCAAATGCATCCAATATAAAAATTTCAATAGGCTCGGCTTCTTCAAAATCATCCGAATATTCGTCTATTTCAGCGTTGCTTTTTTCAATCGCTTTTTGATATTTCTCTACATTTCTATTTTTAATGTCAGAAGTTAATTGTTTTTTGTCAATGTCAATTCTTATATACTTTCTAATGATTTCCTCAAAGTCAGGCAATAGGAAATAAAAGCTTAGTGTAGCTACCTTTAAATTCTTCTTTTGCTCGCTTGAAGATTTGCTAAGTCCTATGTGTAAATTTTCATAGTGTTGTTGTATGTGTCTTACTATGTCCATAGTTTTTTGTTTTCAGTTAAGGTGTGTCGAATTAGTATAACGCACAACGTTATGAGGCTTTGCTAGGGTAGGATAGTCGAAGCACAAAAGTCGATATTATTGCTAAAGTTCAATTGAAAAACTGCTGTTGGATACCCGCCTGACGCAAAACCCTTTGTCAGTCATATTTTTTATTAATTAAACCATTTAATTATCTTTTCAATAGCGTATTTCCAGCCGTCAATTTCAGGTTTGTCAGAAATATTAAATGAATGGTCGGCTTTTTCAATGAGTTCCAATTCAATTTGTCTTCCTTTAGACAGTAGAGCTGTGTAAGAAGAAATAGCATTTTCCGGATGTACAGCTTTGTCAGAAGTTCCTTGTATAATTAATATTTTCCCATTGTAGTTTGCCAGTTCGTCAATTACTGAAGTTTTTAACATACTTGACCAACGTAAGTAGGTAAATCCCCAAAACATCTTGTCTGTGCTCTTAGGATTTGCTAAAATATCTTTCCATTTATCTGTGAGGTATTTTATCCTTTGTTCGGAAGTAGGCATATTATGTTCTTTTGTATTAAAAAATGTTCCGTCGTCGGCAAATTTATATAAACTATACAATTGGGAAAGACCTTCTCCTGCCATAACGGCTACGTTGGAAATTTTGTTTTTCATGAGGTTAGCTACCCTTGATGCAACAATTCCACCTTCAGAATGTCCTGCAATCAGAATTTTAGTTGTATCAATTTTTTCATTTTGGGTGGTATAGTTAATAGCACTTACGATACTATTACTAAAACTTTCGAGGGAAAATTTGGCATCAAAATTTTTAGATGGTCCTGATTGTAGATACTTTACTCCTGGTTTTTCAACAATTAATATCCGGTACTTTTCCTGGCCTGCATTATACCAGGTCATATGTCCGTATTCAGGTCTTATTTGTCCGTTTTGAGATTTTGTAAACAGAGAATTCATTCCCGAACCCTGCACATATACAATTAAGGGCAAACTAGATTTACTCGATGTTACGGAAAGATAGAATGTTATAGTATCTTGATTAGTTTTAAGTTCGTATTTGTCATACGGTAGATTTGGTAAGAATTCGATTTTTGCTTTTTGTGCGAAAAGTGAATTAGTCAGTAGCAAAAGGAATAGGATTGTCTTCAGTTTCATTTGTTGTTCAGTTGTTTTAAAATTACAGCCAATACTTTTTCAGATTGTTGAAATTAAATAAAAAAACAATATGAAAACCGTTGGAGACAAAAGATGTGGGAAATTTTCAATTTTGTACTTCCTTCCCAATTATCTTTCGATCTGCAAAAATAATCGTTCTAATCTATAATTTGAATCAATCCTAGTAACATTCATTGCTAAAGATGGACTTATCAATAAAATAAAAATGACTCTTAATTTTTTCAAACCGAAAAGTTCTTTGTTAAAAGATTTTATAGAAGGTTACTATTTTCTACGAAATGATAACAGCAAAGAGTCGTTATGCTATTATACATTCCCCAATAATTATCAGATTGTATCGGTACTGCAACATAACAAATTGGGGTATGAGAAGAACGCAGTCAATGTCTGCTATTCGGAAAATAATCATCTGATTTCTAATCTTACTTGTCGATATACAAGGCCTATCAAAGTCAATTATAATGGGAAAATCAACGAGATAACAATCTATTTCAAACCTTTGGGACTCAACTGTTTTCTGGAAGACCATATTTCATTCGCCAACAAAGATTTTTTTGAATTTCTTCCGTTTCCCGACTATGAAAGCAGTATGACTAAGGTTCTTAATACACAAAACATCGAAAAAGCAATTATGATATTGGAAAAGTATTGGGAAGATAAATTTCTGAATAAGAATAATGATTTGATGAAAAATATTCTGAATGACATCACCGAGTTAAAAATTGATGAAATTGCCACGAAATACAGTATCTCCAGACAATACATCCATAAGCTTTTTAAAATCAATCTCGGAAAAAGCCCTATCGAATACAAAAGAATCCAGAGATTCCGCAATTCGCTTTTGCAAACGGACAAGAAGCTTGTAGAAAAAGGACTTTCGGCTGATTTTTATGACCAGTCTCATTTTATCCGAGAGCTTAAAAATTTCACCAATCTGATTCCGAAAGATTTCTATGAAAATATGTCTTTCAAAACTTCCAATCCTTGGTTGATCATCTGAGTTTACATTTATACAATTTTTTGTGAGTTTTAATTTTCATTTTTGATATATAAAAAACATTGCAATGAAGATATTTATATTCTTAGGTGTTTTATTGAGTTCAAACATCTCTTGCCAAATCTTATCTCAGGACGAGAAAGATTACATTTCAAAATTCATCCATCCTATTTCTTCATACGAACCGGATTATTCTGACCAAAATGATTTAAAATTTCTCGATAATCAAATCGTGGATCAAACCATGGTTGCAATTGGAGAAAGTTCTCACGGCTCGCGCGAAGTCACCAAAATGAAAGACCGTCTTTCCCGATTTTTAATTGAAAATAAAAACTTCAGAAATTATGCTTTAGAAGCAGGATTGCCAGAGTCGGATTTTATGAATGAATATATCATCAATAGTAAAAATGATGCTAAAACCTATCTTGAAACTATTGGATATTGGATTTACAAAACTCAGGAACATGTTGATGGAATTAACTGGATGAAGAAGTTCAATGAGAAATCCCAACAAAAGATTCATTTTATGGGATTTGATATGCAAAACATCATTGGAATCTTCCAGACATTAAAACAAACTTCTGCCGAAAATAAGTGGCCAGAAAGTTATGCCAATAATATTTATCAATCGGTTGTTCTTGCACTCAAAGCCAATAAACTGAGTAAGGATAATGAGCTGAAACTTAACTCTGAAATTGATGCAATGCAACAGCAAATCAACACTCTGTCGGATGAAAAGAAAAAACAATGGTTATCAGAAAATATTACAGTTTTGAAACAATTTCTTCATTTTCAATTCAAATCTTTTACAAAAAGTGATGACAGAGACCGGTATATGGCAGAAAATGCGATTTGGCTTAATCATTATTTTGCGGATTCCAAGATGATACTTTCGGGTCATAATGGGCATATCGGAACACCTGACAACCGTTATAAAATAATGGGTGATTACCTTAAGAAAGAATTTGGTGATAGATATACAACGTTCGGATTTGCGATTTATAAAGGAACGTTTTCAGCAAATGGCAAACAAGGAATGGGAACTTATACTTTACAAGAAGCACCAAAAAATTCATTAGAATATCTGCTGAATTCTTTCGGCAAAGACCTTTTCATCCTTGACCTGAAATCTATCCGAAAAGAAAACAACCCATTGGCTAAATTACTTTTTCAAGAAATCAAAGTCCGTGGCATTGGTTATGAAACAATGAGTAATGATTTTAAAAGTACGACCAATCCTGTTGAAACGTATGATTACATCATTTTTATTAAAAACTCTACCAACACGAATCTCATAAAATAAATCCTGTTAAAATATCATTAAAGATTATAGTGAAACTTTGAAATTTTCAATTGAACTATGACTTTCCAACAGCAAATCTAATAAGTATATTCCCTCTGAATTACGTCAGTCAAAACCATAGGGAACTCAAATCAATTCTATCAGACGAAAAAAAACTCACTCTGAAAAATGCTTAACGTTATTTAAATCGAAATTTAACGTTGACGATGCTTTTCAATGAAACTAAATTATAAATATGTGAAATTGAAAAACAACGGTGGCTAAAGATGCGGAAGTTTTCAATTTAGTATTTCTCTTCTTCCCTCATTTTGTTGATACAATGTTAGGCGACGTTTTTTATATATTCGAATCAATAATTATTTTCCATTTCCCATCGAATTTTTTTTCCCAAACAAGAATATATTTTCCGTCATAACTTCCGGTACATTGCCCAATTTCAAATACAAAATTTGAATTTACTGCCTTTAAAATTAATGGATGAAGCTGTAAATGATAGTTTTTGTTATTCATGTAACTATATTCCTTTATCAAATCATCTCTTCCTCTTATTAGCGGTTTGTGATTGTAATAAATAGTATTATTACTGTAAAGTTCTTCGACTAAATTTTTAGAATTATTCTCATTACAGAATTGAATCCATAATTTTCGTCTTTCGTCAATATTTGTTGTGTCAAATTTTTTGGAATCAAAATTACTTTCCTTTGTAAATTCAAATTCTCTAATTATTTTTTCATTTTCTATTTTCCAAATTACAATTCCAATAAACTCTTTACGATTATCAGTTTTATAACTAATCAATTCATAATTTATCTTTCTTTTACTATTTGCCTCAACACTAAATAATGAATTTACTGATTTGATTTTACCTTTTTGTGCGCTATAATAATCGGCAATTTGGTTCGAATTCTCAATTATACTATCTGGAGAAATAATTTTGACTGAATTTGTGCTATAGAAATTTTTAATGGAATCTCTGTGCTTGCTATTGATTCTCTTTGCCCAATTTTGAAGATGATTAGGAACATTTATGGTTGTTTGAGAATTTGATATATTTCGATTGCCAATTTCTCGTTGTTTGCATCCAACAATTATTAGAAAAATAAATGATAAAATGATTGTGTTTGATTTCATAGATTGTTTTTAAAATGTTGCCTAACGTTTTGGGGTTTTGTAATGGTGGGGCAACTATAGTACAAATCTTCAGTTTGCACAAAAAATAAATCGAAGAATTACTGTTGAACTTTGCAGTTTCGTCCCCCATTATTGCATAATCTTTTTTGACTGTAGTTTTTAATATCGATCCTTATCAGAAAATTTAAAATCTTGTATTTTAGGTAAGGGTCTAATCAAAACTGTTTTTTTCCGTTTATTATTCTTCAATATTTTATCTGAATTCGTATCATCAGTTTCGATTCTGATTCCTGTAACTAAATTAAATTTAGTTTCTGTAAATATTGTATTTTCATCAATATATCCTTGCGTTGCATTATTTGTTAATTTATCTATGTTGATTAATTCAAAATTTCCATTTTGATATTTAAACGTATAAGTAATGTTTCCTCCTTTAATTTCACTCCACATCAATAAAGTTCCTTTCTCAATTCTGAAATCTGGAATTTGGTATCCATTGTATTCTCCATGCTTCTCGACAGGATATTGAGGTTCAATTATTTGAGTCGAAGAAACCACTAAAGCCAATTTCCCTTTCGGTTGCGATAGAAAAATTTGCAATCTTAAAGGATTAGTTTCATTTACTGTATCCATATGTACTGTAACTCTGTCCATTTTCCCGTCTCTATTTAAGTCGCCTTCCTCCTCCCTCACTAGGAAAATAAAATTGTCTTTGGCTTTAATGTTTTGAGCGAACACATTTATTTGGGCTAAAATAAAAACCAATGCAAGGTATATGTGAATATTTTTCATAGTTTATAGGTAAATTTCTTTTCATTCAATTTTGCGTTGTCGATGTACAAAAGTTCAATCGAAGAATTACTGTTGAACTTTGCAGTTTCGTCCCGCTATTGCAAAACTCTTGTTAGCAGACGCTTTTTTGGTTTGTTAATAACGCCATTTTTCTATAGTTTCTTTGCTTATAATTTCAGAAACAATTTCTTCTGTCCATTCTTCTACATCTTCTTGTTCAGCTTCTCCAAATAGGTCAGCTTGAGCAAATATTAAACAGCCTTTTAAATACTCGTCAACTGTATTGAACATTTTAGTTAAATACGGCATATTGTCGTGGTCGAAATAATAAATTTCTTTTGTTTCGCTGTGAAAACAAAACATATTTCCGTTTCCTAAATAGTCGCTAAAAGATATTAAAAAAGGGAAGTATATTTTGTCTTCTTCAGTAAAGTCCGGTTCATATTGAGGTTGTTCAGCCCAAATATTTTTTATCCAACCAATTTCCTTTAAGTCTTGTAATTGTTCTCCGATATCCGCAAGTCCAAATTTCTGATAGAATATTTTTAAACTGTTAGGTAAAGTTGTTCCCAAACGATTTTCAAGTTCTTGTATTTCTTCAATTGAAATTGGTTCTTTTAATTCGTTATCCCAATTTTCGGCAATAGATTGAATAATTAATTGTGTTTTACTTTCCCAATTGTCTTCTCCAATTTTGTCAAATGGAATTATAATATCTTCTTTTTTGTTAATTTCAAGCATTTTAAAATGACAGGTAACGTTTCCGGGCTTTGCGATGTGCTTTCTAATATTTTTCTGTTTTCACCAAATTACCTTTTTCGTCATAGAATTTCCAGTCGCCAGTTGCTTTTCCATCCCTCTTTCATATTTACAAATACTTTCCAATTGTCCATTTTCGTAGTATTCTTCCATTCACCTGTTTTAAGCCCTTCTTCATCAAAAAGCAAATTTCCTCTTATTTTTCCATCTTCGTGGTATATCAAATCCATAACGGTATTTGGTTATTAATAGTTCGTCAACCTCCAAAAACATTTTTCCTTCATTGTTTTCGTTAAATTCAAATGTTCCACAATTTGTATATTTTTTTGTTTGCTCAGTACCTTGATTTTTAGAGGTATATTCATAACTCAAAATTTCCCATTTTCCAGTTCCATTATAAAATAATTTTTCGTTCTCTTTTTCAATTTGCTCATGTTTGCTTGAACAACTTGCTAAAACTGTCTCAAGCACCAATAAAATAAGAAATACTTTAATTTTAATCAGAATTTGTATTTTAATTTTCAGAATAGAGTTCAAGAGGTTGTAGTGAAATTTTATCTAAATCAAGATAATTCATAGCTTCAAAATGAATAGTAAACTCGGGATATAGGTAAAAATCCCAATCTTCATCAGAAAATACAGATGTTTTGTTGTAAACATTTACTTTCCAGTTACCGACAGGTAAATCCAAAATCGGAAATTCTTCTTTCAACATTGCATCTTTATCAAGTGGATTATCAGGATTAAAAATATTCCGTATTCTTAATGAGCTTTCAATTTGTGCCTCTAAATTTCCTTTGTGGTTGTGACACATTTGTGTAAATGCAGCATGAGAAATCAATCGAATTTCATCATCTTTTTCCACATTCAGATAATTGTAAGACTCTTGGTATTTCCATTCGCTTAAATCAATTTCTTCTTTTTCAAACGTAAAATCAATCTGTTCTACAAATTCGTCTGTAGTAATGATATATATAATTCCTTTTGTCAATAAGTCAGATAATCCTTCAGGGTAACTATAATTAAATTCTTTGTCGGAATAATATTCCTTACATTTTGTTATGTTGGCAAAGATGAGTACACCTTCTGTTGTAAATCCTTCAATCGTTTCTATTTTCATTTTTATTGATTATTTTTTTATTTGGTATTATAGTTTTATGCCATTGTCACTAGCGTTTTGTGGTTTTGTGATGGGTGGAAAATCGAAGCACAAAAGTTGATATTCTTACTAAATTTCGATTAAACATCTACCGTTGAATGCCCGTTTGATGCAAAATTCTTGTTAGCAGAAGTTTTTTAGAAGTCTCGAATTTCGTCGGACCAATTATTTGCTGTTTCGTGAGATATTTCCAATTTAGACGCTTCAATTAACTGAATAATTGCAGTTCCTGTGTTCTCTCTTTCTACCGTTTCAATATTCGGTAACTTATTTATGATTTCTACAAGTTTAATAATAGATGTTTTTACTTCTTTTTCTGTTTTGGCTTTGGAAATTTCTTTTAATATTGATTTATAGGCTTTAGTTGCAATTTTTGCATTTTTGGTTTCCCAATTTGTAAATGGAATTCCATATTCTGTTGTAAACCAAATTGAACTTCTCAATTTAGAAACCGAAGAATAATCTAACTCTTTTGCTTTTGCTAATTGTTTTAATTCTGTATTTAATCTTTTTCCTGTTATTTCGTCAATGTTCCATCCGATAAATGATTTTAAGTTTTCCCAGGAATTCAAGGATGGGAAATTTTCCAGGTTTGGGGCGTATCTGATTCCTAAATGTTCCAAATTTAAAAATTCACTTAAACAATTGGTATTTGTAATGTTGCCCGTTAAATTCAAAATTTTCAGATTGGGAAATTGTAATAAGCTTTCACAATCAAAAGGCTGTCCTAATGGTTCAACTGTTATATCAAGTGAAGTAATTGTTTCTAAACTTTTTAAAGTTGGCAGTTTATAGGATTTTCCTGATTGATCTTTTTTTGTGTTTGGGACAATTCTAATATATGGATTTGAATGGGTAGATATTATTTCAAAATTCTCAATATTTCCTGATAGATTAAGTGATTTTAAGCCAAATGGGTTGTCAATAATTTGATTGTCTAAAACTAGCTTTATAGGATATTCTGTAGCCTCAATAGAAAAATTACGAATTTGTGAATTAGTTAAATCAACTGAAATTGGTTTATTAGGATGCATAGAAAACTCCTCTATTGCTCTTTTTTTTGACCATTCAGTAAACCCAACATCATTACCCCAATAATAGAAAAATCTCGGCCAATGTCCTCCTGCTGGTGTTGTAAATTCATTGAATGCATTCCAATTGATTGATAAATCTTTTTCCACAAGAACATCAAATTTCTTTTTGTCCATACCAACAAAGCCTATTGAAAAACTCCCTTGTCCAGGTGGGATTTTAAAAATGTGGCTATTTGTACTTGTCAACGAAATATTTATTGGTTTTTCTCTGTCCATTTTGTGTGTTAGTTTTATTACGGTAGTCTTCTCGGGGCTTGGCGTTCGGGCGGGCAATCGAAGTACAAATATCTCATCGAAGTTGTCCAGCTCGGTTTTTGGCAATATATTGTTCTGCGCAGTTTTTTTATTTATAATGTATTAATCTTTTTTCTTTTTCTGAAAATTAATATAGTTACTAAAGTACCAATTCCTAAACCAATGATAAGGAATATTTCTAAGTGTACTTCTTCAAATCTAATTCTTGGAATTTCGGTTCCATCAGCAAATTCAGCTCTTTGTAACATATCATTTATTTGAGATGCTTTGAATTTTAAATACATTATTCGACTAATCAATACTATTAAACCAGATGTAATTATTAAAATAATTGAGGATAGTTTCCTATATAGCGTATTCAGCTCACAAATCTTTTTGACGAGTAAATACAAAAAAGGAATTAGTCCGAAAGAGATGATAAATAGTAAGAAAGGGAAGGTTTGATATGGTAATTGCCAGCTTTTTTCGAAAGAAATTTTTTCTCCCATAATGTAAGTCATTGAAAAACTCAAGAAAAAATCTCTAACAAAAAATCCGACTATACATAGCAAAAACGATAGTCCAATTAGAATTCCATTTTGTTTCATAGGGTTGTTTTTATAAAATTACACATAATATTCGGGTTTTATTTTCGGATGGTTAATCGAAGCATCCGCTGCGGCGGACTGATATTATTACTAAAGTTTAATTGAAGAACGACTGTTGAATTTTGTACTTCAATCTGCCTGATGCAAAATTCTTGTTGTGCGTTCGTTTTTATTTTTCTTCAACGATTTTTTTCAAGATTTTATTTAGTTCAATGACGTCTTCTCTATATCTTGGATATTTTTCAATATTTCTAACACTATGGTTGTGATGATTCACAATTCCTACTTCATCTTGTTCAAAAAACTGTTCGTCAATTGTAAGTCCGTTCAAAATACATTTGGTAATATATTCAGCGTTTTTTTCAAACCCTGGAATTGTCTTTAAATGATTTTGTACTATTTGTTTTGCCGTGTCAGTTTGGTGTTTTTCAATGGCAGTCATTGGTAACAGAAGAAGAAATAGATGTTCAAATTGTTGAAATGCTAAAAGTTCATTCCAAGTTAAAAACCACGCTTCAAAATGTCCGCCCAAGTTTCCGATGTATATATCGTTAAGAAAAAATACAATTTCACCATCCTGAAATTCAATTGAAAAGGTTATATCTTCATTTAATTTTCCTCCGATATATCTTGCAAATTCTTCATCTTTATTTTGTGGAAAAAATTGCTTTTCCCATTCAGCTAATTTTTCTCTGTCAATTTCAATAACTTCAAGTGCTTCGTCAATATTGATTTCGTTACTATCATCGTAACCTCTGAACCAACTGATGTAGGCATACCAAAAGAATGTGTTGTCTTTTAAATCATCTTGTGTAATTTGTCTGTTCATATTTAGGTACTACTTTTGGGAAATTACGGTTAACGTTTCGGGATTTACCATGGTGAAGAAATCATTGTCTCTTCTAATCGTTATGGTCCAGTGCTCCAAAATCTCCACTTTTTATTAACTCATTGATTTTTTCTAAAAGGTTACTCACCAATTCAGCTACGTTGATATTGTCTCCATCTTCCACTCGTTTTGAAATCATTGTCATTGGGAAGATTGTTAAGGCTAAGGTTTTGTATTGCAGACAAATATCTCTTCCATATTCGTCTCGAATGACTGCCCAATGGAAATCATTGTTTTTGTACTGAATGTAATCTCCCAAAGCTATTCCTAAAGAGTGAAGCTCATAGGTATTCTCCATTTGAAACACTTTTTCATCAATCATTTTTTGAATGAAAGACATTGTTTTATCTGAGCGATGATACGTGTCAATTTCCTCCTCATTGATATTCAGTATTTGTGAAATTCTTTGATTAATATCGTCAAAGTCACTATATCTCGGTTCAAATATGTTTTGATTTTCAAGATTTATTTCTTCTATTGAAGCAATAAAACCGGCAATTTCGCTGAGGAGATTCTCAATGCTTTCCTCGTTATTCTGACAGTATTCTTCCGATGTTGTAACGCTAATGATGATGAGGTGATTTTGATAGCCGACTTCAAAATAAAACATCATTAACCCTTCCTCGTGGTTTTCTTCTGCATAATGGTAATAACTTTTATCATTTTCTACAGTGAGCTTACTTCCTTTCTCATTGGCCTCTTCGATGACTCTATTAAACATTGCCTGTAAATCGGCACTGTCATTAGGTTCAACAGTGATTGTACTAATTCTGATTTCAGCAAAATCAACTTCGGGGTCATATAAAATAAGTGTCCTGTCATTTTCCAAATCAGCATAATAGTTGTTGGATACTTTTATTGATTTCAGTCCGTCTCCAATTTCGAATAGTCTCATTATGATAGTTTATTGGTTAAAATTACTGCTGGCGTTTGAATAATAGCGCACAAGTTTCATACGTCGGACACCATTCGGATGTAGCGTTTTCATCACTATTTTTGTTTAGCCACAATCTGTATTCCGTTTTCATTGAAAGTTTTAATTCCCTTTTGATTTGGCATTTCACAAATAATTGTTCCTTTTGAAAATCTAATAGATTCATACACTAAAGGAATGATTAGCTTTCCTGTCTCTTTGTCAGCTACGCCCAGCTTTTGTACACCTTGAGTTATTTTCCCCACAATAATCAATTTTGGATGGTCATTTTGTAACGTATAGGAATTTAATTCGTAATCTGTTTTTACCAGCGTTTTATTGGTTTTATCAATCCAAAATAGGGTATTTGCTCCTTCTTTTTCATTGAGAGCCACTTCCACATAATTATTTACAAAATTAGTTTGACTTAAATGATAATAATCTGGTTTCACCAACCATTCTCCACGCCAATCTACAATTCCCATTTTCTTTGTACGCGCATCTTCACAAAGCGTATAACCTGTTTCTTTATACCTATCCAGAGCAAATTTTGAAATATGATAAGTGTGTAAACTCTCTACAGGTCTATCTTCTTCAACAATAGAAATGATTACTTTGCTAATTGTCGCCGAAAAATAATCTGAATGGGTTATAAAACCATCGGGTTCCAAATTGGTTTGAATGATTTCAGACTTTAAATACTTTTCGAGGTCTTTTTCGGTATTAATTTTCCCTTCAGAAACTTTATCTTTTGCTTTTTCTAAAACTTTTATGGCGTTTTGAAGTTTTTCTATTTCATGTGTACTTTTAAAGGTCTGAGAACCCTTAACAGTCAAATACTTTCCGTTTTTATAAAGAGCATTTATCTCTATTTTTCCCTCCAGACTTGTTGGTGCTTTATATGTAAATTCGTTTCCTTTCCATGCTATAATTTCAATATTTCCTTTATCGGTTTCAATTATTTTTTGATTTTTTTCTACTGTGTAATCTTTATTGGTAGGGAAATTAGTTTTCACTTTCGTTTCAATTCCTATGATGGGTTTACTATTATTTTGAAAAAAATATAACCCACTGTTTATCATCTGCTCTTTTTCTTCCTGGTCAAAATAAGAGATTTTCTTTGCTTCCGTATTATTAAGAATTGATTTGTCCGCGCTTTCACTTGTTCCATCGGCATAAATTAGCTTTGTAATTTCAAATTTTGGTTTTCGATTAGGGTTTTCGCTAAAATAAAAATTATCATAACCCAATAATCTACTGAGTTTATATTCATCATAATCTATCAAAAAATAACTGTTAGGAAATCTACTGGTAGTCTCAATTTTCAATGAGTCAAAAAATGAGGTTGTGGAAGCTTTTTTATCTTTAAAGGAACTAATGTCTGTACGCAAATCTTTTTCAGAAATTGGGTCTGCAGAAATTTTAACAGAATTCAGTTCAATGATATTTTCAATTTCTGAGATTTGGTTTTCAATTTTTTTTTGCAATTCTTGGTTTTGTCCATTGCAAGAACTTATCAATAGAAAAATAGTAGGCAGTAATAAAAGTTTTTTCATTTTTAATTATGTTAATGATTTGGTTTCTGACTGGCTGTTGTGAAATTAGGGATAATTTTTTTGGTTTTGTGATGACGGGGCAATCGAAGCCGAAACTTTCAATTAAAATACAAATTTCAACTGAAGTATAAAACTTGACTTATAAACTTTTCGCCCGCTTTCGCCAAACCCTAGTTATATGTTTTCATAAATCTGATGCTTTACTTCATACTGTTTCAAGTTTTTCAATGGTTTTAATTTCTTTTTGAGCTCATCTATATCAAATTTAAAATAATCAATCTTAAAATCCCTTAAATTGATAAGTTTTTCAATTCCATTTAGGTTTTCAAGTGTTACTGTCTTTTTAGTTTCCATTGTTGATGCAAAAAGGGTTAATGTTTCTAAGTTTTTAAAATCCTCAATCCCGTCAAGTCTTGTAAGTTTTGCCGTATAAGTTAGATTAAGATGCTTTATTTTTTCCTTTTGCGATTTAGTTAGAAAACTAAAATCAGTTATTTTGTTTACGCTACTTAAAACAAGTGTTTCAAGGTTATGTAGATAGTCCAAACCTTTGAATGAAAAATTTTCTTTTCCGATATATGAAACTAGTAAATGTGTAACATTCGGGAATAATTCAAGTAGTTCCAAATCATTTTGCTTGATGTTCCAAATGTGAAGAAAATTCACATTCTCAAATTTATGTTTATGTCTTTTTAAAATTTCAAAACCTTTCTTATCAACTTTGTAATTGTTTATTGTTACAAACTTAAGGTTATCGTAGTTTTCAATATTGTTTAAGTCTTGTGTTGCGGGTAAAATGTATAAAACTTCTGATTGAAAACCCGTTCCACAAATTGACTTTGAATATTCTTCGCTTTGTTGAGGTATGAAATCATTGTGTTTGGATAAAAACTCTAAAAAATCTCTTGTGCTTTTTATGTCTTTAACTTTCATATGTTGCGTTTCTTATTTTAAGATTATGACATATAGGCAAATACTAGCGAACTAATAATCCCCAAAAATAGAAGTACAATCATAATTTTTCGATAATTTTCATAACCAAACCATTCTACCAGTGTCATACTTTTTCTATTTCCTGTGGGGTCAGTTGCCCATTTCCACCTTTTTATAAACCCAATTAAAACCAAAGTCAAAGTAGCTGCGATAATTGAACAAGCTAATTTGGGATTATTGCTTATTTGGTTAAAAATTTCATCAATATTCATTTTGTCTTATTTTGCGGGTTACCTCCGGTAATATTCAAATATGCGAAATAAATATCTGTTTTAAAAGTCGGTATTCTATTTTCCGAAAGCCAAATTGGTTTTTGGTTTCTTGAACAAAAGTTGAATTTTGATAATCTAAGAAGTCTGGTTTGTCAAAAAGATACAATATCGAATAGTTCTTTGTTACTCCATTTAAGTCTTACACTTGTACTGGAAAACACTTTGGTGAATCTATGTTAGATATTTTTCAACGATTGTTTGAAGTTTGTCAGAAAAGAGTAGAAAACTGCAACTATTAAATTGAAAGCCACTAGTCAAGCCATCAAAACGTCACGGTTTAATTGCAAATTTTAAGGGCTCAGCCAAATTAAAGTCTACTTACTTATTCTCAAAATAGTTCCAATGTAGGTTTGCATCAATAGGGTAGGGGTTCCCAACTTTTGACTTCTCATCTCTATAAACGTGTGATAATATTCTTCCTAGAATGTATGATTTATTCAAAAATAATTCTTTTAACTTCGTTTATTTAATATCAAAAAAATGAAAGCTAAATTAATCTGCTTTTGCTTGGATTACTGAATGCACAATTGGGGAACAATATTTTTTCGCTCGATGACTGCAATTTATTGGTTTATCAACAATTCTCGAAATCACAAAAAATTATAATTATCTCTACAGTCTTTATTCTTTTAACGAAAACACAATCTTATTACTGGAATTTACAAATTACTCGGAAGCTCTCAGTTTCTCAATGAAATAGGATGGGGTTACACCATGTTCGTTTTTAAAAGCAGCTACAAAAACCTTGTGTGTGACAAAGCCGCTTTCTTCAACAAGGTGGCTTATTTTGTATTCTCTGTATTTGGGATCATTGTAAAGCTTAGTAACAATAAAATTGATCCGCAGTCCGTTGATGTAATTTGAAAAATTTTTACCTCTTTCAATCTTTATAATTTCAGAAAGGTATTTGGTATTGGTATTGAAATTATTAGCAAGCCATGTTAAACTAGCTTCTTTTTTCAGATATTTTTCAGATGCCTCAAACTTTTCAAGTTTCTCAAGCAGTGATTTTACGGTATCATCCGGAATGTTTATCGAGCTTTTAGTTTCGTTGTTTCTTATAATTTCTAAGAATTCTATAGATGAATTTTCTTTCCTGCTATTTATTTTAGAAATTATTTCTTCGTATTTGCTGTGAAGGAGTTTATTGCTTTTTCTTCGATATAGCACCATTAAAATAATAGCTATCGCAATTATAAACACACTAGACAATAAAATTATTTTTTTTGATTGCTCATTCTCTTTAACCGAATTTTTAATCTGATTCCTGGATAGTTGTACAATTGCCTTTTTTTCAGAATAATTAATACTGTCATTAAGGTGTGTATACAGTTTCAGATATTTGTTTTCTTCAGTGATATTTTTTATTGCAGCGTTAGCTTCTTCAAGAATCTTATATGTCTGCAACCTGTCTCGAGGTCTTTTATCTGTTTTTTCTTTCTCAAGAAACAGATGTGAATAGTGTATAGCTTTTTGATAATCTCTTTTTTTTAGATAGAAACGGCCTAAACTTTCGTACATATCTGCTTCATTTGGTTTAAAATATTCCGGTGCGGAAGTTTGGAAAGTTAAAGCTCTTTTATAATAAGACTCCGCCAACTCAAAATCGGGATGCTCTAATCCATTAGCGTAAAAACTACCCATATTCATTAATCCGGTAATATATAGGTAATAATATTGTGATTTTTGATATTCGGTTAGAGAATTAACAGGAGTAACCTCTATACTGCTCATGGCTTTCTGTAATGATTCCAATACTTTTTCAGAATTGCCAAGACCTTCGTACATCCCTGCAAAATTGTTATAAATGCCACAAAGACTTATCTGTCGTTCCGTCTTGTTTTTTATGTTATCTGCATACTCAACTGCTTTTTTAAGGTGTACTTCAGCTTCCGGATATTTATCTAATATCATATCAGTTTGTCCTCTGCACAAATATATATTACTCAGAGCATCATAGTTTTTCATTTGATATGCTAATGGTTCAGCTTCGTCACCATATTTTCCGGACAACTCATAATCGTTTTGCATCAGAGCATTTCTTTGTAAGGTTATTAGACCTCTCACTACCCCTGAAGGAAAACTGAGCTTTTTTGATTGCTCTATTAATTGTTTTATAACTTCGGTGTTTGATGCTTCAGCGTTAGCTTTCTCTATTTTGTCATAACGGTCAATGATTTGTTTTTGAGTTTGTGGAAGGTGATCAGATTGTTTTACGTTTTGTGAAACAGCGAACTGAAAAGAAAAAAGTAGAATAAAAAGGTAAAGTGATTTTTTCATTGAAGTTGTATTCTTTGTGTAATTCTTTATTTTTAAACAGGCGAATTCACTTCGTTTTGTTTTAGTTTTTCAATGAAATAAGATGGCGTTACACCATGTTCGTTTTTAAAAGCAGCTACAAAAACCTTATGGGTGACAAATCCGCTTTCTTCAACGAGATGGCTTATTTTGTATTCTCTGTATTTGGGGTCATTGTAAAGTTTATCAACAATAAAATTGATTCGCAATCCGTTGATGTAATTTGAAAAATTTTTACCTCTTTCAATCTTTATAATTTCAGAAAGATATTTGGTATTGGTATTGAGATTATTAGCAAGCCATGTTAAACTAGCTTCTTTTTTCAGATATTTTTCAGATGCCTCAAACTTTTCCAATTTCTGGAGCAATGATTTTGCGGTATCGTCCGGAATGCTTATAGAGCCTTTAGTTTCATTGTTCCTTATGATTTCTAAAGATTTTATAGGTGAGTTTTCTTTCTTGCTATTTATTTTAGAAATTATCTCTTCGTATTTCTTGTGAAGATTTTTATTTTTTCTTCTCCAAAAAATGAAGGTAATGATAGCTGCCACTACTGCCAAAACACCTGTAATGATCCATTGCTTTTGGGAATTTTCCTGATGTTCCTTATCTGAGTGCTTAACTATTTTTTTTACGGTATTATCAGTAGCGCTTTTTTCCATAAAATGAATACTGTCTTTAAGGGAAGTGTACTTATTCATATAGAATTTCGACTTTTCCTTATCTCCAAGCCCCAGATAATCAGAAGCTAGAATTTCATAAGAATCTACCTTGTTATATGGATTGGGAAATTGTTTTTCCAAGTTCAGAGCTTGATTTCCGTATTGGATTGATTTTTGGTATTCTTTTTTTTCCATATACAGCCAACTGAATTGATTCAGCACCATTGTTCTCTCCGTCTGCTCAATATCATAGTCTTTATTTTCATAAACTTTAGAAGCAGCCAACAGATGCTGTTCCGCCTTATCAAGATTTCCTTTTACACCAGGCTCCTCTAAGCAATGTATTGCTATTCTTACGCTGATAAATGCAATAGCTCTATCTTTTCTTTTTTTTGGTATTCCTCTATCATCATCAGCTACTTTTTTATTGGCTTCAAGACTCTTATTAAGAAAGTATAATACAGAATCTCTGTATTTTTTTTTCTCCATATCGTTTTGAATTACTGTAATATGCAGTCATATTTTCATAATAAGTACCTTGGAAATAATATCTTTTATTTTTATTGCTGATATCATTGGTGTAGCGTATTGCTGTTTTCAGATCTTTCAGACCTGCATCATCAAGGCCGAGTGTAAAGAAAGTCAGGGCACTCTTTCCATATATTTGGGATATTACTCCGGTGGTGTCCTTTTTTTTCTGTGCTACTTTTTTTAGCTCATCTGCTAAATCGATTACCTGCTCATTCTTACCTTTTCTCGTATATACAGTCAGTAGTGAGCTACCGGCTTTCAGAATTCCTAATTCAAAACCAATTTTTTTAGACTCATTAAGTAACCGGAGATATTCCTTTTCTCTGTAGTCGTCTTTTTCATTGTCATTAACTTTAGTAAGCTGTTTCATGATAGCAATTTCAGCTGGCTTGCTTTGTGCAAAAACAAAATGAAAAGAGAAAAGTAAAATAAAAAGATAGAAGGATTTTTTCATTGAAATAATAGTTCGTTTAATTGGTAAGTAGTTTTATTCTTTGGTGTATGAGATGTTCTGTTGCAAAGTTATAGGATAAATTCAGAAAAATATCCTAATTTTAAGATGTACATAATATAAATTTTATTCGCAAATGTTTGAATTGTTAATTTATTTAAATTATTGATAATCAATTGATATTATTTGTAAAATAAAAAATAATTCTCTGGGATAATGAGAATAATTCAGAAATCGCCAAGTGTAACTTTTGCAGGATAGGTGTGTTCATCTTAATATTGTCACTAATTTATTTATCTATAAATGTCGGTACATTCTGTACAATGCTTTATGCTATTGCCATTGAATTGTTCCGCATTAAAGATAAGTATATTTGGAGGATTAATCGGTGCAGATTAAATAATTTAGCAACTAAATCAATATCCAAAAGATTGAAAAACCTGATGATGATAAAAACGATGACAATGTCTTCTCTTTACTTAAGGAGAAGATATTGTCTGTTGATACTATCTTTTATTTTTTCACTTCTATCGTCTGCTAAAGCAACTGAAATTTCAGATAATAATCCCGGCAAAATATATATATCTGGTGATGCAAAATTTATAGTTTCCGAGGGTACAATATTACATGGTGATGTTGTAACTGTCCCTGCCAAGAAAATGCAGAAGGCCTTAAGAAAGGCAAAGCCTAAACTGATAAAAACAAAATCAACAGAAAAGAAAATAAGAAAGATAGAAAATCTTTCTTATAATAATGCAGAAATAGCTGCTTCAGATAGTGCTGAAGATTTCAATATCGGAACTTCAGGGATTAAAAAACTTTCTGTAATAACCCGTTATGATTTCAAATTATTTGCTGTTGTCATTAACAGTATTGTTATACTTATTCTTTACTTTTTTGCAATTATATTTATTCACTCATATAAATGCAGGGTAATTCCGGTACTAGATATTGGTGACAATTTCCAGCGTCCTCCTCCGATTCTATAGATCTTCAAAAATTCTCTTTTATCATCTATTCTTATAATGTCAAGAAAAATTATAAAAAATAGAGCCAGCATTCTATTCCTTTTATAAATAGGGAAAAGATGTTTTTGATGCAAATTAATTATAATAGAATTTTCTATTGACAAAAGTACTACTGATTTCAATTTAAATTGCATTGGGATCCCGGATAGGAGAGGTTTTCAGCAAACTATAGCTGCTTATTTTGTGAGGCCTAAAGCAAAGTCTAACATCTTATTTGCATCTATAACAGCTAAAACATACTAATAAAAAGCACAATAAATAATTAAATAAATACAATGAAGAAAAACAAACCCTTTTTTTTATTCCTGTTACTCTTTCTGGGTAATATGATCATTTACGGACAATGCAGCGTAAATGCAGGAGGAAATGTCACAATATGTGGCACTTCCTACACACTACAAGGTTCGTCGGGTACTACAAGCGGGACCCCAACCTGGACACTTGTCTCCAAACCTTCCGGTGCTCCAGACCCTGTTATAACAGGTGTAAATACGCTTACACCCACTGTTACAGGAATGACATCACCCGGAAATTACGTATTTAAAGTGGAAAAAGATTGCGGCCCTTCCGGCTCAGCAAATTCCCAGGTAACCATTACGGCACCAGGTGCAATAACAGGTTTTACAGCAGGTCCGGATATCACGAATATTCCTGCTTCTACAGGAATTGCCAATTTAAGTGCAACGATACCGGCAGGATATACTCCTTCTTGGACGTATTATAATATTTCCAGTTACGAATTTAATGGGGCTATTGTTACAACTAATGCCTCAATGACTAATACCACAACAGCAACTCCAACATTAACGCTTGCTAAGAAGTCAGATCACGATATTGATCCTTCTTATCGGGTAATACTTAGGATTACCTCAACTATTAATCCAAGCTGTTGGTATGAGGAGGATGCAATCGTTAGGTTTATTCCTAATCCTAATATGGTATTTCCGGCTAGTCGTACAGTGTGTGTGAGCGCACCTATTGGTTCTAATTCATTTTATTATGACCCTGATTCAGAGTCACCAAAGTTTTCAACATTCACTACCAATTCATCTGGAAATCCTTCTTCTGGTACAACAGTTACTATGACTGTGGTAAGTCAGCCCTCGGGGGGGAATATTCAGTATTCCCGTATGGATAATGGTAGACTTTATTTTACAGGAATTACAGCTACAGGACCATATGTATTTGATCTCAAGATTGAAAATTCTACAGGAAGTGATACTACCAGACTCACGTATAATTTTGATGGTTATCAGCCTGGTGTACTAAGTTTTTTAGATCCGGCATATCCCAATCAGATAGAGCTCTATACACCTGGTTCATCAGCAGGATCTGTATATTGTAATAGGGTGAATTCTACAGCACCTATTACCTTTTACTATAAACTTAATTCTGCAGATTCACCTTTATTTTCAAGCAACGTAACAGCTTCAGGAGTAATCCCTGGAGGGGTTGCACCATTAATTGTACAAGGTGGGGCAGGAACATTAAATAGAAGTGCAACCCTTACACCTCCTTCAGGAGGATGGAAAGCAGGAACCTATAGATTTACAGTTACGGTTACCGGAGGTTCCGGCTGTACAAGAACACATATTTATTATGTTCATATTTCAGATAATGTCCGTCCTGCTGTCAATGTCAACAACATTACGGTATGTTATTCGGGCTCAGGGGTGGTGTCAGCCACAATACCGTTACCTGCAGTTTATCAAGAAACAACAGCTAACCTAAGTTATTTTCAGGATTTTAGCGGGAGATATGATTTTACTCTGATTTCAAGTCCTGCAGGTGCATCTGTACCAACATATCAGGCTGCCAGCTTGAGATCATTAAAAAGTACTTCAACAGTAATCAGTAATCTTGATAAACCGGGAGAATATGTTTTTAGAATAAAGGCTGCTGGCGCTAGTGGTCCACAAAAAATTATAGATGCGGAATACGCATGTTCCTTAACTTCACCTGAAGATACATTCTCTGTTTTTGTTTCAGCACAAGTGGGTTCTAATGCAGGATCTGCCCAGACTTTGATAGGAACTACCCAAACCACTTTCAATGGGAACAACCCGGGAGTTGCTACCGGTGCATGGATGTTATTATCTAAACCTGTGGGGGCTACGGATCCGGTAATTGCAACGCCGTCATTATACAATACGAATGTGACAGGGTTTAATTCTCCAGGTACGTATACGTTCAGATGGACAGTGACAACCGGTACAGGTACCTGCACCAGCACGAGCGACTTGACAGTAAATGTTATAAATGCAACTGCCGGAGGAGTTTCCGGAGCAGATTTCTGGGTTAAATCAGATGACGCAGGAACTATTGCCACTGCATGGAAAGACCATTCAGCAAATGCTGACAATATCCCCAATATAGGAGGAATAACACTGTCTCCTGCAGACAGGGCACACAACTTCCATCCTTATACGACGGGATATTCTGCTTCAAAATACTTTTATAATACCAATAGTGTATTAAATACGACTAATGTTTTTACGGATCCATCCATGAGAAGTTCAGTATCTGTTTTCTCGGCAGTAAGACCAACATCCGCTAATGGAACAGGCCGTATTACAGGTATTGACGATGATGCGAATGCATCTGAACCCGGTATTTCTATTAATTCAGGAATGCCTTATATATACAAATATTATGGCAATGGCGCAATGCAGGCAAATAACAACACGATGAGTGCTGCCAATGCGTTCACGGTAAATAAAAGTTCAGTATTCTCTGCAATTCAGGATCAGGCACTTAATTCAGGAAGAGGAGAAAGACGACTTGGATTAGACGGAACCTACGAATCCTTTAATTTAGGTAGTGCAACCAATACCTTTAATGTTCTTGGAAAACATTTAAAAATAGGTTATGCCGGTTGGGATGTTTCAGGAGCATTTCCTGGTGACATCATGGAAATCTTGTGGTTCAAAAGAGCACTTACGGCTAACGAGCAATCGAGAGTTAATTCCTACCTTGCTGTAAAGAATGGGACTACATTAAACGAAAATTACCTTTCTACAACAAGCAGCATCGTTTGGGACAGAACGAATAATACCGGCTATAATAATAATATCTTCGGTATTGCAAGAGATAATATTACAGCATTGCACCAGAAACAGTCAGGAAGTACAAATATCGGACAGAAGCTTGTAATTTCCACTACCGGCTTTGCCGCTAGCAACAGTGCAAACGCAACAGGTTTAGCCAGCGATTTACAATTCCTAATGTCTGGAGACAATGGTTTGAAGCAAAGCCTTACAACACCATTAAGTTACACTGTCGGTTCTAACGGAACAACTAATTTCCGTTTTGAATCAATCTGGAAAGTACAGAATACAAATACTGTAAGCACTGTAACGGTTGCATGGCCAAAAGGCGTGAAAAACCTGTATCTGGTACAATCATCAGATGCTATTTTTGACGGAACAGATACTTTCACACCGATGGCTACAGAAGTGACTGTAAATGGTGTAGTGTACAATACAGCAAATGTAACATTAGCAAACGGACAATTCTATACTTTTGCAGGTTTTGTACAGGCTCCGGGGGGTGTTTTAGGTCCTGATTTCTGGGTAAAATCAGATGATGCGGGAACAATCAGCACAGCTTGGAAAGATAATTCTCCCAATGCAGATAATATTCCGAATGTAGGAGGAATTACCTTGTCACCAGCAGATAGAAATCACAACTTCTATCCGTACACTACAGGATATAGTTCTACAAAGTATTTCCATAATGATACTTCAGTAATGAATCCGTTGGGGAATGTAGAATTGCCTAATACAAATACTTCTATTTTCTCGGCAGTAAGACCTACTTCTGTTGCTGCCGGACGTATTATAGGAATTGATAACGATGCTGCCAATGCTGCTGAACCTGGAGTTTCAATTACATCAGTAGGAAGACCAAGACAATATGAATTCTGGCAGGGAACAACATCTTCAGACTTTTCTACGGCATTCAGCAATGGGATTTCGAATGTATATTCGGCAATAGCTAATAATAACACCGCAAACGGAGGAACTTCAACGATAGCGGGAGGAGAAAAAAGATTAGGACTCAATGGTTCTTATGAATCTTTTTCAGGTTTTGGAGCGACGAATAAATTCCAGATTTATGGAACGAATCTAAGATTAGGGTATGCTACGTGGGATGTGTCTGGTGATTTCCCTGGTGATATTATGGAAATTGCTTGGTATAATCGTACATTAACAGCCAATGAGCAATCTAGAGTAAACTCTTATCTTGCGGTAAAGAATGGTGTTACATTAAATGAAAATTACCTTTCTACCAACAGCAGCGTAGTATGGGACAGAACCATTAATACGGGCTATAACAACAATATTTTTGGTATTGCAAAAGACGAGTTTACAGTATTGAACCAAAAGCAGGCAGGAAGTGTAAATGATCTACAAAAGCTTGTGATTTCAACAACAGGCTTTGCAGACAGCAACGCTGCCAACAGCACAGGTTTAGCTACTGATTTGCAATACCTGATGACGGGAGATAATGGTCTTGAGCAAAAGCTTAAAATACCATTGGCTTACACGGCAGGTACTAATGGTGAGGCTAATCACCGTTTTGAATCTATCTGGAAAGCCCAGAACTCAGGAAACGTAGCAACGGTAACGGTTGCCTGGCCAAAAGGAGTGAAGAACCTGTATTTGGTACAATCTCCGGATGCTGCTTTTGACGGAACTGATACTTTTACCCCAATGGCTACAGAAATAACTGTAAATGGGGTAGTTTATAACACAGCAAACGTTACTTTAGGAAACGGACAGTATTTTACTTTTGCAGGCTTTGTTGGAGATTATTGTATTACAGGATGTAATGACAACACCTTCCTCAATGCAACAGACCCTAATACCATCGAGTATGACAACCTGATTGCAAGTGAGAACGCTATTATAGCAAAAGAAAAAGATGGTACGTTTAATATTTGGGGTTATAGAACGGGACCGACCAGCATACCATCTAATGTCAATGTACTGATAGATCTCCTAACTCCAACGGCTATTACACCTGCTAATGGTTTCAATTATACCGGTACACCATTAAAAGCTGCACTAGCAGATAATGGTACTATCTCTAGCGCTCTTTTATTAACCACAGATGGTCTTTATGGATGGGGAGAGAGAAGCGTTTCATACACTAAAACAACAAATAATGCCAACCCACGGTTTGGTAAAATAACCATTAACGGCAAGACAGATGGTTTGCCCCCGGGAGTTTCACCAACCGATGTGAAAATGATATTCCAAACTTATCTGTCACTGACTATTGTAACCTGTAAAGGTGAAGCCTGGACAATGAGCGGACATACAAGTGATTACGCTTATGGAGACGGCACCCCGTATAGTGCGGCTAATAATTTGATTTGGCACCGTGCAAAAATATCTGCAACGGAAACGCTCGACAATGTGGTTGCAGTACGTGGTTCAACCGGGGTTAAATTCGCTTTAACCTCTGAAGGTAAGCTTTATACATGGGGTCAAGCAACTTACATTGGTGATGGTACTGACCCTGCTGGCGGAACACACAGAGCTTTTGCAACACAAGTTGTGGTTCCGGCTGGGGTAACTCCCAAAATGATCGGGATGACCGCGGAAGGAGCATTTGTTAATCATACTTATTTTCTCTTAGGAACCAATGGAAGGCTTTATGCGATGGGAAATAATGGTAATTATGGAATGTTAGGGGACGGTACCACAACTGACAGCAAAGTATGGAAAGAGGTAACAGCTACTTCCGGCAGTCATACATTGGGTGGAAATATCGTATGGATTTCACCAGGTGAACATGGTTCTCCTTCATTTCCAGCAATAAATGTATTGACCAGTGATAAAAAACAATGGGGCTGGGGAAGTAATTCTGGCTATAAATTAGGTCAGTCTAGTACAACAGGCAGTTATCTTACCCCTATCTATATGCCGGGCAATACGACCAATGCAAACGGCATGGGTCTCAACGATGAGATCATCGCTGTAGAAACAGGACATGCATTCACCATGAACTATAAAAAAACGAGTCAGTATTTCGGTTTTGTAGGAAACACCGAATATGGAACGATAGGAAATGGTAGTACGGGTATTGCTAATCATACAAAATATACCTACAACACAGGTCTTGTAGATATATGTGGCTTGCTTTCATCGGGTGCTTGCTACAAACCAGGCATTACAGCGGGAACAGCATTAGACACCAAAGTAGGTATTACTGCTCTTAACAGAGCGGGAGCTACAGATAGTGACAATTGGCCTATGACCCGTAAAGGTGGATGGTTAGCACTAGAAGCTAAAACCAAAGGTTTTGTACCAAACAGAGTAGCATTTGATGCATCAGGAAATCCTATCGGAATTTCGGCTGCCAACTTTGTAGAAGGGATGATGGTTTATGATACTACCAATAAATGTTTGAAGATGTACACCTTAAAAGATGGTGATACGTCTATGGCTTGGCATTGTATCTCTACCCAAACCTGTCCTGATTAATAAATTTAAATACAGACTGAGTAGTTTGCTAAAAGCTGCTCAGTCTCTTTTAAAATGAAAAATTAAAAGAGATTGATATACAGTCATCTCTAAATTATTAATTTCTTAAACAAACAATAGATATGAAAAATATAATCACAGCAATTGCAGTAGTTTTCGTAAGTATATCTATACACGCACAAATCGCAATAGGAAAACAAGCAGTAAGCAATACTTCTGTCTCCTTAGAGTTTGATACTACAGAAAACCGTGGTCTTATTCTTCCGTACGTAGAAACTAAAACAGGAATTACGGAAAACGGTACCATCATCTATGATGTCACCGATCATAAAGTGAAATACCTGAAAGACACAAACACTTGGGAAGATCTGAGCGTTGATGCTACAGGAGCTGCCAATATTGGAATTCAAACATTAAAAACAGAATCTAATTCTGCAAAAGCCGCAATCGGAACGACAGCCGCGACAGACACAACGCCGGGAGTTTTGGTTTTATCTGATACCAATAAAGCAATGATTCTTCCGCAAGTTGCCAGTCCACATTTAAACATCATCAATCCCGCACCGGGAATGATGGTTTATGATACTACAAAAAAACAACTAGCTGTATACAACGGTACAGTGTGGTCTTTCTGGAAACCATAAAGAAAATTAAAATCCTCATCTTAATCTCCCCCTATTGAGGGGGGTGGTTGAGAAGGTAAAACCCAACCCTTCAAAGATGATTAAACATTGATGAAAAAAAAGAACCTAATTACAAAGTTTAATAACTTTTTTATTTTTAGAAAAATGTAAAATTATCTATTAGATTAATTGGAATGTAATAACACTAAATTACAACATTCAATAAGACGAGAAGCCTATCTTTTATGAGGCTTCTTTTTTTTAATTGATGTTTCACGAACGAAGTAGATCTTGTATATAACTGGTATATAATCAATAAGAGTAAGGAAATCTTACATCATTAAAAGATGTTGATTCTAATAAAATGACTATTTAACTTTTTGAATAAAGTTTTTTCCATTTGGCTACTGTATTTCTGCTAAGTCTAAAGTGGTTGGCTAACTCGCCATTGTTTAAATTATGTTTGTACTGATAGTTGAGAATCATTAAAATAGTCTCCGTGTCATATGACTTATGTTTTTGGTTAAAATCTAACGTTTCTTTATTATCGACACCAAATATTCTATTATTAAGAGTAATAATGTCAATAATAGATAGGATATCTTTAGCTAGATAGGATTCAAATTCCTTTCTTCTTTCAGGATACTTATTAGAAATAATATCATTAAATATTTTTATATAGTCGGGTCTGCTATTTTCCATTGTTTGTTAAAAATAATTGTATATATACTATATAGATTTTCATTAAGCTCTATGTAATCCTTTTCTGAAAAATAAGAATATCCTTAAAAGTATAGACGAGATCATTTTATCTGTTTTTTTAAGATAACAGTTTTCCATGATGTCAATTACCTCTTCTTTACTTTTATCAATTAGTTTCATAATTAATCAATATTATTATACTTATTTATCCACTTATACAAGGTAGTTTTGGGTATTTTATAAGTGCTTATTACGTCCTGTTTTGTCATCCTGCCAGAGTTAATGGTTTCTAGAATGAAATTGATTATTTCTTTAGTGTAAATATTTTTACGGAATTCAGGAAGTGAGCTTTTCTCATGGGTGTTTTTTTCCTTTTTAGATGTGAACAACAATATATGCTGGGAATATACACGGAAGAAATCATATTCCAGTAATTTGCTCCACCTCAACAGAGTATAAGAATTAATACTTTCTGATGCGTACATTTGTTGTACTTCACTCTCTGTGCATTTTAAAAAGCTGCAGATACGATTCATATCAATATTGGTCTCATTCACCCCTTTTTCAATCATCTGACCGATGTGTATGTTTTTAAAATCAATCATTATTATGTTCTTAGGTAATTATTTTTTCATCTCTGTTGTTTTGTAAATTTTCGGTTATTCTGTCAATAGAAAGAAGGAGCTGTTTCTATAAGTTGGATCAGAATAATCGGGAGTTAATTTTTATCAGTGTAGAGATTTTATCATACTCAATATTTTAGATTAAATTTTATCTGTTTTATCATGTCAAAGTATATTTCAACTTTGACATGAAAACAGATTTTATTAAATGTTAATCAGGACACGTTTGAGTTGTCATACAATGCCACTCAAAGCTAGATCCGTTATTTACACTTGTATAGATTTTAAGACACTTATTGGTAGTATCATAAACCATCATACCTTCTGTGAAATTAACTGCAGGTATTCCTACAGGTACTTCCGGAGTTGCCGGATTGCTGTCTGCATCTGTGAATGCAACTCTGTTGATCACAAAACCTTTGGTTTTTGCTTCCAAAGCAATCCAACCACCATTTCTTACCATAGGCCAGTTATCGGCATCCTGAGCTCCTGCTCTGTTAAGAGAAGTAATACCGGCTTTTGTCGGTAAAGCAGGGTTACCTGCACTCGGTGCGATTCCCGGTTTGTAACAAACAGTTGTAGCTGTACACATTGGCAATACCACTTCATTTGAAGCAGATTCTCCACTTTCTGCACATTCTCCGTTTCCGATTCCTACAAGGAATGTTGAAGAGATTCCTAATGTCTGTACATCCGGAATGTCATAAGAGTTTCCTGTATTAACGGTAATGTCGATATAACTTACACCTACCGGTAGGGTTGCGTCTGTAAGATTAAACAAACTATTGTTGATAGGGTCGATTGTAGCACCGGCACCATCTACAGGATAAGTTCCTGTAATAACACCGTCTTCATCTTCTCCTGTTACATACGTTACACTCTGAATAGTTTGATTATGATCAAACATGTGAAGAATCTCTGCTCCGGTAATACTTGTTGTATTAGGGTTGTCGATCTTCATACGATAGGTCATTACCATATTGTTAGTACCACAAGTCACATTATTCTTAATCGATAATGTAAGTGCAGGAGAACTCTGAACTGGGGCAGCAGACTGGTAATAATTCAGATTTACCACTGATGAAGAATAAGTGTTCGTAGGATTTACACCGTTTGCTACTTCATACGTAAACTGGGTAGGGTATATACCTACTACACCTGGATTTGCTACATCTACATACATCCAGTGCTCTCCGCTTGGTAAAGAAAGACCTGATAACTCAAGGTTTCCTCCGGTATACGTTAAAGTAGCAGCAGTCATTGCTCCGGCAGGAAGATCGTTTCCGTTGAATGAACCCGGAACATATACTAATCCTGCAGGTAATGCCTGATGTAAATTAATGGTTTTGTTATCACAGATATTATTATTGGTTACTTTAATACGCATTGTGGTATTTCCGCCACAAGTAGCTAAAGTCTCCTGAGTATAGCTGTGAGAAACATTAACATTATCCGGAGTTGGTGGAATAACTTCAGCACACTCCAGCGTAATATCACTGTAAAGAACACTTCTAAGTGTTTTGTCTGTATTTACACGATCCACAGAACAAATGATAACAATTCGTTCTACAGGACGGTCAAAACGTACATTGGCAGTCGACACATTCGGAACAAATCCTCTCCAGGACTTTGTACCAATAGCCTGATTTCCTGAAATATCAAAAGTATGATAAGAAGTATTGTATGCATACGTAATTTTAGGCATTACAGGAACTCCATTACAATATCCAATCACCTGGAAATTATTTTTATTATTTCTGTAGGTGTTGATATTAGAAATCTGGAAGCTGGCTTTCATTGCCTTCGTCAGTTCAATTCTGTGCTGTACCTGCGCATTGGTATTGTCATATCTTCTTCCAGTTGTCCATCTACCAGCATACTGACGAGGATATCTTGTTGGTACATATTCAATACTTGGGTTAGCACTGTAATCTGCGTACATGCTTGCATATAGAGGGTTTCCGTCTGCATCATTACCCAATAGAATGTTTTGCTTGTTGTTCACTGTCTGATTTGTCCAAGCTCCCTGATTCCATTGGTATCCTGTTCTTAAAGTATAAGTACCTCCTTTACACTGCTCACAAGGAGCTGCAACAAACTTACCACCGAAAGTGATATATCTTGCTGTGTTATCGTTGTCGAAATTATATGGGAATACCCAGTTGCTTCCACTTTGAGTTCCAGAAATAGCAACAACGTTCTGCGTGAAGTTTTCATCATCGGCTATATACATTTTGATGTCTGTATTAAGATCAGCTGTATAAGCAGCCAGATTAGCCTGAAGATAAGTAGCACCCACTGAACTTGTTCTTTGAACAAGCCATTTTCTTGGAATCAGCTTAATTTGTTCTGTTGCACCTATAATTTCACCACAATTTCCGATTTCTGTTGGTGTGTATGCAACAGTAGACGTGTTATTGTTATCTCCCAATAGTAAATAGCCTTCGTTTACAGGTAGTCCTGTTCTTGAAGGAGCTAAGTTGCTTGATACGAAATCATTGTCTTTAGCGATGGTAAGAATCGTACCACTGTTCACACTCTTCGATACTTTCTGGTCGAAACCTCCAATATCAGCTCTTGCAATACCAAAGATATTGTTGTTGTAAAGTGTATTAAGCGTTCCGCTCCATACAATTGAAGTTGCTGAAGCTGTAGAACCTAAGTAATGATCAGTACCTACACGTCCTAAAGTGATACCGTATTTAATAGCCATATAAGAATCAACCCTTCTACGTTCTTCTGTAGATAAATTACCTGCTCCGTAGATGATGGTCTCTCCTAAATGTCCAATAAATCCTCGGTTATCACTACCGTTACCACCAAACTGAGAATCTCCGAAAAGATGCCCACCATTAAGGTTTCTTACGCCCGTTCCTGCATGATTTGTCGTTCCAAAATTAACTGCACCGTTCAAAGCTCTGGTAGTTGAATTAGCAGTAAATGTATGATACATAATACTTGGAATTGTTGAAGAAAAAGCTCCTGGAGATGTAAATACACCGGTATCAGTGCTTCCTCCTGTATTGGAATATCTTTCTATACCGTTATCCATTTCAATACCCAAACCGTCCCATCTGCGTAAACCTCCTGTTAAAAATGCATTGTCTACTAAAGATCTGAAGATACTAGAGAAAGCTCCTCCGCTCGTCATTCCTTCTTTGGTAAATGTGAAAACGTCATATGAATCTGCTGAGAAGGTTCTGACATTTATATTACCAAGTGTTTGAGTTCCTGCTGTAAAGTTAACTCCCGGATTGAAATTAAAATAATTTGCAGCTCCATCAGTATATTTTGGGAAAGCATTTGTTCCCATCTGGCCTACTACCGTACCCGAGAAATAATCAGTCCATGAAGTTACATCAGTACCTGCTCCGGTGTTTACGGCATCTTTATCAGCTCTATACCAATAGCTCAATGAATTTACAACACCACCCGGTGCATGTCCGTATCCGGCAAATGTAAAGAACTGCCCATTACCTAAAGTAACTGTTGCAGTATTGTACACCACACCGTTTACAGTAACTTCTGTAGTCATTGGTGTGAAAGTATCTCCACCGGTAATAATCTCATCAGTTGATTGTATCAAATAGAAATTTTGAATACCTTTTGGCCAGGCAACTGTTACAGTTCCTACACCTGAAGTTTTCTGAGCTTTCCAGATTGATTCAAAACGATAATTAGTTTCTCCGTTTGTTCCTGCTGTATAAGCTAGCGGAGTGCTTAGCCCTTGTCTTAATCCATTGTCTCCAACAATTAAGTATTGTCCTTCCGTTAAATCATTGGTATTGTCAGCATTGGTGTTAAATAAAGAACTGTTATTCCCTATAACCAATTTCTGATTAACATTAGCACTTCCAGACTGTTTTTGGTGCAATGCTGTAATATTATCTCTTGCAATACCAAAGATATTATTATTATAACCGGTATTATTAGTTCTGTCCCAAACTACACTGCTGGTTGTAGAAAGGTAATTTTCGTTTAATGTAGTACCATTCTTTACAGCAAGGTACGAATTAACTCTCGATTGCTCATTAGCAGTTAGTGGACGTTTGTACCAAACCACTTCCATGATATCACCTGGGAAACTACCTGTAGCACTCCATGCTCCGTCACCAATTCTTAGACGTTGCCCTTGAAAATGAAATCTATTAGAACTTGTAGTATTGGGGTATGTTTTATATATACCGTTCATCCCTAATACTCTTTCTCCGCCGACTGCCGTTGACGTTCCGCCGGCAACAATAGGGTTATTACCTATCCCCGACACTATATTGACAGAACCAATTTTGAAGGGTTCTTCATCAAATTGATCTGCATTAGCTCCACCGCTAAATTTATAAAACCTCAGGTTTCCACCCTCAATAGAAAAACCTGGTTCAGCTGCGTTTACATCATCATCAATACCAGTAATACGTCCTGTTCCTGCTGTAGTAGGTCTCACAGCCGAAAAGATAGAATAAGATACATTATCTAACTGCCCATTAGTAGGGTTCAATACCGAAATAGTATTGAGAAAATATTTAGTACCCGTATAACCTGTGGTATAAGGATGGAAGTTATGTGCTCTGTCAGCCGGAGAAAGAGTCCATGTACCTACTGCAGGAATGTTATCTTCGTTAAGAGATTGATCCTTCCATGCCGTAGAAATGTCTCCTGCATCATCTGATTTTACCCATAAATCAGGGCCTGCAACTCCACCCGGTGCATGTGCAAATCCTGCGAATGTGAAAAACTGTCCGTTACCTAAATTAGCTGTTGCTGTGTTATAAACGACACCGTTTATAGTAACTTCAGCAGCCATAGAGGTGAAGGTATCTGTGTTATCAAATATTTCATCTGATGACTGTACCAAATGAAGATTTGAAACTCCTTTAGGCCAAGCTACGATTACCTGACCAACAGTACCTGTATTCTGAACTTTCCAGATTGATGCAAAACGAATATTGGTTTCCCCTCCTGGAGCTGCAGTATTCAATAGGGCGGTAGTAAATGACTGTTGTAATCCGTTGTCACCTACAATCAGGAATTGTCCATCTGTTAGCGTGTTTGTATTGGCAGCATTAGTGTTTGTCAATGTGTTTCCTGCTCCTATCAGTAATTTTTGATTAGCATTAACACTTTTTGATTGTTTTTGATATAATGCTGAAATGTTATCTCTTGCAATACCAAAAACATTGTTATAGTAGTTATTGTTAATAGTTCCTTCCCAAACTACGGCACCTGTAGAACTCAAGTAATTTCTGTTTTGTTCTTTACTAAGCGTTTGACCATATTTAATGGCAAGATAAGATTCTACTTTATTGGTTTCTTGATCAGTCAGCTTACTAGGGAAAACGATCATTTCATTTTGCTGAAAGGCTACTGATGTTTCTGCCCCTCCTGCCATCAATGCATTTCGACCTGCTGCCATAGTTACATTGTTGATGTTGGTATTATACGTTTGATGATAACCATTTAAGGTGATATCAACAGCATTGTTTCCACCTACTCCTGCACCATTCTGCCAGGTACCTCCTCCAATGTAAGGACCGTTGATGGTATAGGTACTAACAGGGGCATATTCTCCAATTATTGGATAGAATAAAAATTTATTCCCTGTGAAATTATATAATCCAGGATCATCCATTGTATTTGATGCACCTGATACCCCAAATCCAAAAAAGGCTGTGGTACCCGTAGTATTACCTGCAGAAAACAATGCTCCGGTACTTCTGTCTATGATATTTCCCAGTGCATTTCCATCATACTGCAACCATTTATTAGATGTTGTATAGTTTACAGTAGGGTTGAAGTTTACCAATGTTGTAGCATTTGAAAACTCAGGTTTTAGGTTTGCAGTAGCCTGAGATAACGGGAATGGTTTGTTATTGAACTCGTTCCATTGTTGAATTGTAGCATTATCAGTAGCTGCAGTTGTACCGGCATCCGAAAAAAGGTTTGCAGCACCGTCTGCTCTGTACCAGGCTGCTGCTGAAACTCCTCCGGGTGCAAATTCATATCCGGCAAAAGTAAAGAACTCCCCATTAGTCAAAGTAACCGTTACGGTATTGTAAACCACACCATTCACAATAACTTCTGTAGCCATTGGTGTATAAGTGTTACCTGTTGCAAAAGTCTGATCAGATGATTGTACAAGATACATATTAGCGATACCTTTTGGCCATGCAACAGTTACTTGCCCTGTACCAGTATTCTGTACTTTCCATACTGATTCAAAACGGTAATTGGTTGCACCGTTGGTTCCGGCCGTATATACAAACGGAATGGTTAACCTTTGTTTTAAGCCATTGTCTCCTACAATTAGAAATTGCCCGTCGGATAAGCCCTGGGTATTGGCGGCATTAGTGTTAAACAGGCTGTTTCCATTTCCAATAACTAGTTTTTGGTTCGGATTTGTACTAGAAGCTTGTTTTTGATGTAATGCTGAGGCATCATCTCGTATAATTCCGAAAATATTACTGTTAAATCCTGTGTTTAGTGTTCTGTCCCAAATAATAGAGCTGCTTGCATTAAGATAATTTTCACCAAGTGTAGCACCATTTTTTAGGGCAAGATAGGTATTAACTCTCGATTGCTCAGTGGAGGTTAAAGCACGTTTGTACCAAATAACTTCCATGATATCACCAGGGAAAGAACCAGGTGCAGTCCATGCTCCATCGCCTATTCTTAGAAGTTGACCCTGAAAATGGAACCTATTAGAGGCTGTGGTGTTTGGATATGTTTTATACACACCATTCACTCCCAATACCCTTTCTCCTCCGGCTGAAGCTGAGGTTCCTCCGGCAACGATAGGGTTATTTCCTATCCCTGAAACTATATTTGCAGCACCAATATTGAAAGGTTGTTCGTCAAATTGATCTGCATTGGCTCCTGCGGTAAATTTATAAAACCTTAGTTTTCCGTCTTCACTGGAAAACCCCGGTTCGGCTCCGTTTCCGTCATCATCAAGACCAGTGATACGTCCTGTCCCGGCAGAAGTAGGTCTTATTGCTGAGAAGATAGAATGAGATACATTATTCAACTGCCCATTGGTAGGGTTTAATGCCGAAGTAGGATTAAGAAAATATTTAGCACCCGTATAACCTGTGGTATAAGGATGAAAGTTATGTGCCCGGTCTGCCGGGGAAAGTGTCCATGTACCTACTGCAGGTATATTGTTAGCATTTGCAGAATGATCTTTCCAAGCAGTGGCAATACTTCCGGCGTCATCTGATTTAACCCAAAAATCCGGCGCAGCGACTCCTCCCGGAGATTGCCCGAATGCATAAAGAACGGGCAAAATCGTACATAAAGTTAAGAGAATTTTTTTCATAATTAGATTGTTAATAGTTTTTGATAACTTGTAATAGTGAGTTACAAGTATTTATATTATATACTACTGCAAACTAAGGTTTCCAGAAGCTCCACACAGTTCCATTATAGACTGCTAGCTGTTTTTTTACCATGTCATAAGCCATCATTCCGGGAGCCGGATTAATGATATTCAGATGTGGGCTTGCCATTTTTGGTAGTATCATTGCCTTATTAGTATCAGATAAAACCAGAACACCCGCTGTGGTATCTGTTGCTGCATTTGTACCAATGGCCGCTTTAGCGGTGGGTGTTTCTGTTTTGCCCGTCTGAATAGTGAGATCGGCTGTCCCGGTATTGTCTACACTCAGATCAAACCAAACGCCGGTGTCTTTCAGATACTTGACTTTTCGATCGGTCGTATCATAAATGATCGTTCCGTTTTGTGTAATTCCTGCCTGGTCTTCTACATAGGGTAGAATGAGGCCTCGATTTTCCGTATCAGCAAATTCCAGGGATACAGAGGTGTTGGTGACGTCCGTTTTCCCAATGGCAACTTGTGATTTTACAGTACCCATCAGTGCCAGCAAAGCTACTGTGGGCAGTACTCGTTTTTTCATAATTTTTAATATTTTAAAGGTTGATAGCTTTTATATTGGAGAGCCTCCTGATAGTTTTCCAGCAGCATTCTATTGTATATTTACGCAGGAATCCAATAAACTGGTAACCTAATATTTGTGCAATCCCATATTTATATTTGGGGTTAAACTGCATAAAAATTAGTAATGGTAAAGAGTGTAAATAGCTTTCAATTAGATTTATAAATTATATACTCTTGCAGTTTAGAACCAAGATTTATCAACTGTATAGTCCTGCAAATAATATTTAGTAAGACTAAGATTGTATTGATTATCAATATTGTATTTACATCAATTATGTAATAATCAAATAATTTATACTTCTCTATGATGAAGCTATTTATTTTAGGTTAGAAAAGGAGGGGGGCGAGTGAAATAAGAAGCACTTACCATCCCTCCTTTTAAAAAAAATGAATAGGTATATAATGAATTTGTGTTGTCTTGTTTTATATTATTTACTTGAATAATATGGCTGAAGATGGAAATTTTATACTGTAGGTTCGTATTTACTGTACCCTCTCTGAAATGTTTTCCAGCGATATCAAAAAATAGGTCTGAATTTTTTGAAATACATGTTTTTGTTAAAAGTTCGTGTTTTACTTTTTTAACAACATGTTTTTTTTCTTCAGTTTTAGTAAAATAATGCTGTTTTTTGTTTTTTAGCTTAACTTTTTTTTTCTTGCTATAAGAACTTACAGCAGGGGATTGTTGTGAAATATTATCTATTCCGTATATAAAAGTTCCTTCGGAGAAATGTATGTTTCCTTTTGATTTAGGTATACTAATTGCAGATGAGTCCTTGGTTACTTCATCGTTTGCTCTTGTACAAAATGCAAAGAGAACCTGTGGTAGTAAAATGGTTAAGAATGATAGAAATAAAACAAATTTCCTAATGATACCCGTAGAGCTCATGGTAAGAAATATTGAGTTAATCTTTTTTGTTATCAGTTTTTTCAAGCTTTTGGATATTGATTGCTGCTAAAAATAGTTTCATCATCAATTATCAATCTGTATCGATTAATCCTCCAAACCTACTTTGTTCTAATGCGGAACATTTCAAATAGTTTAAAAATTAAAATGCACCGATTTTTACAAATTAGTAATTATTCACAATATTATGATGAATAGGCATTTCCTACAAAAGATAGACTTGGCGATTTCCGAATTATACCAAACAAATACAATATTATTTTTTTATTTTTACAAATAATGCCATATGATTATCAATTACTTATATTTTGTATTGCTATGGTCTCGTAAAAATATTTAAATAGTTTCATAATAAAAACCAAAGACTTCCAATTTTGAGATCTATACATAAAAGTATATTCTTTTTAAGATCTTGTGTAAATAAGCACAAGTTGATGCACTTAATCTATTGCCAAATTAAGCTGATACACGCTATGAAAAATGAATGATTTACTATATGATGGATATTTCTATTTGATTCAAATCCAATAATTAATTACAAATAAAACGGTTCGATTCCTGTGAAATATCATGACCTTAAATATCGGATCAATTACTTTTACGTATTCAATGTTTTAACTTGATTTATATATGAAATATATGCAAAGGATTGCAGAAGTACGATTGAGTGTGTGACCAAGACGAGCGTATCTTCAAACATTTTTATAGAAGATTTAGCTCGTTTGAGTCAAATAAAACAAGAATTACAAAGCCTTTTTACCAAAAAATTTTTACCAAATATCAAAATTGCAATAGTAAATTCTTTGAATCATATCTATTTAAAAATTATTTTTTTGATAAGAATAAAGATTGGTGCATTCAGGTATTTTAGAACATGATGTTACAAAGTTACGTTGATTCAGCTTATATTATTTTTAATTTTTTATACACTTCATCACGGTAGCTTAATCCTATAGGAACATTTTTTTTATTGGTTAGCGATATCACATGTTGCTCTACATAATTAATTTTGTTGAGGTTGATAAAAAAAGATTTATGCACCCTACAAATATAATTGAGGTGTTTTAAGGTTTCATCAATGGCTGTCAACGTCCCATGAACAATTACATTGCTGCTTTCTGTGTATAAACAAATATAATTGCGCATACCTTCAATATAAATCAATTCGGAAGGATTGATTTTTACCAGCCGTTTATCACTTTTTACATAAAAACTTTCATCCTCTTTTCCATTCATCATCGAATTGAGATGCTGTTTTTTTTCTAAATTTTGACTTGCTTTCTGGACGCTTTTAGAAAAACGATCAAGAGAAATAGGTTTTAATAAATAATCTATTGCATTTTGGTTAAATGCATCTAAAGCGTATTGATCGTATGCAGTGGTATAGATAATTGCAGGCGGATTGTTAAAAATAGAAACAAAATCAGTTCCGTTGATCTCAGGCATTTTAATGTCCAAAAAAATCAGATCAATTTCTTTATTTTTATTTAAAAAACTGATCAACTCAAAGATGTTATTGCATATACCTTCCAGCTGCAAAATTTCAAATTTTGAAATATGATGGACTAAAACTTCCTGGGCAAGTTTTTCATCATCTACTACTAAACATTTTATTTTCCTCATACTTTACAACTTTATTTCAAGGGTTGTGCTGAAAACATTTTTGTCTTTTTTAATTTTAAATAAATGTCTTGACGGATATAGCAATGTAAGACGTTTTTGTATATTTTCAATCCCTATTCCCCCAAAATCCTTTGTTGTGGTTTCTTTAAAACTATTTGTGCATTTAAATATAAGGCTATGCTCATTACAGGATAAAGTAATATCAATATAGGAGTCACCAATTGTAGAATCGGTACCGTGTTTAAATGCGTTTTCTACTAAAGGTAATAAAAGCATTGGTGCAATTTTGACGGAATCTATGATATCTGCATGATGGAAATAAATTTGTGCATTGGAAGGCATCCTCAGTCGTTCAATATCAATGTATGTATTGAGAATGTGTATCTCGTTGGTGATAGAAATTTCTTTTTGTTGTGATTCATATAACGAGTATCGCAGAATATCGGAAAGTTTTAAGATAACATCGGGTGTTTCTTTAGACATTTTAAGAGATAAGGCATATAAACTATTTAATACATTAAAAAGAAAATGAGGACTGATTTGAGATTTTAATAAACTAAGTTCAGCAATTCTTTGTTGTGCCTGTATCTGTTCATTTCTTTTGATCTTTACTAAATATTCCTGTAGCAAATAACCCGTTGCCATAACAAACATGATGATGATAATTCCAGGAAAAACATCAAAATAAGATTGATACTTTTCTAATGTTCCGGGAGCTGAAGAGGTAGCAGCCAATGATGTTAAATCGGTTAATTCGTCAGTGTTGAATCGATGATAAAGCCACTGTACATAATAACCTGTTACCAAGACTGAAATAAAAAAAGTAGTTATCACCGAGATTAAATATTGTATTACTTTTTTTGTTCTTCGAAGGTTGGGTAGAAGCAAGAAATTATTGATCCAGGCAGGTACAAAGAGCATAATGTTGTACAATACAATAAAAACTAAAGGCAGGTTTTTATCACTATTATTTGCACTGGTAAACAAAATAAATCCGGTAAAAAGTATATTGAGTAGTACTCTTATAATCGTGTATACCTTTAATGACTTCATAAATTGTAATAAAAACTATAAAGTTAAATATTTTCTGAAGTGACCTATCATATTTTACACCAATATGCATTATTTCCGGACAAAAATAATGAAATAACATATTGATTTATATATCCAAGTTTTCGTGTAGTTGGTCAAAAAATCAAAAAATACCCTACAAACCTTACGTTATTTGCACTATATAAAAAATTAATATTAAAAAATGAGAAAGATTTGCTTACTATTTATCTTAAATATTTTTAGTGTAATATCAGCTCAAAATCCTGATTTAAAAAGTTCAATTGACAGCTTATTGACTAATTTCCAAAGAAATAATGCTTTTTCCGGTAGTATTCTACTTCAAAAAAATGGAGAAACCATTTACAAAGGCGAATTCAATAAGTTTGCAGAGGGTTCAGATCGATACAGGATTGGGTCTATTACAAAAGTTTTTACTGCAATTATTACTTTTCAGCTTATTGAAGAAGGTAAACTATCACTTGATTCTAAACTCAGCACCTATTTCCCAACCATAAAAAATGCCGAAATGATTACGATAGGAAATATGCTGAACCATACCAGCGGGATCTACAATTATCTGGAGTGGGAAGATTACTATGACCAAAAAAGTAAGAATTACACAAGAAAGGATATGTTGAAGTTGGTGCAACAAGGAAAACCCGATTTCAAACCGGGAAAGGAAAGCTCTTACAGCAATTCAAATTATTTGCTGTTGGGATATATCATAGAAGATATTACGAGGAAATCTTATGAAGAAAATATCAAAGCAAGAATCTTAGATAAAATAGGTATGCACAATACCTATTGTGAAAAAAATCCGACTCAATATAGTAAACGAACTAAATCTTACAAGTTTGATGGCGAAAACTGGTCAAAGGAATCTGATACACATCCGAGTTTCACTTTCGCAACTGGTGATATTGTTTCCACAACCGAAGATTTATCGAAATTAATGCACCAACTTTTTAAAGGAAACTTGATTTCCGAAAATTCGTTGCAACAAATGAAAAAGACAAACCCTCAAATCGTTCTCGGATATGGATTGTTTAAAACACCATTTTATGATAAAGCAGGATATGGGCATACAGGCCGGATAGATGAATTCCACTCAGGGGTAGCATATTTTCCTGAAGACAATTTTAGTATTGCTATTCTGGCAAACGGAACAAACGTAAAACTAAATGATATTGTAGTAGGCATTGTTTCAAAGTACTACAAAAAAAAATATAAAAACCCAGACTTCACAACATATTATAGTAAAACAGCGCCATCTACAGAAATATATAAGGGAATCTACAAAGCAAAATTAGCAGGAGTTATTACCGTTGGTACATTTCAAATAACTCAGGCAGGAAAAAATCATTTATTTATTGCAATGTATGATCATGAAAAAGAGGGTAAAGAAGGAAGAAAAGCATTACTGAAGAGAATAGGAGAGAATGAGTTCTATTCTTTTGACAATGGGGCAGAACTCAAGTTTTTACTTAACGAAAAAGGAAAAGTTGTTGGTATAAAACTTACACAAGGGAAGCAATCTATAAATTGTAAGAAGGTTTAAATTTTACCAACGAGCAAGATTTTGCATAAAAAAAGAATGATTTCGCAAATTAATAAGCTGAAAAGTTTGGTTTTCTTACTATTTAGTATATAAAAAATGACACCACCTGTTTTCAAGTGGCGTCATTTGACTATATGTGACCAAGATGGGAGGTTAAACCTTCAAAATCTGATGGATAATATTGACAATATGAATGAGTAACACATGGAGAAGCATAAGCCAGCATTGGAAGGGTAGGATCAATACTTAAAGCACTCCCATGAATTCCAAATAAGGAGTCATCAGTTTTTTATCAAAAACAGGAGGCATTAAATTGGTATCCGCTAAAAACTGCTGCGTATTGCTTCTGTCGTAATAATAGGTGTTTTCGTAGGCTTCTACCAATGATTTTCCTTCGTGTACATCTTCTGTGAACAGGCTCAGCAAAGGATAAATTGGTAAATTATTGTCATATTTCCATTGATTGAGCCATTGATGGTATTCCATTCCTTTTAAATTGATGTCGTAATATTCATTTATTTTGGCACAAAAGTCAGTAAGCGAAACATCATTTTCCGGCAAAGGAGAAAGGTGGAAATTGAGTCCGACCGCTTCTTTCTTTTTACTGATGTGCATGATTGCTTTACACATGTAATCTACGGTTGTCAGTTCATCTTTTAATCCCATGACAAGCGGAAACGAATTAAGCTCAACACAACTTCTGATCAACGATCCCCACCACTGATTCATCACAGTTGCCCCAGAAGTACTGTGACAAACCGCAAAACCTAACCTGAAATTGGTAATAGGAAGTCCTTTTTGTCGGGCTTTTTCGGCGATACTTTCCATTACCCACTTGCTCTTTATATATCCTAGATCTCTTGAAACTGCTGCCATATTTTGGTCGATAGAATCATCTTCATACATCCAAGTTTTCTTTGTGAAAGGTCTTCCCCAGCTAAATACGCCCATGGAAGACAACAACATTAGAAATTTTATTTTTCCAGTCACTGCAAGATCAATGATATTGTGTAAACCGTCAATATTCGATTTTTTAATTAAAGAATAAGGCTGCACATAGCTCACGGAACTCCCCGAATGATAAATGACTTCGATATGATTGGTTATGAAATTGTACTTCTCATCTTCCATTCCAAAATGAGGTAAGGATAAGTCTCCAATCATCGCGATAACGCGGCTGTCATAATCGTTCGACCATGATAATTTAAATTTTTCAAAAGTAGCTTTAATACGCTCCAACCCTTCTTCTGAGGATGAAGCACGCACCAAGCAGTAAATATTTGCCGAAGTTTGCTGTAAAAGTTCTTCTAATAAATGTGATCCTACAAAACCTGTTGTTCCCGTTAAAAAAATACTTTTAGGATTCTTTAAAATATCCTGATTTGGCGATTCATTTATACTGAAATCAATGTGTAATTCCGAATCTTTTATCAATTCGCTGATCATCATTTCAGCTTTACTTTTTTGCGAAATTTCGGTTTTTACCATTCGATTTTCAACTTCGTTAACAAAAGCTGAAATAGTGGTATAAATATAAAGTTCCGGCAAACTAATCAAATTTCTGACAGGCTCAGGAAGCAACATATGCAGTTGAGCAAGCAATAGCGAATGACCTCCCAATTCAAAAAAATCATCTTCTTCATTAACATCTTCCAGCGAGAGAAGATCTTTCCAAATATGCGTTACGACTTGGGTTAAATTATCTTCTTTCCATTTTGGTAAATTGCTGTTTTTCATTTGATTTTCAGGAATTTCCAGCAATTTTTTATCTATTTTTCCGGCATGATTCAAAGGCATTTGGTCTACAATAAAAATCTTGTCAGGAAGCATATAAACAGGCATTACCTGTTGGAGTTTAGCCTTTATATTCTGTAAAACTTTTGTCTGATCTTCATCTGTTGCAAGCTGAATAAAAGCAATTAAAGCCGGTAAACCATTTTCTTTTCTTTGAACTTTAACCGCACTTTGAGTGATCTGTGGTAATTTTGAGATATTATATTCAATTTCAGCAAGTTCGATTCTGTATCCTCTGATTTTAACTTGATCGTCTTTTCTTCCGTAAAACTCAAGATTTCCGTCTTCTCTGCGCAATGCCATATCTCCTGTTTTATAAAGCGTTTCACCATTATTTAATTGATCTAAAAGCCATTCCGGAGCCTGGATAAAAGATTTTTGAGTGTCTTCTTCACGATGTAAATACCCTAACGCCAATTGAGAACCGCCGATATAAATTTCTCCAACTGTTCCATCCGTTACAGGTTTCAGATTTTCGTCTAATAGAAATACATCGACAAATGGCATTGAAGTCCCAATAATTTTTGGATTAATTTCTTCTTTAAATTCATAATTACTTACCGCAACAGTGGCTTCGGTTGGACCGTAACTATTGATCAAACGTATCTTTTTGTACCAGGATTTTATGGTGTTTTCAGTACAAGCTTCACCTCCGATAGCTATTGTTTGTAAGTTTCCGATAGGTTTGTTCAAAGGTAACGAAGCCAAAACCATCGGCGGCATCAAAGGAACGGTGTCGATATGATGGGCAACAATAAAATCTAAAAGCGGTTCGCCCACAATTTTATTATTTGGATATAAATGAATTGTCGCCCCTTTAATTAATGGCGTCCAGATATCTATGATGGCTGCATCAAAACTTGGTGAAGCAAATTGCAGGGTGATATTCTCAGAAGATAAATCTAGAACTTTTGCCTGATGTTTCACAAAATTATAAAAAGAATGATGTGAAATAATCACACCTTTTGGGATTCCTGTGCTGCCTGAAGTGTAAATTACGTAAGCTGGATTTTCAGGTAAAATATCAATTGAAAGATTTTCGGTTGATATTCTTTGAAAACTTTCGTCAGAAACTAAAGAATCTAATGCAATACTTTGCGTGTGGTCATTATTTACTTTATCTAAATATTGATTTACACTGAGCATCAGTTTGATTTTTGAATCATCAATCATCATCTGGATTCGGGCTTGCGGTAATTCGCCATCGATAGGTAAATAGGTCGCGCCAGTTTTTAAAATAGCTAAAAAAGCAACGATACGGGTTGTTGATTGAGGAATACAAACTCCGATCAATCCTCCTTGTTCAATATTTCGGGTTTGTAAATAGTGCGCTAATTGATTGGCTTTTTCATTGAGTTTTTCGTACGTCGTTTTTTCAGAACCATTGACAATGGCCATTTTTTCGGGGTACTTTTTTGTGATTTTCTCAATTTGTTTTACAATGTCGGCTGCATTTTTATGGAAATTATTTGCCGAAACAACATTCGAATGAAAGCTCATGGTAGTTAGCTCTTTTTTCATGGTTTAAAATTTTATGTTAAAATTTGGTGTTAGTTTTCCACATAAAATTAAATAAAAAAATGTTTCCAAATTATAATAGCTATGCAAAAAAATTAGACGTTAATAAAACCATGATTGCCCAATAGGAATCTGTTTTTGTCGATCATTGAATATCGTTTAATTTCTTTTATTTTTTTATTCCTGTCAAATCCACTTAGTGTGCGGCTGTTTCCTCATCTTACACTTTGGCTGTCCATAATTTCTAAACTAGATTTTCTGTTTTGTTTTCTTTTTAATCTTATTTTTTCATGCAACTTGGAAAGAAGATTTAAAGCCTTTTTTATAAATTGCCATTGATTGTCAGAAATGTTTGTAGAGTATTTTTCATATTAACTTAATTGATGTAAAACTAATAAATTGCGGAAATAAAATATATATTATATAAATGACTGTTAGTTTTTTATATTTAAATTCGAAATAAATCTACTTACTCAAACATTTTCTTAATTTAATTTTTGAATAGGCTCTAAATATGTTAAAAATATTATACTCATATGTTGATAGGGATAAACATAGTTTTTTTGTAAACAAAAAACTTCCTGAGATGCCTCTAGATTTTCAATTGAGAATTTTGAAATATAGAAAATGGGAAAATGTACAAGCATCAATAATCGGACGTTTGCTATTGGACACTCTCATAAAAATATTTGATTCCAAATTAGGTATTGAACAATTAGTGTATAACTCAAATCAAAAGCCTTATTTTGAAAATAATCAAATCTTTTTTAACATTTCACATACTGAAGATATTGTGGTTTGTGTAGTAACAGATATAAGCGAAATAGGTATTGATATCGAAAAATTACAAAATATCAATATCAATAATTTCAAAAAAATTTTAACAGGTCGTGAATGGGAAACTTTAATTAGTTTTCAAAATTCTATGGATCGTTTTATTTCTCTCTGGACACAAAAAGAAGCAGTTATTAAGGCAACAGGATATGGTCTCAGCTTAAATCTTGATTCTTTTGAAATAATTGATGATAATAAAACTGTTGTAAATAGTCATATTTACTCATTATCAGATATTTATATCAGCCCAAAATATAAATGTCACTTGGCCATTAAAGGTGATCTCTTACAAACTCCTGAGTTAGAATTATATGATTGGATTACCTAATTAATGTTTTTTTTGTATTTCCAATACTATTAGGCAATTAAATATTTGGATGTACCGAATCGACAAAAAATATTATTTGTTTTACAATCACTGTAGTTTATTTGTATACAAGTAGTAAAATTGAGATTCTATATAAAGACATAATCTGGTATATCGAAGGTGGCATAGTTTGACGTTAGTTTACTGCGATTGATTTTTATCAGTACAAGCAGATTTTTAGGAAGAATATAATAGAAGATTTAATTTTATATAGATGATAAGATTTATCTAAAGAAATAACTTGGTACATTGAAATATTATTGTTGTTAAGACTTTTGTCGATGATTTGATATTAGTAAATGTTGGTAAGTAATTTTACAGGTTTAATGAAAAACACAGACTTTCGTAAGTCTGTGTTATAAAAAAGAATATGAAATTAACTATTACTTTTTAATGAATTTTTTCTGTAATCTCTGATCTTCTGTATCTACAGTGATGAAATAGGTTCCACTGGGGAGATTGGAAATATTAATTTTCTCATCATAATTTCCTGTTGGGGAATTTGCAGATTCTGTAAGTACAATCTTTCCATTGAAATCTACAATCTGGATTTTAAACTTATTGTTTTTAGATTTGAGATGTACATTAATTTCATCCTTAGCCGGATTTGGATAAATTTTAAAATCTGAATCTGATTTCACAGCGTCATTTATTGCTAAAGTTCCATTATTGCATACAGGAATTCTATTGACACCATCAATTCCCCATGAAGATTGTACCGGGATACACAGCCAGTTGAGTACTGTAGGGAAGTGGTCGGTTTGTCTGAAGGTATTCAAGTAATTCTGAATGATAAAATTCTCCGTAGTCTGAAGGTTTCTGGTTGGGGATCCTGTGATCGTCGCACTGTTGTTGAATGGTCCGGAATCTGTTAAGGTATTTCCAGAAGCTTCATTCATTTTATAATTTGCCAAAAGCTGATTGTAATTTGGATGTGAGTTGGTTACTTCCTGATTTGCCCATTGCACAAGCGTTTCATTTGATAAAGCCGCATTCCAGATTCTTATATCTTTGTACGATGCAGCGAGATTTACCCCGTACGTATTCGTTCCGTCCTGATTAATTGTCAAAGGTAAATTTGAATTAATATCGCCAATAAGATTCATATTTCCGACTGTTACAGGAACACCGTTATCATACATGGTTGCAAGACCATCTCTGTCAAAAGTTACGGCGATGTGCTTCCATTCGTTGGTGTTCAATTTTCCTCCTGTAAGATCTAGCCTGTCATTTCCGTCACCGATATTCATTTTAAAAGTTTGTCCGGAATATCCTGAAATGACAAAACCTTTGTTGGAACCACTGTTCCAGTTTTTATTTCCGATAAATACAGGATCGCTGCTGTAATTGGCATTAGGTTTAATCCAAAATTCTATGGTGAAATCCTGATTGGCTCCAAAGTTAAAATTCGTTTGAGAATTGGGTTTAGCATAAGTTCCCGCAGGGAAATTTACACGATTGTATGTTGCATTATTCTGTATCTCAGTTTTGCTGATTTGTTGAGAGGTAAATGAAGGATTAGAATAAATAGAAAAAATGTCCCTTTCCACAAGATTACCACCACCGTGTGACGTTCCGATGCCTCCATGATCAGTTGTTACAACAACCAGCCAATTTTCATTACTATACGTGGTTCTGTTTTTCATCGCATTAAGAATTTCTCCTATATAAGTGTCGGTCAACTGAATGGAATTAACATATTGAGAAACCGAAGATGAAAACCCATAAGAATGTCCTGCGTGATCCACATCATCAAAATCCACAAACAGAACATCAGGATTATCATTCTGTAAAGTCTGAACTGCTGCATTTTTTACTGCCAAATCGGTACTGAAGTTTGTTTTAACATCTGCAGTATGAATAATATTGTTGTTAATGGGTGCCCAATGAGCTAATGAGATTGTTCTGAGGTTCGGATTATGTGCTTCAATTCTTGTTAAAAAATCTCTGTAATTAGCATAGTTAGGATTACTGAAGTTATTATCCGGGACATTATGCTTGTTTACATTCACACCGGTAAGCATTGAGCTCCAGCCGTTTCCGCTGATCGTGGGAGTGAGTGTAATTCCATCCAAAGAGTAGATTGAAGTTGGCAAAAGTCCCTGAATATTGGGAGTATTGGATGACATCATGACATCAGGTCTACAGCCATCGATTCCGATGAATAGTACTTTTTTGGTTTGTGCACACATAAAGATAGCAGACATCACCAAAACAGAGAAAAGTTTTGTTTTCATATTGATTTTATTTAAAAGATTTATTTCTGAAAGTGAAATAAAACTGCCTGCAGAAACTAATTTTGCAAACAGTTTTTTGAAAGAATTAGTAAAGTATTTTTTCAGCTTCTGAAAGGCTGTTGAAGATATAATCTGGTTTTGCGGCTTTAAGCTGTTCTTCGGTTTGTGCTCCGCTTAAAACACCTATGGTTAAACCGCATCCTGCATTTTTTCCTTCTTCAATATCAATGGCAGAATCTCCGGCTTTCATCACGGTTGTAGCATCTTTAATCCCGAATTTTGACATTGCCAGTTTAATCATTTCCGGGCTTGGCCTGCTTTCAAAAACATCATCAGCGGTAATCAGTTCGTCAAAATGAACGTCTTTTTTCCAGTTTAATTTTGAAAGAAGCTGTTGTGCAATTTTTTCGGTATAACCAGTATTTAAAACTATATTTTTTCCTGAAGATTTAACTTTAATCAAGAAACTTTCAACACCATTGATGGGTTTTACCTCAAGTTTTTCGTAGGCAATTGCAAGATCATCAGAAAAGTTTTTAAAAATAACTTCAGTGTCGTCTGTATTTCCACCAATATTTTCGAGAAGATTTCTTATGGCTTCTGCTTTTTCCATTCCTGCACAGATTTCCAGAACTTTTTCTAAGCTTACGTTGTAGCCGTAATTGTTGACTGCCTTTGCTAAGGTTTTGTATACTACATTGTTTTCGTCTATTGTTGTTCCAGCCATATCCAGAACCAGTAATTGTATGTTCATTTCTTTAAGAAAAAATTGTATTGATATTAAATTTTGAAAATCCACCGCTTCCGGTCATTCCTTTTCCGCCGATTCCTGTGATGATATGAATGTTTGGCGAAATAGTATGCTCAAAAATATCCTTTGTTTTACACTGAGAATACACGCCAAACCATCTTTTCTGAATTTCATAAGTAGGAAGATCGATAATTTTTTTAGCTTCTTTAATCATAAATTCATCGATTTCCATATTTAAATCATAACCAAGATCATCTGCATTTTTTGCATCTGCATATTCATGGGAATCCCCAATAATAACAGATCCGTCCAAAGCTTGCTTGAATAAAATATGAATTCCGAACTTCTTTTCGAATGAATTTTTATCTTCCTTTTCTTTGATTGATTTGAATGAAGCACATTCGCTGAACGATTCATATCTTCTGATGGAAAGTCCTGTCAGAATATTTCCCGGCAACGAATAAATTCCCTGAGGTTTTGTTTGCAGCATTTGCAGTTTACTTACTTGCAGATCGCTTTCGTTAAAAACTTCAGGAAAAAGTGTTTTAAACTCATGTCCTCCGCAAATAATGATTTTTGAAGCGTTGATTTTCTGTCCATTTGAAGTTATTGCTGTACTCAAACCGTTATTTTCAGAAGTTTCCACGACGGTTGTATTGTAAAAAATGTCAAGTTTTTCTTGATCTTTTAAGTATTGATGAAGTTTTATAATCATTTCACCAGAATCTACCGAGATTTCCTGTGGGAAAAACAGTCCGCCTTTGCAATAATCAGAACGCAGCCCGTCAAATTTCTGAATGCACTCGCTTTTAGAAAGTAAAACAGAGTCGTACTCATTATTTTTATTGATCTGGTGCAATTCTTCAATCAGCTGAATTTCTTCGTCATTGGAAGCGATATAGACTGAGCCATTTTGACGAACCGTAAGATCCGTTTTTGCCTGAAGCTCTTTGTAAATGTGTAAACTTTCCTTTCCGAAATTTTGCCATTTGATGTCCATTCCGGAAGGAACAACCTGCCCGAAATTTCTTACGGTTGCACCTTGAGGAACAGAATTTCTTTCTATTAAAGCAACTTTTAGATTTTTTTGTAAAGCGTGGTAAGCGTGAAATGTTCCTAAAATTCCGCCACCAACGACGATGAGGTCGTATTGAATATTCATAATTTTATTTTTTTAAATTTTAAAAGAATCAAAACTGATGGTTGAAGAATGATTTTCTTCTTTCTGTCTTGATTTTGATTTTTCCTGAAAAGCTAAAAAAGCCGCCACTGCAAATAATAAAACGGTTGCAGCGATAATATAATTGAGATTGATGTAAAACTGTAACCATGACTGATTTCCCGAACTCAAATTCTTTAGAAATAATACCGAAACGCTTCCCAGATAACCAAATGCATCCACAAAATAGATGAAAAAACCTACATTTCCTTTGATTTTGAAAGCGGCAATCATTCTGTCGAAATAAATTCCGTTGAAGGGAATATAGCATAGATACATCCCAAATCCTGAAACCGTCATCCAGAGAAAAGGTGAAATAATACTGCTCTGAAAAAAGAAAGTTGATAAGGCTACCGAAATAATTCCTCCAAATAAAATGTGATGATAATAGGCAAAAGCTTTCAGATTGTTTTTAACTTTAACCATGAAACCAAGAATCAACAAAACCATAATAGAAATAGGAACTTCGGTTAGGGTAAAAATAGAACTATCCGTTTTGCCATTCATTTCATCCCAGATTTCTCTGCTGAAATTGTCTCTGAAATCCCTTAAAACTGTTAAGCTGATGTACAAAACTGTAATACCTGCCAAAGGCAGAAAGAATTTTTTGATTAAAGATTTTCTTTCTTCTCTGCTTAGTGTTTTTCTTTCCTTTTTTAGGGCAATATCTTCTTCATTGGGCGCCGGAATTTTATTTAAAACATTAGCAAAAATCACTAAAGGGATTATGAATAAAAGTCCTGTTGTGAAAGGCATCCAGAATTCTGAAATTCCGAAATTATCCATTAAATATTTTCCTGCAGATTTTACAACTCCTGATGAAACCACAAAACTGGAACAGAGAAATAAGCCGATGATTTCTGTGGTTTTTCTTCCCTCAATGTAAGAGAAAACGATTCCCCAGATCATTCCCAATGGAATTCCATTGATGAACATAAACAGAATGTTGTAAGGAGCCGGAACAATTGCAAACCCCAATAAAGCCAATTCTGCAACCGCTATAAAAGCCAAAAGGAAAACAATTCTTTTTTCAGGTTTTAATTCTGAAATGAATTTAATTCCGATGAATTTTGAGATGAAATATCCGATTGCCTGAGCAATAATTATTAAGATTTTATAATCAAATCCAAAAAAATCCAGATCGTTGAAAGATGCTATTGTAAATGGTTTTCTGAAAGCGTACATTGAGAAATAGACCCCAAAGGCAGCGATAGCCGCTTTCAGAGTTACATTCATTGTATTGTTTTTTGAGATGGTGGTCTTCATGGTTTAGAAATTCACTTTTACACCAATATTCCCTCTTACACCATAATATTCTACCTGCTCTGGTCTGTCTTGATTTTCACCGAAATGATAAATCAATGGTTTGTTCAGAATATTATTTACATCTGCAAAAACCGTAAAATGCTTATTAATTTGATAAGAAGTTCCAAAATCTAGATTGCTGTATTTTCCGTAGTATGAATCATAAAGATCTTCTTCAGCATATTCTACAGCGAAATTTCCTTTATGATTGTATGCCAATCTTGCGTTGAAACCACCTTTTTCAAAGAAAAGCTGTATGTTGTATAGTTCTTTTGCCTGATACGGAAGTTTCACTTTTCTGCCGCTTGGCTTCTCCATTTCTGAAGTCATGAATGTGGCGTTAAGCTGAGTTCCGAAATATTGTAAAAATCCAGGCAGGAAATCAAATCTTCTGTTAAACCCCAGTTCAATTCCACCTAGCCAGGCTGCTTTTCCGTTATTCGGAGCACTGAATTGTACTCCATTGATTCCGTTGTAATTTCCTATAAAAGAGTCTTGGAAAATAGGGTCGGTAATTGACTTATAAAAAACACCTCCGCTTAAAATTCCGACGTTTGAGAAGTAATATTCTCCCATTAAATCGAGGTTGATAGAGTAGGTTGGGTTCAGGTTAGGATTCCCTCCTTTAAATTCATTATCAGCTTCAATATAAGTTCCTCCCGGAGTTAAATCTCCAAAATTTGGTCTTGAGAACGTTCTTGTCGCTGCAAATCTAAGGTTAGTTTTATCGTTGATGGTATATTTAAAATGTAACATCGGCAAAACCGCAAGATAATCTTTTGTGTTCTCTACTTCGGTTAAGGTATTATTAACAACGTTATAACCTCTCACTTTGGTGTGTGTATTTGATAACCTTACCCCTCCCAAAATCGTCATTTTATCGTTGATTTTATAAGTTCCCATTCCGTAAGCATCGGCGTGTTTTTCGAAAACATCAAAGTTTCTTCCCAAGGCTTTATTATATTCCAAAGCTTCTGAATCTGTTTTATTAATGGTTAAATTTCCCTGATTCTGAAACCAGAACTGATCCATTCCGCCAGTTGACAATACCGGTCCGAAAGTATTGCCGATGTGGGCATTCATTTCGCTTAAATATTTTGTTCCGTTCGGTTGTGTTGTGGTATATTGACCAAATTCTGAAAGGAATGGTGCGGTTCCGTTGCTCCAATTGTAGAAAATATCAGAGAATCTGGCATTTCTTTCTTTGTCGCGGTATTTAAAGCCATATTTCAACGTCAGTTTATCAGATATATCGATTTCATGGTTGAAACCAGCAACGATTTTATCTCTTTCCTGAACATACACCTTATAAAATTCAAGATCAGTAAATCTCATTTGCGAAGCATCCATTTTAAAATTCGGGTCGCTGTAAAAACCAAATAATGCATCCGGATCTTTGTAGTCTAATTTTCCGCCATCGGCTTTCCAGTAAGCTCTTGGGCCAACTCCTTTGTCTAAAATGTAGTTTGGATTTATGCCTACGCCGTTTTGTGTATATTTAATAACATAGTAAGAATTATTCTGCTTATCCGGAATGTTTCCGTATTTAAACAGATTGTTGTAATATGATAAGTCCCAATCGATTTTACTTTTATTCAATTGATGAATCCCGCCTAAAGAAACTGATGTTAATTCTGTGATCAGTAAATTATGAATATTCTGAAGCTCAACTCTTGCTGTATTGTTTGTGCTGCTGAATTTGTCGAATCTTACTCTGTGTTTGTAATGCGTTTCGTCATCAGAAAGTGTTCCGTACATTCCTTTCAAATAAAAGGTGCTTTTGGGTGAAAACACATATTCTAAAGCGGCATTGGCTCCTGTGGTTTTTCTTACACCTTGATAATCTCTGAGCTCCATTCTGAAAACTCCTTCGTCACCGCTTCTTCTTGCTTCAAAATTATCTGTTGACCAATTTCTGATGAAATGAGAAAAATTAACTAAGTATCCGAATTTTTTATTCTTTGTTCTTCCACCATACAATAAGCCTAAATTATAAACTCCTTTGTCTGCTTTTTCGTTATATCCCGTTCCTAAAGTTCCTCTGAATTCTGTTTTCATTGGAGGTGTTTTGGTGATAAAATTCACTCCACCGCCAATTCCGTCTGCTTCCATATCGGGAGTGAAAGATTTATTGACATGAACATAAGAAATTAGTTCTGTAGGGAAAAAATCGAATGCTGTTGCTCGAGAAGTTGTTTCTTCTTCAGCGGTGGGAAGTCTGTTTCCATTAATCGTTGTAGAAGCCCAAAACGGCGGAAGCCCTCTTAAAGAAACGAATCTTCCTTCACCCTGATCTCTTTCGATAGAAACTCCCTGAACTCTTTGAACGGTTTCAGCAGCATTTCTGTCCGGGAGTTTCCCAATTCCGTCGGATGCGATAACGTTAGAAATATTGATGGCATTTTTCTGCATATTCAATGCTCTTGCTTCGCTGTTTTTCAACGTTCCTGCAATAATAACTTCGTCAATGTTTTTCTGACGTTGGTATAAAACAATACTTCCCACATTAAGATTTTGTGCGTCGACAATTTCAATGTTTAGATTTTTAGATTCAAAACCGATATAGCTAACTTTCAGATTATATTG